>TARA_R110002072_G_scaffold280418_1_pt1 | contig 101660 bp, 65 predicted proteins | sample TARA_R110002072 | Tara Oceans TARA_R110002072 (sample SAMEA4397118) | marine metagenome | biome: Polar Biome; feature: [SRF] surface water layer (ENVO:00010504); material: water (ENVO:00002006), including particulate matter (ENVO:01000060) such as... | depth 5 m
CTGACATAAATTAATTTTCAGTAGTAAGAAAACAAATATACATTAATTAATGACTAATTTTGCGGGTATCATTCATAAATGAAAATTAATTGCAGGCAGTAGAAAAAATATCATTGGCTAATAATTGGATAACAGGAATTTTTCTGTTTTTGTTTTTGAGTATAGTTTTGTTAAAATTATTAGATTCAAAAAGATTAAAGGAAAGTTTTTTTACATTTTTTAATTTGAGTTTTTTAGAAGATGAAGATACTGAACCAACCAATTTTTTTGATCCATTTCAGATTGTCATATTCTTTTTTTCGATAGTAGTTTTGTCGTTACTAACCCATAAGATTATCGTCTTTAAAATTGTTAATTTTCAAAATACTTTTTCTACATTTTTACAAGTATTTATAGCTTTGCTTATTTATTTCTTATCAAAAAGAATATTAGAATATTTTTTATCACTATTATTTTTGATTAAAAAGGGGATTCATTTTTTTCTCACCTCCAAATATAATTACTTATATAGTTTATCTTTTTTAATATATGTAGCTTTAATTATAAATGAATATGCTGCTATTAATGAACTCTATATATTCTATTTTACTGGCTTTCTGTTTGTAACAAGATTTATCTTTTTTGCGATAAGAAATAAAAAGCTGATTTTTAACAAGTTGTTTTATTTTATTTTGTACATTTGCACCTTCGAAATAGCACCGCTATTTGTGCTCTCTAAATTGATGTTTTAAATACAAAATTAACAGTCTATGAAAGTGAAAACGATATTGGTTTCTCAACCAGCACCAAAGACAGAAACATCTCCTTATTTTGATTTGTCTGATAAGCAAAAAGTAAAAATTGATTTTAGATCTTTTATACATGTAGAAGGTATTTCTGTTAAAGAAGTTAGAGCAGAAAAAATCGATTTAAAAAACTTTACAGCTATTATTCTTACAAGTAGAAATGCAGTAGATCACTTCTTTAGAATTGCAGAGGAAATGCGTTTTAAAGTGCCAGATGCCATGAAATATTTTTGTCAATCAGAAGCAGTTGCTTACTATTTGCAAAAATATGTGGTTTATAGAAAGCGTAAAATTTACGTTGGGAACAGAACATTTACCGATTTAACAAAATTAATCAAGAAACATAAAACTGAAAAGTTCTTATTGCCTTCTTCTGATAAATTAAAGCCTTTAATTCCTGAAGAATTAGATAAACTAGGTATTTCTTGGAAAAGAGTAGATTTATATAGAACTGTAATTAGTGATTTGTCTGATTTAGAAAATGTTTTTTACGATGTTTTGGTTTTCTTTAGTCCTTCTGGGATAGAGTCTTTATTCCAAAATTTTCCAAACTTCAAACAAAATAATACAAGAATAGCTGCTTTTGGTAACTCAACAGTAAATGCTGTTACAGAAGCTGGTTTAAAGTGCGATATTATTGCACCTTCCAAAGAAACACCTTCTATGACAATGGCTTTAGATAAATATATTAAAGAAGCAAATAAGAAGTAAACTAGATTTAGTCTTGTTTATATTTTTTTACAAGTTATAAAACCAAGCAGAAATGCTTGGTTTTTTTGTTTTTATATTTTCTATTGTTATTGCCTTTTTAAAGCTAAGATTGATAATAATATTAAGTCAAAACTTATTTGTCAAGTATAATTTTCAGCATTTTAAATCATAAACTATAACTTGCGTTTAAAAAAACAAAATATTATATAAAGAGAAATGAAAAGTGTGCTTTCCTAAAGATATAGTTCGAAAATTCTAATAGAATTGATTAACAAGCGTTTGCATTATTAGATCCTAATATAGATGAGAGTTTCTAGTTAGTCTCATATTTGCTTTCTAAAAGTATTTAATTACATTCATAAGAATGAGTCATCGAATCTCTGGAGCCATTTAATTTTTAAAAAAATTAAAAAAAAAGGACCGATTTAATATAAAATCAGTCCCTTACAAATTCAAATAATACTATATAATTAATTTTTTCGAACTTCAATATCATCTACAAAATATACAGCGTCTTTAACAGACCCTAAATCTAAAACTAACCTACTGGCAGGATCGTTATTTGTAAATGTCCATTCAATTTGTTGCCATTCAGTACCAATATCATAGTTGCCAGAATACAAAGCGCCTGTTGTCGAATTTGTAGAAAACCTCATGTTTCCTCCTGCTGCTGATTTTATCCATATTTTAGCGGTATAAGATGCATCAACTTCAACAGTCATTGGGTCACTTGCAAATTGTGTTCTCCATGCATCTTGTCCTGCTCCAATTGCTTTAAGTGCTCTTGAACCTCCATGAACCTCTGTAGTCTCTACAGTCATTAAATCTGCACCATTAAATTCACCCCAATTTGTAAAATTGTCTGCGTCTCCAAGTTCTAAATCTCCATTAGCAATTAAATTTGGAGCAGGAGGTGGTCCTGATAGTGTACTAACCACAGTGATGTTGTCTACATGATAAATAGCTCCTGTAGAAACTCCCATATCTAAAACTAATCTAGTTGCAGGATCGTTATTTGTAAATGTCCATTCTATTTGTTGCCATTCTGTGCTTATATCGTAATTTCCAGAATATAAAGCTCCTGCAGCAGAGTTTGTAGAAAAACGTATGTTTCCACCTTCAGATTCTGCTTTGATCCAGATATTAACAATATAATCTACACCAATATTTGTTTCAGTAGGATCGCTTACAAACTGTGTTCTCCAAGCATCTCCACCTGCTGCTATTGCTTTAAGAGATCTGCCTGCATAAGGTTTATCTGAAGCTATTAAACCATCTCCTCCGTTAAATTTACTCCAGTTTGTAAAATCATCACCTGAACCTAATTCAAGTGTTCCATTTGCTACTAAATTTTCCCCAACATAAAATATAGATTCTGATTCAACAATACCACCTGATGTTGTAACTTCAATAGTCGCTAAGGTATTATTTTGTGGCCCACTAGGTACTGTTAAAATTAATTCTGTAGCTGAAGACGAAACAACGTTAGCATCAAAACCACTAACTTTTACGGTTTCTATATTGTTTAAATTAATACCTGTTATTGTAACGTTTTCTCCTGGTTCTGCAGCTGTTGGTGAAATAGTAGAGATTACTGGATTAGGTCTTTGTAAAATTTCCATTTCTGAAGCAACTCTATAATTTTGAGCCATAGCCAGTGTAACTGGAGTCATTCCTGGAGGTGTATTTTTTGGGATTACAAAAGAAATAATATTTTCATTTAGTTGAAATTCTACTTGCTGTTCGCCTAAGAATACAAACTGCACAATGTCAAAATCATTACCCTGTATAGTTATAGTTTCTTCAGGGTATTCTATATTTGGAATAATATCTGTAATGGCAACATTTCCAGTGCCAACTAAAATATTATCATTATTCTCTTCACAACTAACTAAAATCGATAGCGATGCTAGAATGATTAGATAAAATAATTTATTTATATATTTTTTCATAATGAATTGTTTTAAAATTTAATTACCAACCTGAATTTTGTTGAACACCTAATTGATCTACAAAATTTTGTGGGATTGGCCATCTAACGTGTTTGTCCTGAATATTAGTAGATGCACTTGGGTTGTGTAGCCTTACTCTTTCTCTAAGTATTCCTAGACGATTTAAAAATGACCAACGATGTCCTTCATGACCAAGTTCACGAGCATGTTCTTCAATGATGTTTTCTAAATTTATTGTTGTAAAGTTTCCTGTAGAATTTCCATAAGCTCTTTCTCTAAGTGCATTTAAAGCATTTAATGCTGCTCCTGTATTATTACTTCTGAAATATGCTTCAGCAGCTATAATGTATGCTTCAGATAATCTATTAACAATTATATTTCTAAATCCTTGAGCTTCAGATGCTAGTCTTCCGTAAGTTCCATCTTCCCAAGTTTTTGTTGTAGTTGGCTCTAAATAGCGAGCTTCTCTTTCATTAGATGCCCAGTCTTGGAAATAAGGGTGGTCTACTGTTAAAACATCACCTGCCTTTAGTGTAGAGCCTCCAGATAAACTAGTATCTATATTATCTGGATCGTCAATAGTCCACTCTGATTTATGCCATGCACCAAGACGTCCATCTTCATTTTCAAATAAAGTCCAGTAGTATTTAGATGGAGACAAACGAGACCATGGACGTCCTCCCTGTTCTAAAGTTCTTGCTACACCAGGTACTCTATCATATAAAGGAACATACATTTGTACAGTACGCTGTGGTCTGTTTTGATCTGCTTGGTTAAACACCCAAGAAAATATAATTTCAGGGTTATTTTCTTCTCCAGTTTTACCACCATCTAATCCAAAGATTGCATCTAATGGTTGTAATTGCAATCCATTATTCATTACTTGTTCTGCTGCTGTTGCTGCTGCTCCCCAATCTTCTTGCCACAAATAAGCTTTAGCTAATACTAGGTTTGCAAACTCAACAGAAGGAACACCTACATCTCCATTTTCTAACCTAGTTTTTAGTAATGGAATTGCAGCAGATGCATCAGCAACTATTTGTTGTAATAATTCTGCTCTAGATGACAATTCTGCTGTAAACACTATATCGTCAACAGATTCTGCTAATTCTGTTATTACAGCATTTTCCCAACGTTCCGCTAATTGTAAATATAAAAATGATCTTAGGGCATATGCTTCTCCAATAATCTTATCTTTACGTTCTTGTTCTGAAGAGTTGTTTGGCTGAAAATTATCGCCAAATGCAATTACGGTATTACACCTGTCAAGAGATAAATAAAGCCCATTAAAGATATCTTCTAAAGAACCGCTTAACGCATCAAACCCGTTTCCGTATTCCATCATACCAAACATACCACCAGCGTTAACATCTACCATATTAGTTCCAGATGTTACAATATCTGTTCCACATTGTTTGTAGAGTGATATTTCATTATTCTCATGCAAAGATCTTGCTCTTTCATAGACTGCTAGCATAGAGGTTTCAAGTCCCTGAAGACTTGCAACTGCAATATCAGTTGGCAATCTATCTCTTTCAGTTAAGTCTATGATATCACTATCACAAGCATTTATTAAAAATGTCAGTGATATAATAGCCAAGTAAATTTTTAAGTTCTTCATAATTTTTATTTTACTTTCTTAAAATGTTATTGATGTTCCAAATGTCCAGTTAGATACTATTGGATAGGCACCAAAACCAGCTTCTGGGGAATAAGCGTCTTCAAAGTCTGTCCAATATTTTAAATTGTTACCTCTAACATATAGAGATAAGGCTTTAAATGGTGATTTTTTTATAAGATTAGTTGGTAAATTATAGCTTAAAGATACATTTCTTAAAGCTAAGAAAGAAGCATCTCTAGTTTTTACTGCATCTCCTCTAGTTCCTGTCCAGTCTTGACTTCCAACTCTTGGAAATTCACTAGAAGGATTTGCTGCTGTCCAATAATTAATTGCAAGCTGATTATTTCGACCATTAAAACCTCCGTAGAAATTATTTACTCTTGTAACTCCTTGAATAGCTTCTAGTAAAACAGAAAGTTCAAAACCTTTGTAGCGTATAGTATTGGTAATACCTCCATACCAATCTGGATTAGGGTTCCCTAAAAATAATCTGTCCTCACCAGGTGTGATGGCTCCGTCATTATTTACATCTAAGAATTTAGCATCACCAGGAACTTGATTAAATACTGCTGCTTCAGCAGATTCTTCTGTTTGCCAAACTCCTAAGAATTTGTAATTATAGATAACACCTATTGGTTGTCCTATAAACCATCCGTTTGCTTCATCATTAACAGGGTTTCCATCTGCATCTGTACTATTTCTATTTAATCGGACAATTTCATTTTTATCCATAGACCAAGTTAGACCTGCGCTCCATGAGAAATTTTCAGTATCAATAATATTTGCTTTTAAATTGAAATCAATACCTCTGTTTTGAGTTTCCCCAACATTAGTAATGTAACTTTCGTAACCATTAATAATAGGAATTAATTCTGGTAACAATAAATCTGTAGTTGTTGTACTATATATATCTATAGTACCACTTAAATTATTATTAAATAATCCAAAATCTAAACCTAAATTGATTTGTTTACTAGTTTCCCATTTTAAATAAGGGTTTGCCAATGTGTTTTTTGCATACCCTACAATGTTTGCCTCTACAACATCATCTACTGTACTTGGATCTCCATCTTGGTCTTGAAGAACCGTTGTTCTTACTACTGATGGTGTTGCTAAATATCTATAGTTTCCAATTCTATCATTTCCTAACGTACCAAAAGTTGCTCTAAATTTTAGAGTATTTAAAAAGCTATCTGTATTCCAGAATTTTTCTTTATTTAAATTCCACGCAAATGAAAGTGATGGAAAATTACCATATTTATTTGTACTTCCAAATTTAGAAGAACCATCTCTACGTAAAGTAAATGTAAAAATGTAACGACTCTCAAAGTTATAGCCTAATCTTCCTACATAATATACAATTCCATCTTCATCTGTATCCCAGCTAAATCTCTGGTCTTCTGTAGCTGTGTCATCAATTGCATTGTAACCTAACAAGTCAGTTGCTAACTTATCTGAAAAAGCGTCGAATTGTTCGAATGTGTTTTTTTGAAAACCATATACAAACGTTGCATCAATAGCATGTTTTCCAAAATCTTTTTTATAAGTTATAATGTTGTCAACTAAATAATTCACTTGATTTTGTCTTTGTATTTGTGCTGTGCTAGGGTCTCCATCAGAATAGTTACTAGAAGTAAATCTTCCATAAAACTGACTTCTATCTTCAGCAAAGGTGTTTAATCTGTAACTAAGGCCGTCTAAAATTTTGTATTCAAAATATGGATTTATATATGCACGTGTTACAAAACGATCTACTATAGATTCATTATACCTGTGAAATGGATTGATTTGAAATTGATCATCACGTACAAATTTTGTGAAAGTTCCATCTTCATTTACAACATCACCCAAAGGAGTGTTATTAAAAATTGGAACAAATGGAGCAAAACCTCCATTTTGATTGAACTCACTAATTGTGTTACTAGTTTCATCAGCAAAAGATTTTGTTAGTTGGACCCTAGCACCAACAGTCACTTTATCAGAAGGATTATATTCTCCATTAAAACGTAATGAATATCTGTTATAATCTGAATTAGTAACAATACCTTGCTCTTGGTATAAATCACCATTTAAGTAAAATTTCAATTTTTCTGATCCTCCAGATATAGCGATACTTGCATTTTGAGTCGTTCCTTGTTTAAGTAATAGTTCCTGCCAATCTACTTGATTTCCGTTTACATAGTTTGTAATTTCATTAGGATCTAATACAGCATTTACAGTACTTCCCTGTCCAGAATCAAATAAGTATTTTATGTATTCATCACCATTCATGATATTAACTCGAGTATTTACAGTATTAATACCTGTTGATGCATTTACTTTAATAGTAGGTTTACTAGCACTACCACTTTTTGTAGTAATTAAAACCACACCATTTGCAGCTCTAGAACCATATATAGCTCCTGCACCAGCATCTTTTATAATATTAATACTGGCAATATCATCTGGGTTTAGTTCGTTTATGTTTCCTCCTGGTAGAGGTACACCATCTACAACAATTATAGGTTGATTTGCCTCGCCTACAGATCCTGCTCCTTCACCTAAAGAATTATTACCTCTAATTGTAAAGTTTACGCCAGAACCAGGTTGTCCATTACCTCTTGTAACTCTTAAACCAGATACTTGACCTCTTAATGATTCTACAACATTTGGAACTGGTGTTTTTTCTATAACAGCTATATCTACTGTTGAAATTGCTCCAGTTACATTAGATCTTTCCTGTGTACCATATCCTACGATTACGATTTCGTCTAATTGTGAAATATCTTCATTTAATGTAACATTAATTACTCTTCTGCCATTTACATTGATAGTTTTAGTTACAAAACCAATAGAACTAAACTTTAATGTAGCATCTGAAGGAGCATTAATTGAGTAATTTCCATCAAAATCTGCAGTTCCTCCATTTTTTGTACCCTCAACTAGAACAGTTACTCCAGGGAGAGGTAAGCCCTCATTATCAACTATTGTTCCAGTTATAGCAATATTTTGAGCTGATAAACTAAAGGTAAATAATAAGAATAATAAAGATAAAATAGAACCTGTATTATATCCTTTTTTCGATTGAAGTTGATTATTCATAATAAAATTTGGATTTATTAAATTTATTCCACTTTTTTTGTGGAGTTGATAAATATATTACAATGATAGAAATAAAAATCCAAAAATGCAACCGATTGCGCAAAATAATTTTACAATGATAAAAAATAAGGTCGATAACAGTGCTTTAGTAGTAAAGAAGTAACTTAATTTGAATAAAAAAAATAAAATTTTATCAATATTTCTTTAAAAAATATTTAAAAATTACAAATTAACAAACATTCATCTTTGTTATAAAAATATTAAACTTCAATTGTTATCTCATTAATCATCAGATCTATACTTAGTTTTTTTAATAAAATAAAAAGTAAATTTTAAAGTATTATATATCAAATATTTGAAAAAATCATATTTGATTTAAATATTTTCTTTATTAAATTTCGTAAATATAATTGATGCTTTTTTAAAATTTAAAGGAATACAACATGGTTTAAAACAAAAAAATCCGTTATTTTTTATAACGGAATTTTGATAAAATTTAAGAAAAATTACAATTATTATATATTCCCCTTTAAGCCTTCTACAAAACCATTGTAAGAAGCTTTTGTGTTAAAATCATTATCATAAAGTAATGGCCAGTCATTACCATTGTTAAACCTCCAACTATCTTGATCTCTAAATCCCCATATAGTAATTCCATATTGTTGATTTGCGGGAACGGTTGTTGTATAATAATAAGCTGTATTTTGATATTGTGTAGCTTGTTGTGCAGCTCTTTCTTGAGTAAGATTAGTAATATCACTATTAGGATTTGCTCTCACGTCAAGCTCTGATGCATGAACTAATAACCCAAGATCAGAAATTTGCTGAATTGCTAGGGGAATATCTGATGTTGGCCAATCGTAGTTGAAGTGCATTTGCATTCCCACACCATCAATTGGAATATTATTCGAAATCATATCGTTTACAAGAGTTATTATTTTAGCTCTTTTTACTGGCTCACCAGCAACATTAAAATCGTTATAAAATAATTTTACATCTGAATCTGCTTCTCTTGCCCAAGTGAAGATTTTATTAATGTAGTCTTCTCCAATTCTTTGAGTAAAAAGAGAACTTCTAATAGCTCCTCCATCAAAATATTCATTTACAGCATCCCAACCTGTAACAACTGAATTTCCTTCAGCATCTTTTTCTAATGCAAAATGTGCAACCGTTGCTTTTACATAACCTTGAATTTGAGCTTCAAACTCGGCATCTGTTCCTTGAAAACTGCTTAGCCAACCAGGAATTGATGAATGCCAAACTAATGCATGACCATGAACTCTCAAGTTGTTTTCTTTAGCATATGCCACAATTGCATCTCCATCACTCCAATCGTAAGTGTCTGGACTAGGAAACATGTTTGCCATTTTCATGTCATTTTCTGCAGTTATACTATTATAATCATTTCCTAAAACTTCTCTAAATTTTACATTACCAGCTGAAGAAGATGCTAATTTAGTAGCAGAAACAATATTACCAATTTTAAAGTCAGCAAAATCTTTTAAAAACTCAGGGTCTGAACCATTGCCTACAGGATTTGTTGGGCCACCAACTATAATACTAGTTACAACATTTTCATCATCACTACATGCAGTAAGAAGCATTACCAAAATTAAAAGTGGTATAATTTGTTTGAATTTCATGGTTTGAATTTTAATATTTTATCTTCCAAAGATGCAAAAAAAAAACTAAATAAACAATCGGTTGCGTAAAATATTAATTTTTTGTCAAATTATAGTTAATACCCATTTCTAAACCTCTTATTTCTGATAAGCCTTTAAGTCTTCCTATTAATGAATAACCTGGATATAGTTCTTTACCTTCTATACTATGTAAAAATCCATGGTCAGGTCTCATTGGGATACTTTTCTTTCTTGTTTGCATGATTTTTATAATTTTCTCAACAATTTTTTCCATACTGGTATCGCCTTCTAAATGGTCAGATTCCTTAAAGTTACCATCAATATCTTTTATAACATTTCTTAAATGCAAAAAATGTATTCTATCTGATGTCGTTTCTAAAATATCCAAAAGGTCGTTTTCAGGATGCGCACCTAAAGATCCTGTACAGTAGCACAATCCATTGGCAATACTTGGAACTTGATTTAGAATAAGTTGTAAATCGGCTTTTGTACCTACTATACGTGGTAAACCTAAAACTGAATATGGAGGGTCGTCAGGATGAATGGCCAATGCAATACTTGCTTTTTCTGCAATAGGTGTTACTTCCTTTAAAAATAAAATTAGATTATTTTTTAAAGTAGCTTCATCAATATTTTTATATTCTTCTAAAAGTTTTAAAATTTGGGTGGATGTAAAGTTTTTTGTACTTCCTGGTAAACCTAATAGCACACTTCTTGATAGCTTACTTTTCTCTTTTCTTGACAATGATTGGCCATACAACAGTGCTTTTCTTATTTGTTCTGGTGTGTAATCTGCTTTTGCATTGGGTCTTTTCAACAAAAAAACATCAAAATACACAAAAGCATCTTTATGAAAATATAAAGATTTTGTTCCATCTTGATTCAGGTAATCTGTATGTGTTCTTACCCAATCTAAAACAGGCATAAAGTTATAGGTTATGACTTCTATGCCACACTCAGCTAAATTTTGAATGCTTTTTTTATAATTTTCTATATATTTCTCGTAATTTTTGGTACGTTTTTTTATATCTTCATGAACAGGTAAACTTTCTACAACTTTCCATTCTAAGCCTTTATCTTCAATTAGTTTTTTTCTTTCATTAATGTCTTCAATTTCCCAGACATTACCAACAGGAATTTCATGTAACGCAGTTACAATTCCTTTAACGCCACATTGCTTAATGTTTATTAAAGATGTTTTGTCATTTGGGCCATACCAACGCATGGTTTTGGTCATAAAAATCATAATTATCTTTTTTTAAAAACCGATACTGTTACCACCGTCAATTGGAAGCACGGTTCCTGTTACGTAACTAGATTCACTTGATGCATAAAAAAAGACAGCATCTGCAATTGTTGAGGGTTCACCTAAATATCCAAGAGGAGTTCTGCTTAATATTTTATTTTTACGTTGAATATCATTATCTAAAGCATTTGTACTCATTTTTGTTTTAATGAATCCTGGAGCTACACAATTAACCCTAATATTAAATTCTGCCAATTCAACAGCCATTGCACGTGTCATTACTTCTATAGCACCTTTACTTGCAGAATATGCAATAACTTTAGGTAAACCATATTGTGATGCCATAGAGCTAATATTTATAATGCTACCACCACCGTTTTTTTTCATCACTTTAACAACCTCTCTACTAACAGCAAAAACACTTTGCACGTTTATATTCATAATGTTTGCAAAATCTTTGTCTGTAACCTCTGTAAATTCTTTTTTCTGATGTATACCAGCATTGTTTACTAAGATATCTATATTGCCATTATTAGCTATTTCTTTTATCATGTTTGGTATACCTTCTAGGTTTCCTAAATCAAATAAATAGGGCATAGCACCAATTTCTAAAGCAGCACTTTCTGTTCGCTCTTTGTTTCTTCCAACTATATATGTTTTTATTCCGTTTTCACAAAGCTTTTTTGCAGTTGCGAACCCTAACCCTGAATTTCCTCCAGTTACTATAGCTACTTTACTCATTTCTTATTGTTGTTATTATTATTTTACCATTGCGATTTTATTCCTGGAGCATAAGGATGTTTAAGTGTTTGAAAATAATTTAAAGATTTATTAGGTTTTTCTACACCATCAGGAAGTTTCATTTTAGAGAATTGTTGAAAATATAATAAACAAGAATCTCGCCACCATTTTGCTTCTTTATATTGAATATTAAGCATCATTTGTATTTCTTTAAAACGACTCTCATCTACATATTGTTCCATTAAATTCCAAGAAGAAATCATGTTTTCAGCTTCATTTACACCTTGTTGATATTTTAAAGCTATATTATTCCAGAGTGTTTTTCCATTTTTTAGTTTATAATCCCAAGGTAAATGGTGAAACCAAAGTAAGTATATTTCTGGGGTAGTAGAAACGTTATTAAACATTTCTTCAATTTCTGGTGCATATTGTGCTGTAGCATTGCTGCCTGTTTTAGTTCTGTTAAAACCAACTCCTTTTTCATTTGCTTTATGATAATACACTGGGTTCCATTCTGGTCTAGGTAAATTACCAACCCAAGGACCAGGACCATAATGATGATTTGTAGCCATTATATGATGCAAACCTAATGGTGTCATATAATTTACGACTGTTTCACGAGAGTCAATCATCATATTTTTTATAGGATTTACAAAATCATTTTCATTTGTAAACGTCATTCTTAACCATTCATCTGCAATGCTTTTAGCATCTAAATAAGGATTCCATGCCAATCTCCCAAAACCATACCAGTTAGATTGCAAGAAGTGGTTCCCAGTCCAATTAATATCATTTCCAATATTTGATACTCCAGAAACTCCCGTTAGTTTTTTGTTGTGTAAAGAACCATCAATAACTTTGGCTACAATAGAACCCTTGCCTTTTCTGTATGTATCTGCTTCTAAAACTTCTTGAAACAATTTAGGTTGATATACCAAATGTGTTGCACCACCCATATATTCTTGAGTAATTTGAAACTCTATCATGAGGTTTGTATTTGGCATTGCACCAAACATTGGGTGAAAAGGTTCACGAGGTTGAAAATCTATAGCACCATTTTTTACTTGAATAATTACATTATCTTTAAATTTACCATCATAAGGTACAAATTCTGTATAGGCTTGCTTTGCTCTATCTGTTGGGTTGTGTTCTGAGTATACAAATGCTCTCCACATAACAATGCCTTTAAAAGGAGCTAAGGCATCTGCAAACATATTTGCGCCATCAACATGGTTTCTATCATAATCTTGAGGTCCTGGTTGTCCTTCAGAATTGGCTTTTACTAAAAATCCACCAAAGTCTGGTATGTACTTATAAATCTCCTTTACTTTTTCATTCCACCAATTTTTTACATCTTCATTTAAAGGATCTGCTGTTTTTAAGCCACCAATTTCTATTGGAGCAGAAAAACGTGCAGTAAGATAAATTTTTAATCCATAAGGACGAAAAATATCTGCCAATGCTTTTACTTTTTCTAAATACATTGGGGTTAAAATTAAAGCGTTAGAATTTACATTATTAACAACAGTTCCATTAATGCCAATAGAAGCATTTGCTCTTGCATAATCTAAATAACGTGGGTCTTTAAAATCGGGTAATTTATGCCAATCAAAAATAGAAAAACCAGCATAACCTCTTTCTACAGTTCTATCTAAATTATCCCAATGGTTTAAAATACGAACATCTACTTTTGGAGAATCTATAATTTTTATTTGCTCAATAGGTTGGTTGGTTTGTAGTTCTCGTAAAAATCTAAAAACACCATAAAGAACACCTGTAGCTGTTTTAGCTGTAATTACAATTTTTTTATTGCCATTAATTTCTATTTTTTTAATAATAAAACCATCTTTCTTAATTTGTAATACATCTTCTTTTAAATGTTTTTGATGAATATCATTTAGGTTAGATATTGTACCAATAATTAAAACGTTATTAGAAGCCTCCTTGTCCAAAAAATAATCATCTCCAAACAATCCTGAAAAACCTCTTTCTAGCTCTTCAACACAGGCTTTAATAGTCTCTGAATTTCCAAAGCTGTGTATGTTTTTTATTTGTGATAAATATTTTTTCTTTAAGGTTGAATTTTCAATGTCTGTATATTGCAACCATAAATTATAGCCATTATTTTTTATAGGTGTTTTAGTTGATGTTTTTTTTTGTGAAAAAGAAATAGCAGAAAAAAAAACGATAAAAAAGTACGTACAAAATCTTTTTAAATTTAGCTTCATTGGTTAATCTGGAATAGAATTGTTTGCGAACTTACTAAAAATTTTATAATTTCGCAACCGATTGCATAATAAGAATTTTATTAAACAATAATTGTTTAGATAAATGAAAGTTTGAAATTGAATTTGTAATTTATTTAAAAAATAAAAGCAACTAATAAATTCCTTTTATTTCCATCATATTTATATTTTATTGATTTTTATAGAGTTAAGTCAGTTTAAATAGTTTTTATTAATAGTAATTATAATTTGTAATTAATGTTAAGAAATTTAAAAATCTATTATTGTAAAGCTAAGATTAACCCTAAATTTTTCTAATTACATCAATTTAAAATAAACTTAACTAAAGATTAATTTTTTCTAAAAAAGTAAAAAATGAAATTCAAAGCTGTAATTTTAATAGTTTTTTTAAGTATCTGTAGCATAATAAAAGCTAATGCCCAACCAAGTGGAGGTCCTTATGGACCCTTGCAAAAAACGTACAAAATACCTAATATTTCAGGAATGGTTTACTACGTATCTCCAACAGGAGATTTAAATGCGAATGGTAAAACAATTAATACGCCTACAACATTAAAAAATGCGATTACCAATGTAGTTACTGGAGATGCTATTATTTTAAGAGGAGGCATTTATAGAGTAGGAGATTTAAAGCTAAACCAAAGTATTTTAATGCAACCTTATAAAAATGAAAACCCAATAATTAAGGGAACGTATGTTGCAAGCAATTGGGAAGCAGGAGGTAAAACACCATATACAGGGGAGCAAGAACTATGGAAAATTAAATGGGAATATCTTTTTCCAGACAAACCAGATGATTGGTGGAGAAGTGAAAGAGCAGGAAGAGTAACTCCTATGCACAGGTTTAATAATGATATGGTTTTTATTGATGGCAGATTTTTACAGTCTGCTGGTTGGTTAGGAGAGTTAGATGAAAACCATTATTATATAGATTACAAAACAGGTTACGTTTATTTAAATACCAATCCTACAAATAAATTAGTAGAAATAACAGCCTTTAATAGAGGATTGATTATTACACCAGATTTTGTAAATGGTAAAAAAGCAGACCATAAAGGGCCAACAATTAAAGGAATCACTTTTACGCAAAATGCATTTCATGTGATTGCTATTGAAGGGTATTATCCAGAAAAAAAATTAGATGAAAAAGAATTTGGTAAAGGGGTTGTAGGTACCACTTTTGAAAACTGTACCATTTCTTATGGAGGGCGTGTTGGAGCTTTTATGTTAGGAGATAAAATAACCATGACAAATTGCTTGGTAACAGACACAGGCACAGAAGGGATTTATATTGTAGCTTCTAGTGATGCCTTGTTAGAACGTAATATTTTTACTAAAAATAATATTGAAAATATTTATGGATATTACGCTTGTGCAGTTAAAATTTTTAATCAAACACACAGAGTAACTTGTAATGATAATTTGGTAATAAATTTAAAAAACTCAGTAGGTATTTGGTATGATGTTGGTAATGAAGATGGTGTTTTTACCAACAACTGGGTGCAAAATGTTGGTAGTAATAATTTTCCTTTCGACCCCAATAAAGCTTGGCCAGGAGACAATGGTTTCTTTTTTGAAATATCTAGTAAAGCCATAGTTGCAGGCAATGTTTTTGTAAATAATGATCGTGGAATTGCTATTTTAAATTCAGCAAATGTAAAAGTTTATAATAATACTTTTGTTAATAGTTTGGCTGTTTTTATGCGAACAAGAAGAGGAGAAAACGAAGATCATTTTGGTTGGCATGTTTCCACAGGACCTTCCTCTACAGAAAGAATTAATCATGAGTTTGTAAACAATTTACTTGTGGGAGATAAAAACTACAACAAACCATTACTTTCAATTGGGCAAATGCCAGACCAATGTGACCAACAAAAAATACCCGCATTAAAAATTTTAGATAACAATGCTTATGTTAGACTAGGAGATAGTACAGAACCATTAATTTGGTTAAATCAAAAAATTGGTAATGAGTGTGAATCTTCTTTTAAAAACGTTGAAGAACTAAATAAAAAAGCGCCTAATTATGAAACCAAAGGTATCAGTCTTCTTAACTATTCTGGGCCACTTTTTAAAAGTTTAGATTTATATAATTTTAAATTAGATGCTAATTTCTTAGGAAATAATGCAGCAAAGACAATACCAAATGAAATACAAAAAGTAAATACTATCCATATTAAAAAAGGAAAAACATACATTGGAGCATATCAAAATTAATAATAGCTTTTTCAGTCAAAAATTAAATCAATTTAAAAAAGAGATTTTTTTTTTAGGCTTTTTATTTTTATTGGCATGCAATACTGCAGAACAAACTAAATCTATAAAATTAGCACATAGTTTAAGTGTTTCACATCCTGTACATGAAGCTATGGTTTTTATGGCAGATAAAGTAGCTGAAAACTCCAATGGAAAATTAACAATAAAAATTTATCCAAGTAGTCAGTTAGGATCAGAACGTCAATGCTTAGAATTATTGCAAATAGGCAGTTTAGCCATGACCAAAGTTTCTGCAGCAGTTATGGAAAATTTTTCGCCCAAATTAAAAGTATTTGGTTACCCTTATTTATTTAGAGATAATGAACATCGTTTTAAAGTTTATGATGGTGAAATTGGGCAACAATTATTATTAGAAGGTGAAAAGTTTTGGTTACGTGGCTTAACCTATTTTGATGCAGGAAACCGTTCTTTTTATACCAAATCTCGCAAAATAGAAACACCCAAAGATTTAGAAGGATTAAAAATTAGGGTAATGCAAAGCCCTACAGCTATAGAAATGGTAAAAATACTTGGTGGTGCTCCAACCCCAATTTCTTGGGGAGAGTTGTATACTGCTCTTCAACAAGGAGTTGTAGATGGAGCTGAAAATAATTTGCCCAGCTTTTACACCTCAAAACATTATGAAGTTTGTAAGTTTTTAACAATTGATGAACATACTTCTATACCAGATATTTTAGTAATCAGCACTATTATTTGGAATCAGCTAAACCCACAAGAACAAAAATGGTTAATGGATGCTATGAAAGAAGCCACTATCTATCAAAGAGAATTGTGGAGAAAAGCGGAAATAAATGCACTAAAAATTATTAAAGAAGCAGGTGTACAAGTTACTAAACCAGATAAAACCAAATTTGAAGAGCAATCTAAAAAAATGATAGAAAGTCTTAAAGAGAAAAATATAGAATTGTATAATTTAGTAATGGAAATTAAAAAGAATAATTTATGAAAATAAGAATAAGTTATAGCTTTTTACTTTTCTATATTATATTATTTTCCTGCTCAAATAGTGAAACTATTAAAATTCAAAAAGTAGCAAATACTAAAAATATTCCACACTTAATTAAACAAGAAAAAGCATCACAATTAATGGTAGATGATAAACCATTTTTAATTTTGGGAGGTGAATTAGGTAACTCAACTTTTACAAGTTTAGAGAGCATGGCTCCTGTTTGGGGTAAGCTAAAAAAGATGAATATCAACACTATTTTAGCTCCAGTTTACTGGGAATTAATAGAGCCAGAGCAGGGTAATTTTGATTTTAAATTATTAGATGATTTAATAACTGAAGCACGTGCACATAACTTCAAATTAATAATATTATGGTTTGGTTCTTGGAAAAATAGCATGTCTAGTCACACACCTTCATGGATTAAAACCAATTATCAAAAATATCCATTAGCCAAGAGTAAAGAAGGTATAAGTCAAGAAATTTTATCTCCATTTAGCAAAGAAAATTTGCAAGCAGATTTAAAAGCGTTTAGTGCTTTAATGCAAAATATTAAATATGTTGATAGCACAGACAGGACTATAATAATGATACAAGCAGAAAATGAAATAGGTATGTTACCATCTGCTAGAGATTACCATTCTTTAGCAAATGAAAAAATTTCTAAAAAAATACCAAAAGAATTTGCAGATTATCTAATTGAAAATAAGCAAAATTTAAATCCTGAATTTTTAAATGTATGGCAAAAAAATGGTTTTAAAACATTTGGAACTTGGCACGAAGTTTTTGGAAAAGGAAAGCAAACTGATGAAATTTTTATGGCCTGGTATTATGCAAAATTCACGAATGAAATTGTAAAAGCGGGTAAAGAAATTTATCCTTTACCAATGTTTGTAAACGCTGCTTTAAACAGACCAAATGCAAAACCAGGAGAATACCCAAGTGCAGGGCCTTTGCCTCATCTTATAGATGTTTGGAAAGCTGCAGGAACATCTATAGATATGTTTTCTCCAGATTTTTACTTTCCTAATATTAAATATTGGTGTGATTTATATACAAGACAAAACAATCCACTATTTATTCCAGAACATAAATTTGATAATACTGTATCAGCAAAGGCATTGTTTACTATTGGGCATTATAAAAGTTTAGGTTTTTCACCTTTTTCTATTGAGCAAATTCCAGAGTTAGATCTGCTACCAAAAGAAGAAAAGCTAGCAAAAACTTACAATGTTATTAATCAAATTCATCCAATTTTACATCAAAATCAAAATAAAGTAGAAGGAGTTTTATTGGATAATGAAAATAAAAAAACCGTTTTTACTTTAGGAGATTATGAGTTTACAGCAAGTCATACCTACAATTTAGGATGGGAAGCAAACTCTAGTTCTAACAATTGGGAACCTTCAGGAGCAATTATTGTACAAACAAAAGAAAATGAATTTTATTATGTTGGTTTTGGAGTTTCTTTTACTTTTAAAAACAAGAAAAATTTAAATGGAAAAGTAGGAATTTTAAAAGCTGAAAAAGGGTATTTTGAAGGAAATCAATGGAAGGTTTATCAACATTTAAATGGAGATCAGACTCATCAAGGCAGACATATTCGTTCGTTTTTAAATGATGTAAATATCCAAAGATTTGAATTGTACACATATGAGTAATATATAACTATGCTTAAATACAAAAAAAAAGTTGATAGTATTTTAAGTTGGATTTTAACAATCTTACTTTCAGTAATGGTTATAGATGTAATTTGGGGTGTTTTTACAAGATATGTAATGACAGAACAAAGTTCTTGGACAGATGAGCTTGCCCGTTTTTTAATGATATGGGTAGGTGTTTTAGGAGGGGCTTTTGCGTCAGGACAAAATAAACATATTGCCATAGATTTAATCTCAAACTACATAAAACCAGTAAACAGAGAGCGATTAAGAATTTTCGGAAACATTATCATTATAATTTTTATCTCTGCTATTTTTTTGGTTGGCGGTTTACGCTATGTTTACATTTCTTTTTATTTAGGACAAAGATCTCCAGCACTTAATATTCCTATGGGTGTTGTGTATAATATATTTCCAATTGCAGGTTTTATAATTATTTATTACAGAATTTGTAAAATTAAAAATAAAGACATTTAATAGATGGAAGTAACAATATTAGTACTCAGTTTTATTGTTTTAATAGTATTACGCATACCTGTTGCTTGGAGTATTGGCATTGCAGCCGTTATTACTATTTTAGCTAGTGGAATGCCAGTGATACCTGCATTAACAACAACTGCACAACGTGTTGTTACTGGTTTAGATAGTTTTTCCATTTTAGCCATTCCATTTTTTATTCTTGCTGGGCATATTATGAATAGGGGAGGAATTGCCAAAAGGCTTATTAATTTTGCCAAAGCTATTGTTGGAGCATTACCTGGAGGTTTGGCACATGTTAATATTGTTTCTGCAATGTTATTTGGTGCCATTGCAGGTTCTGCTGGTGCAGCTGCAGCAGCTATTGGTAGTTTTATGAGTGATGAAATGGAAAAAGAAGGATACAATAAAGAGTTTGGTGTTGCTGTAAATGTTACTTCTGCAACAACAGGGCTTATTATTCCCCCAAGTAATATTTTTATTATTTATTCCTTAGCAAGTGGTGGTGTTAGTATTGGGGCTTTATTTTTAGCAGGCTATATACCTGGTATTTTAACAGGATTATTTTTAATGATAGTTGCTTATATTTGGGCAAAACGTAAAAAGTATCCAACAGGAAATGCAAGTTCTTTAAAAAATATTTTTACAACATTTTTGCAAGCATTACCAAGTTTGTTTTTATTAATAGTAGTTATAGGTGGTATTGTAGCAGGAATATTTACTGCCACAGAAGCATCATCTGTTGCTGTTTTGTACTGCTTATTGCTTTCTTTTGTTTACAGAGAAATAAATTTTTCTGATTTAAAAACAATACTAACAGAATCATCAGAAACTATTGCTGTTGTAATGATGTTAATTGCCATGTCTATTGCCATGTCTTGGGTAATGTCTTATGAAGATATTCCACAATCAGTAACAGCATCATTATTACAAATTAGTGATAATAAAATTACTGTTTTACTTACCATTAATCTTATTTTGCTTTTTGTTGGAATATTTATGGATATGACACCTGCAGTATTAATTTTTACGCCAATTTTCTTACCAGTTGTAACTGCATTAGGAATAGACCCTGTACATTTTGGAATAATTATGGTTCTTAATTTATGTATAGGTTTGTGTACACCTCCTGTAGGATCTGTACTTTTTATTGGTGTGGGTGTTGCTAATACTAAAATAACAAAAGTAATTAAACCATTATTACCTTTGTTTTTAGCGATGATTGTCTCATTAATTTTGGTAAGTATCTTTCCCGAATTAAGCTTGTGGTTACCTAGATTGTTTGGTTATAAATAATAGACTAATCTTTTAATCTTTTAGAAGATCCTCTAATAATTACATCTGTATTTAAGAAGCTTATCTCAGTTATACTCTCGTTTTTAGACTTTTTTAAATGTTTTAATATTTTTTTAGAAGATATTTTTCCCATTTCATAAGCTGGGTGAGATATAGTTGATAAACCAGGATCAATAATCCTTGATATCGGATCGTTATTAAAACCTATAACTCCAAAATCTTCAGGAATTCTTAAACCTCTACTTTTTGCCACTTGAATAGCAGCAACAGCAGTGGTATCATTCGAAGAAAATATGGCATCTGGTGGGTTTTCTAAACTCAATAGTTTATTAACTGCTTTTTCGCCCTCTTCATAGCTCATGGTCTTTACATGAATAATTAAATTATCCTCTTCAGGTAAGTTATATTTTTTTAAGGCATCTCTATAACCTTGTTCTCGTTCGTTATAAATACTCCTAAACTTTAGACCTGCAATATGTCCAATACGTGTATATCCTTGTTCTATTAAATGTTGGGCAGCTTTAAATCCTGCTGAGTAATTATCTATCATTACTCTGTATGTAGTAAATGTTTTAGGAACCCTATCAACAAAAACAAGAGGTATATTTTTATTCCTAAATTGATCAAAATGATCAGTGTCTTTTGTCTCCATTGCAAGAGAACAAATAACACCACTAACTCTACTATTATATAATGCTTGACACATATTTACTTCATCTTCATAAGAATCATGAGATTGTGCAATAATTACATTAAATCCAGCCTTTTGAGCTACTACTTCTATACCGCTAATGAGATCAGACATGAATGGCCTATTTATCCTTGAAATAAGCACCCCTATTGTGTTTGTTTTATTATTTCTTAAACTAGAAGCTAATATATTAGGGGTATACTGCATTTTTGCTGCAGCCTCATTAACCTTCAAGGTAGTTTTTTTACTAATACTAGAATGATTTTTTAATGCCCTTGAAACTGTAGATGTAGATAAGTTCAACGCATCAGCTATGTCATATATAGTAACATCTTTGTTCTGACTCATAATAAAAATATGTTGATTTTTACAAATTTAGAGTTTTATTAGCGATGATTATTAAGAAATGTTAAAAACTTAATAAAGACCACGAATATGATTGTGAACATGATTATTGTAGAATTCTTGTAGTTTGTTATGCGTAGACTTGTCTAAATGTTTTAGCTCAGAAACACTACAGTTAGAAGCTACTTGAAACACTGAACTTGCTCCAGGAATAATACATGAAATTGAATCATGATCTAAAATCCAACGTTGTGAAAACTGTGCCATTGAAATATTTTCTGGTAAAAAGTCATTTTTAATTTTATCAGATAATTCTACACCTTTTTCAAAAGGTAACCCAGCAAATGTTTCTCCCACATTAAAAGCATTTCCATCTTTATTATAATTTCTATGGTCATTTTCGTTAAACAACATTTGTTTTGTGAATTTACCAGATAATAATCCGCTAGCTAATGGTAAACGAGCAATAACACCTACTCCTTTTTCTTTAGTTTTTGATAACAATTGTTCAGTAATTTTTTGTCTAAAAATATTAAAAATTACTTGTATGCTGGTAATATCATCTTGTTCAGCACAAAACAACCCTTCATCTATAGTTTCTACACTTGCACCAAAAGCTTTTATTTTACCTTCTTTTTTTAATTCCTTTAACCAATAAAATATAGTTTCTTGTTTTAAAATTTTGGTTGGTATACAATGTAACTGAAGTAAGTCTAAGCTATCGACTCCTAATCTTTTTAAAGATTTTTCTACAGACATTGTTAAAGCTTCTTTGGAGTAATTATTAGGATAAACATCTGACCCTCTACCAAATTTTGTCGCAATTCTCAAGTCAGGCTTATATTCTTTTAAAAACTTTCCAATAATTTCCTCACTTCTACCATTTCCGTAAACGTCAGCAGTATCAAAGAGAGTAACTCCTCCCTCTACAGCTTTTTGCATAATATCAAATGCTTTTTTTTCAGAAATTTCATTTCCCCAATCTCCACCTAATTGCCAGCAGCCTAAACCAACTTCGCTAACATTAAAACCATTTTTTCCTAAAAATCTTGTTTTCATTTTTTTTTATATTAGTATTAATTATCCTATTTTACAAAAAACATTTGCAATATAGCGATTAATAATTATTTTTTTATATTTTTACGCAACCGATTGCAATATCTTATAAATTTATCTAAAATGAAAAAAAATCAACTAATATATTTACTAACATTACTTTTAGCTTTTTCTTCTTGTAAAAAAAAGACTTTAGTTAATGTAGAAAAACCAAATGGGTTAAAAGAAGTTTATAAAAATAATTTTTTAATAGGAGTTGCAATAAATGCAAATCAAATTAATGAAAAAAACGAGGTGCAAAATGCTTTAATTAAAACAGAATTTAATAGCATAACACCAGAGAATATCATGAAATCTTTATTAATTCATCCTAAAAAAGATACATTCAATTTTGAATTATCAGATAAATTGGTGGGGTTAGCAGAAAAAAACAACATGCATATTCAAGGGCATACTTTAGTATGGCACAGCCAATTATCGCCCTTTTTTAAAGAAATAAAAGACAGTACAGAAATGGTTAATGAACTAAAAAACCATATAAATACTATTGTTGGTAGGTACAAAGGTAAAATTGATGCTTGGGATGTTGTAAATGAAGCTTTAAATGATGATGGTACTCTAAGAAAAACAGCATTTTTAGATGCATTAGGAGAAGATTATTTGTCCTTAGCATTTGATTTAACTCAAAAAATAGATCCTGATGCAGAACTTTATTATAATGATTATAGCATGACTATTCCTGCAAAAAGAGCTGGAGCCATAAAAATGATAAAAAGAATTCAAGAACTTGGTACAAAAATAGATGGTATTGGTATGCAAGGTCACTGGGATTTAAACACCCCAAGCATAGAAGAAATTGAAAAAAGTATTGTTGAATATGCTGAGTTAGGGATTAAAGTAGCAATTACAGAATTAGATGTATCTGTTATACCTATGCCTTGGGATTTTTCTGGTGCAGACGTAAATGTAAAGTTTGAAAGTGGAGATCCAACTATGAATCCTTACCCAGAAAAACTTCCAGATTCTATACAAGTTAAACTAGCAGAACGTTATGAAGCTATTTTTAAGCTATTTTTAAAACACGAAGACAAGATTAGTCGTGTAACATTTTGGGGTGTTAATGATGGTGATTCTTGGAAAAATGATTGGCCAATTAATGGCAGAACCAATTACCCATTATTGTTTGATAGAAATAATGAAAAAAAGAAAGCTTATTACAGTGTATTTAATTTGAAATCTAATTCTAAAGAATGATATTACCTAAGAAAACCCTTTTTTTTTCCAGCATTATTTTTTGGTGTATAAGTATTAATGTTTTAAATGCAGAAGTTAAACTTCCTGCATTTATTAGTGATGGATTAGTTTTGCAACGAAACGCTGAAGTTAAAATTTGGGGTTGGGCATCATCCAAAGAAAAGATAATTATAGATTTTAATGGCAATGTATATAAAGGCGAAGCTAGTATTGAAGGAAAATGGGAATTTACTTTAAATAACTTAAAAGCAGGAGGCCCATATACAATGGTTGTGTCTGGTGAAAACACCATAATTATCAATAATATTTTAGTAGGAGATGTCTGGTTATGTTCAGGGCAGTCAAATATGGAATTACCTATGAGACGTTTAAGCCCTTTGTATGAAGACGAAATTAAATCTGCTAACAATCCTAAAATTCATTATATAAAAATTCCACAACGTTATAATTTTAAAGCACCTCAAGAAAATATTGAAAGTGTAAACTGGCAAGAAGTAAATCAAGAGAATATTTCTGAATTTTCAGCAGTTGCGTATTTTTTTGCACAAGAGTTATATGAAAGCTACAATGTTCCTATAGGTATAATCAATTCAAGTTTAGGAGGTTCACCAGCAGAATCCTGGATAAGTGAAGACGCTTTAAAAGCATTTCCTCACTATTTTGATGAAGCTCAAAAATTTAAAGATGATAGTTTAATTAAAGAAATTCAAAATACTGATAATCAGAATTGGAAAGATTGGCATAACAAACTTTACAACAAAGATTTAGGGAATAAAAAAAATCCTTGGTACAATCAAAGTTTAGACACCCAAAAATGGGATGAAATGGTTGTTCCTGGATATTGGGATAAAGAAAAAATTGCTGGTAAAAACGGTGTGGTTTGGTTTAGAAAAGATGTACAAATTCCAAAATCTATGCTAAATCAAACATTAAAATTAAATTTGGGCAGGGTTGTCGATTCAGATTCCGTTTATGTAAATGGAACTTTTGTGGGCACAACAGGTTATAAATATCCTCCAAGAAGATATACAATACCTTCTAATATCTTGGTTGAAGGTAACAATAACATTACCATTAGAGTTATAAATGAAAGTGGTAATGGTGGTTTTTATTTAGATAAACCTTATGAAGTAAAATCTGATGATAAAACCATCGATTTGAAGGGAACTTGGAAATATAAACTTGGTGCAGAAATGCCACCAAAAGAAGGTCAAACATTTATTAGATGGAAGCCTGCTGGTTTATATAATGCAATGATAGCACCTTTATTGAATTATAAAATAAAAGGAGTGATATGGTATCAAGGAGAATCAAACGTAAAAAATCCAAAAGAATACCAAACACTTTTTCCTACTTTAATTAAAAATTGGAGGACAAAATTTAAGCAAGGTAATTTTCCTTTTCTATTTGTGCAATTGGCCAATTATCAAGAAGCATCTAAAGAACCTACAGAAAGTAGTTGGGCAGCTTTAAGGGAAGCACAATTACAAACAGTAAAGTTACCAAAAACAGCTATGGCTGTTACTATTGATATTGGAGAGTGGAATGATATTCATCCTTTAAATAAAAAAGATGTTGCAAAACGATTAGCTTTAGCAGCAAAAAAAATGGCTTATAAAGAAAAAAATGTTGTGTTTTCTGGCCCTACTTTAAAAAGCAAAAGGAGTAAAGGAAATAAAATAATTATTGAATTTGAAAACGTTGGAAGTGGCTTAGTTGCTAAAGGAGGAGAATTAAAAGAATTCGCGATTGCAGGTGCAGATAAAAAATTTGTTTGGGCAAAAGCAATAATCAAAAAAAACAAAATAATTGTTTTTAATGAGTCAGTCAAAAATCCTGTTGCTGTTAGATATGCTTGGGCAGATAATCCAGATAAAGCAAATTTATATAACAAAGAAAACTTACCTGCTTCACCATTTAGAACCGATAATTGGTAAATTTTAAAATTATGAAATCAACAAAAAAAGTATTTTTTCTAATATTTAGTTTATTATTTTTAGTTTCTTGTAATTCAAATTCTCTAATAAACTTACAAAAACAAAAGTCTTACATTCAAACAAGCTCTGGTTTCGCTATTGTAAATAATAATGAAGCAACTGCTATTTATTTAAGTGATAATGACTATGAAGGTGTTAAAAAAATAGCTCAGAAATTTCAAGAAGATATAGAACGAGTTACCAATATGAAACCTAGTATCATTTCAAATGAAATACCATCAAATGGAACTGCAATAATTGTAGGTACTATAGGGAATTCTAACTTAATTGATCAACTAATTGAAGAAAAAAAACTAGAGGTATCTTTAGTTAAAGGAAAATGGGAAACCTTTTTAATACAAACTATAAAAAATCCATTTGAGGGTGTTGAAGAAGCTTTAGTAATCGTTGGTAGTGACAAACGAGGAACCATTTATGGTATGTTTGATGTCTCATACGAAATAGGAGTATCACCACATCATTTTTGGGCAGATGTTCCTTCAAAGAAAAAAGAAAATGTTTTTATTACTAGAGGTAGCTATACAAAAGGGTCGCCTAAAGTAAAGTACAGAGGTATATTTATTAATGATGAAGCACCAGCACTCTCTGGTTGGGCTTTTGAAAAATTTGGTGGGTTTAATGCTGAATTTTACGATCATGTTTTTGAGTATATTCTTCGTATGAAAGGTAATTATTTATGGCCTTCCATGTGGGGACGTATGTTTTATGAAAACGATCCACAAAATCCTATTTTAGCAAACGAATATGGTATTGTTATGGGAACTTCGCATCACGAACCTTTAACGCGTGCACATGCAGAATGGCAACGTTTTGGTAAAGGTGAGTGGAATTACAACACCAATCCAGAAGGCTTACGAAAGTTTTGGACAGAAGGCATGGAACGAAGAGGAAATACTGAAACTATTGTAACAGTTGGTATGCGTGGTGATGGAGATGAAGCCATGAGTGAAGGAACAGCTACAGAATTATTAGAAACCATTGTTAAAGATCAGCGAAAAATAATTGAAGACGTTACAGGTAAACCTGCAGAAGAAACACCTCAAATGTGGGCTTTATATAAAGAAGTTCAAGATTATTACGATCAAGGCATGCAAGTTCCAGATGATGTTACGCTTTTATTGTGTGACGATAACTGGGGAAATATTAGAAAATTACCAGCCTTAGATGCTAAACCTAGAAAAGGAGGTTATGGTATTTACTATCATTACGATTATGTTGGTGGTCCACGAAATTACAAATGGATAAACACAACACAAATAGAACGTGTTTGGGAGCAAATGCATTTAGCTTACGAGCATAATGCAGATAGAGTTTGGATTGTAAATGTTGGCGATATTAAACCCATGGAGTTTCCTATTGAATTCTTTTTAGATTACGCTTGGAATCCTGAAAAATGGAATGCTGATAATCTTCAAGATTATTATACAGAATGGGCAGAAAAACAATTTGGAAGCCAGTTTGCTGAAGACATTGCTGACATGCTCAGAAAATACACAAAATATAATGCTCGTAGAAAACCAGAATTGTTAAATATTCCTGTGTATAATTTAACTTATTTTAATGAAGCTGAAAAAATCGTAGAAGATTATAACCTTTTAGCAAAAAAAGCAAAAGACTTAAAACAAAAATTACCACGAGATTATCATGATGCCTTTTATCAATTAGTAGAGCATCCAATAATTGCTAGTGCTAATTTAAATGAGCTTTATTTAGCTACAGAGAAAAATAAATTATATGCAACAGAAGGTAAAGTAATAGCCAATACCTACGCTGAAAAAGTTAAGGAGCTGTTTGTTAAAGATTCTTTGATGACTAAATATTATCACGAAGAATTAGCCAATGGAAAATGGAACCATATGATGTCTCAAACTCATATAGGTTATGATAATTGGCAACAACCACGTTTTAATGTTATGCCTGAAACTATTTTAGTTGATGAAAATACTGAAATAGAAGTAGCATATGAAAAAACAGTAGCTTCTATCGATTTAGTAACCCCAAGTGATGCCAAAGGTTTTATAGAAAAAAATGGTTATATTTCAATGGAAGCACATCATTTTTCAAGTAAAACAGAGCCAGAATCTTTTCAATGGGAAGTTGTTGAGAATTTAGGGAAATCAGGATCTTCAGTTATTTCACTTCCTATCAAAAAGGGTAGAGTTGTATTGAATGAAGACTCACCTAAATTATCTTATAATGTTCATTTTCAAAATAAAGGAAAAGTAAAAGTACATGCCTATTTTTCACCAACTATAAATTATTCAACAAGAGAAGGGATGTATTATGGATTGTCATTTGATAATGAAATGCCAACACAAGTAAATTATGATATTGATCCTTTAATATTTAACTACAATGGTAAAGTTCCAAGTAATTGGCAAAATAATGTGTCAGATAATATAAAAGTGATTACAGCAGAATTTGAAATTAATAAAACAGGAAATCATATTTTAAATTATTATAGAGTTGATGAAGGTTTAGTGTTACAAAAAATAGTAATTGAAACTCAAGAAAAGAAAATACCTAAAACATATTTAGGTCCTCCAGAAAGTAAATACGTAGATTAATTAATAAAAAACAACAACCATCTAAAGTTAATATAATGAGTATTGAAACACAAAAATTATCTGTAAAAGAAAAAATTGGATACAGTTTAGGAGATCTTGCTGCTAATCTAGTTTTTCAAACATTAATTACCTATTTAGCCTATTTTTACACAGATATTTATGGTCTAGATACAGGACATGCCTCTGCAATAATGTTTACTGTTGGTTTAATTGCTGCATTTGGTTTTAACCCAGTTATTGGTGCTCTTGCAGATAGAACTGTATCAAAATGGGGTAAATTCAGACCTTGGATTTTATTTACTTCTGTTCCTCTTGGTATTGTTGCATTACTTGCCTTTAGTACACCAGATTTTTCTTATAAAGGAAAAGTAATATATGCTGTAGCTACTTATACATTATTATTAATGTTATATGCAGCCAATAATTTACCTTACTCTGCTTTAAGTGGCGTAATTACAGGTGATATGAAAGAACGAAATAGCATGTCTGCATATCGTTTTGTAGCGGTTATGTTTGCGCAATTTTTTGTACAAGTTTTTATGTTACCTATTATAGAATCTGCTGGTGGTGGAGATAAAGCAATTGGTATAGAAATAGTAATGACTTGGTTAGCAATTATTGGTACAATTATGTTGATTATTACATTTTTAACTACAAAAGAGCGTGTTATTCCAACAGCTGAACAAAAATCTAGTTTAAAAGAAGATTTAGGCGATTTAACAAAAAATAAACCTTGGGTTATAATGCTGGTATTAACAACATTGGTATTTGTAACATTAGCTATGAAAGGTGGTTCTTATGTGTATTATTTTAAGAATTATGTAGATGCTGATGAGCTAACTTCCTTTATTAGTCCTATTCTGGATTTCTTCAATAGTATTGGTGCAAATTTCTTTGGTGAAGATCCTGTTTCTGCCGGTTTTGGATTATTTAATGCAGGTGGTATTATTTTTATGATTGTTGGTATTGGTTTATCAAAAAAATTAGCAGACAAATATGGTAAAAGAGATATTTTCAGATTCTTTTTATTCATATCAACATTATTTATTATTTCATTTTATTTCTTTTCACCAGAATCTGTAGAATTAATGTTTTTATCACAAATTTTACACGGTTTTTTTTATGGTATTACAATACCAATTTTATGGGCAATGATTGCAGATGTTGCAGATTTCTCTGAGTGGAGAACTAATCGTAGAGCAACAGCAATTATTTTTTCTGCAATGATGATAGGTTTAAAATTAGGACTTACAATTGGTGGCTCTCTTGTTGCTTGGATTTTAGGGTTATACAATTACCACCCACAATCAGAAACACAAGTAGAAAGTGCAATTCACGGAACAAAAATGTTAGTAAGTATATATCCTGCAATTCCATTTTTACTAGGTTGTGTTTTATTGTTTTTCTATGAAATCAATAAAAAAATGGAGAATCAAATTGAAGCAGATTTGAAGCTAAGAAGAATGTAATTTAATTGTAAAAACTTTAAAGAAAAAAGAATGCCAGAAGAAAGTATTGAACATATTGATTTTGAGAAACTAACAGAAACAGCGATTTCTCAACCTTTAGTAAAACATATTTACACAGCAGATCCTTCTGCACATTATTTTAATGGTAAAATTTATATTTACCCATCACATGATATTGATGCTGGCGAAGCTTTTGATGACTTAGGAAGTCATTTTGCTATGGAAGATTACCATGTAATTTCTATGGATAGTATTGATAGCGAAGCAATAGTACATGGTTTAGCTTTGCATGTAAATGATGTAGCTTGGGCAAAACAACAAATGTGGGCACCAGATGCACAAGAAAAAGATGGTAAATACTACTTATTTTTTCCTGCAAAAGATTATGATGATGTTTTTAAAATTGGAGTTGCTATTAGTGATTCCCCAACAGGACCTTTTAAAGCTCAACCAGAAGCAATAAAAGAAAGTTTTTCAATTGATCCTGCCGTTTTTAAAGACGATGATGGTAGTTATTATATGTATTTTGGAGGTCTTTGGGGAGGACAATTACAACGTTGGAGAAATGGAACTTTTAATGCAGAACAACCTGAAAGTCCTACAGCATTTCTTCCAAAAGACAATGAACCTGCATTGTTACCATTTGTTGCTAAAATGACAGATGATTTACTAGAGTTTGATGAAAAACCAAAAGAAATTGAAATTTTAGATGAAAACGGAAATTTACTATTAGCTGGAGATAATGATAGACGCTTTTTTGAAGCAGCTTGGTTACACAAATATAATGGCAAATATTATTTTTCATATTCAACAGGAGATACACATTTTATTTGTTATGCAGTTGGTGATAGTCCTTATGGTCCTTTTACTTATGGTGGACGTATTTTAAATCCAGTTGTAGGTTGGACCTCTCATCACTCAGTTTGTGAGGTTGAAGGAAAATGGTATTTATTTTATCATGATTCTAGTTTATCTAAAGGAATAACACATTTAAGATCAGTAAAAGTTGCAGAAATTACTCACAATAAAGATGGAAGCATCCAAGCTTTAAATCCTTATAAAATTTAACAAAATGAAAACACAAAAACTTCTATCTATTTTATTGATAATTATAGTATGTTTTTTTAGCTCTTGTAAAAACAAAACAGTTGAAAATCAATTTGACAATAAAGAATATGCTGCCTTTGATTGGTTTAATTACAAAGGAAAAGACCAAGTTTTTAACACAATAAAAAAAGCAGATAGCGAATATTTAAACCCAATACTTGCTGGTTTTTATCCAGATCCAAGTATTTGTAAAGCTGGTGATGATTATTATTTAATAACATCATCTTTTACATATTTTCCAGGTTTACCAATTTTTAAAAGTTCCGATTTAGTAAACTGGAAACAAGTTGGGCATGTTATTACAAGAAAAGAACAAGGTAATTTTTCTAAAATGCCTGTTTCTAGAGGTTTATATGCCCCAACAATTCGTTATAACAATGGTACATTCTATGTAATTTGTACAAATGTAGAACAAGGAGGTAATTTTATTGTTACCACTAAAGATCCTGAAGGAGAATGGTCTAATCCTGTTTGGTTGCCAGAAATAGATGGTATAGATCCAGATATCTTTTTTGATAATGATGGCAAAACGTACATTACACACAATGGTCCTCCACCAAATAACGAAATAAAACATAATGGTCATAGAGCTATTTATATTTGGGAGTATGATTTGGAAACCCAAAAAATAATTTCTGATCAAAAGTTATTAGTAGATGGTGGAACTGATATGGCTAAAAAACCAGTTTGGATAGAAGCACCACATATCATTAAAAAAGATGATTATTACTACTTAATTTGTGCAGAAGGAGGAACAGCTTACGAACATTCTGAAGTAGTTTTTAGAAGTAAAAATGTACTTGGGCCTTATGTTAGTTATGAAAATAATCCGATTTTAACACAACGTCATTTATCAAAAGATAGAAAAAATCAAATATCAACAACTGGTCATGCAGATTTTGTAGAAACTCAAAATGGAGATTGGTGGGCGGTTTATTTAGGTTGCAGACCTTACGAAATTGATTATTACAATACTGGACGTGAAACTTTTATGCTTCCTGTAACTTGGAAAGATGGTTGGCCAACTTTTGAAAAAGGAAATGAAGCACATCCTTTTTCACATCAAAAACCTAATTTACCAGAAACTAAAGAAATAATTCCTCCAACAACGGGTAATTTTGAATCGAATGATGATTTTTCTTCGGAAAAACTAGACTTTAAATGGGTGTTTTTAAGAAATCCTAAGGATAGTATTTATGTTTTACAAAACAGTAATTTATACTTAAAACCATCAGAAGAAAATATAAAACAAATTAGTAGCTCATCATTTATTTTAAGACGTCAACAACATCTTGAATTTGAAGCTTCAACTAAATTAAATTTCTCATTAACTAATTCATCTCAAACTTCAGGTTTAGTGGCTTTTCAAAATGAAAACCATTATATTTTTATTGGAAAGAGATTAAATAATGATGATAAAATAGAAGTTTTTGTAGAAAGAAATGCCTTAAAACAAAATGAAGGAAAACCAGAAATAATAGCATCTCAAGTAATAAAATCAGAAACAGAAGATTTATTTTTAAAAATAGAAGGTAAAACTAGGTATTATGATTTTTACTATAAACTATATGAAAATGATGATTGGATTTTATTAGCAAAAGATGTTGATGCAATTAATTTAAGCACAGAAGAAGCAAAAGGTTTTGTAGGAACAATGCTTGGTATGTATGCTTCAAATAATCATTTTAAATTAAGTGAATAATTAAAATAATGGAATATTATATTGGATATGATTTAGGTAGTTCATCTGTTAAAGCAGCTTTAATAGACTCAAAAACAGGAAAATCTGTTGGAGTTACAAATTACCCTGAAAAAGAAATGACAATCTTGTCTGTAGAAACTGGTTGGGCTGAACAAGAACCTGAAACTTGGTGGAAAAATATTGGAAAAGTAACTCAAAAATTACTAGCACAAACAGGTATTTCATCAGATAAAATAAAAGGCATAGGTATTTCTTATCAAATGCATGGGTTAGTTGTGGTTGATAAAGAAGCAAAAGTTTTAAGACCATCAATAATTTGGTGCGATAGTAGAGCTGTGCAAATTGGTAATGATGCTTTTAATGGTGTTGGTGCAGATAAATGTGTTTCTAATCTTTTAAATTCACCTGGAAATTTCACTTTATCAAAATTAAAATGGGTAAAAGAAAATGAACCTCATCTTTACGAAAAAATAGATAAATTACTTTTACCTGGAGATTACATCGCTTTAAAATTAACTGGAGAAGCAACCACAACAATTTCAGGTTTATCTGAAGGTATTATGTGGGATTTTAAACAAAATAAACCCGCAGATTGGTTGTTTAATTATATGGGAATTAGCACAGATTTAATTCCAACTATAGTTCCAACTTTTTCAGACCAAGGAAAAGTTACAAAATCTGCTGCTGCAGAAATAGGTTTACCAGAAGGAATACCTGTATTATACAGAGCAGGAGATCAACCTAACAACGCACTTTCTTTAAATGTTTTACATCCAGGAGAAATTGCTGCAACAGGTGGTACAAGTGGTGTTGTGTATGCAGTTACTGATAAAACAGCTTCAAAAGAAAGTATAAGAATTAACAATTTTGCACATGTAAATTACACAAAAGAAGCTCCAAGAATTGGAAAGCTTTTAAATATAAATGGAGCAGGAATTCAATATAGTTGGATGAAAAACCATATTGCACCCACAGATTCTTATAGTGATATGAATGATTTGGCTTCTCAAGTTCCTGTGGGTTCTGATGGATTGCGAATTATACCTTTTGGAAATGGTGCAGAACGTATGTTACATAATTCAAATAACGGATCTAGCATCTTCAATTTAAATTTTAACAAACATCAAAATCAACATTTATTTAGAGCAGCTTTAGAAGGTATTGCATTTGCATTTGTTTATGGTATTAATATTTTAAAAAATGATGGTGTTAAGTTATCAGGCATGCGTGCTGGAAATGATAATTTGTTTCGTTCAGAAATTTTTTCAAAAACCATAGCAACCTTAATTGAAACTGAAATAAATATTATTGATACAACTGGCGCAATTGGTGCTGCACGTGCAGCTGGAGTTGCTGCTGGAGATTTTGCAACATTAGAAGAAGCTTTTTCAGATAATGAACAAGTGCTTACCTATCATCCATTAAATGATAGACAAATATATGTTGATGCATATAACTTATGGAAAAATGATTTAGAAAATAAATACAATAATTAAATAAATATAATAATGGCTTTAATAGGAAACAAAGAATATTTTAAAGGAATAGGCGAAATTAAATTCGAAGGAAAAGAATCAGACAATCCTTTAGCATTTAAATATTACAACCCAGAACAAGTTGTAGCAGGTAAAAAAATGAAAGATTGGTTTAAATTTTCAATCGCATATTGGCATACATTCTGTGGTCAAGGTTCTGATCCTTTTGGACCTGGAACACAAAACTTTGCTTGGGATCAACATTCGGATGCATTAGAAGCTGCAAAAGCAAAAGCAGATGCTGCTTTTGAATTTACAACTAAAATGGGATTTGGATACTACTGTTTTCATGATTTTGATTTAATTAGAGAAGGAGCAACTTTCGCTGAATCTGAGAGTAGAATTGCTGCAATTACTGAAGTATTAAAAGAAAAACAAGCTGCTTCTGGAGTAAAATTACTTTGGGGAACTGCAAACTGTTTCTCTAATCCAAGATACATGAATGGGGCTTCTACGAATCCTGATTTCAACGTATTAGCAAGAGCTGGTGGTCAAATTAAAGTTGCTTTAGATGCAACAATCGCTTTAGGTGGTGAGAACTACGTATTCTGGGGTGGTCGTGAAGGTTACATGTCTTTATTAAATACAGATATGAACCGTGAATTGGATCATATGGGTAAATTCTTAACTTCTGCTAGAGATTATGCAAGAGCTCAAGGATTTAAAGGAAACTTCTTTATTGAACCTAAGCCAATGGAGCCAATGAAACATCAATATGATTTTGATTCTGCAACTGCAATTGGTTTCTTAAACAAATATGGTTTACAAGATGATTTCAAAATCAATATTGAAGTGAATCACGCAACTTTAGCACAACATACTTTTCAACACGAAATCGAAGTTGCTGCTGGTGCAGGAATGCTTGGTAGTTTAGATGCAAATCGTGGAGATTACCAAAATGGATGGGATACAGATCAATTTCCAAACAACATTCAAGAAACTACAGAAGCTATGCTAGTTTTTATGAAAGCTGGTGGTTTACAAGGTGGTGGCGTTAATTTTGATGCAAAAATCAGAAGAAACTCTACAGATATGGAAGATGTATTCTTAGCACATATTGGTGGTGCAGATACATTTGCAAGAGCATTATTAACTGCAGATGCAATTATTTCTAATTCTCAATATGATGCATTAAGAAAAAAAAGATATGCTTCTTTTGATAGTGGAAAAGGAAAGGATTTTGAAAATGGAAAATTAGACTTCAAAGATTTATATGAAATCGCTAAAAATAATGGAGAATTAGAATTACAAAGTGGTAAACAAGAATTGTTTGAAAACATTATCAATCAATACATATAATCTAAGTAAGTTATGCGCTTTTATTTTTTTTTAAAAGCGCATAACTTAAACTAATCAATTTATAATGGAATCAGTATTAGAACGTTGGGATTGGGTTGTTCTCGGAATTTATTTTTTAGCTTTAATAGCTGTAGCTGTTTGGGTTGTATTACAAAAAAATAAAAATACTGAAGACTATTTTCTTGCAGGACGTAATGTTGGATGGTTTGTAATTGGAGCTTCAATTTTTGCTTCAAATATAGGTTCAGAACATGTTGTTGGTTTAGCAGGAACAGGGTTTGCAACAGGAACTCCAATGGCGCATTATGAATTACACGCATGGATTGTACTGCTTTTAGGTTGGTTATTTCTCCCTTTTTATATGAGAAGTGGTGCATTTACAATGCCTGAATTTCTTGAAAAACGTTTTGATGCAAAATCAAGGTGGTTTTTATCAGTTTTTTCATTAGCTGCATACGTACTTACTAAAGTATCTGTAACTATTTATGCTGGTGGAATTGTGGTATCTGAATTACTTGGTATTCCATTTTGGTATGGAGCAATAGGTATTGTTATTTTTACGGGTATTTACACTGTTATTGGTGGAATGAAAGCCGTAATTTATACCGAAACTTTACAAACAGTTATTCTAATTGCAGGTTCATTAATTATCACCTATTTAGGTTTACAAGAAGTTGGTGGTTGGGACCAATTACAAGAAACGGTTAGAAATGTAAGTCCAGATCATTTTAACATGTGGAGACCAATGAATGATCCAGATTTTCCTTGGACAGGGTTACTATTTGGAGGAACCATTGTTGGTATTTGGTATTGGTGTACAGACCAATATATTGTACAAAGAACATTAGCTGCAAACAACATTAAAATAGGTAGAAGAGGTGCTATTTTTGGAGCCTATTTAAAATTACTACCCATTTTAATTTTCTTGATTCCTGGTATTATTGCCTTTGCTTTAAGCATTCAAAATCCAGAAGTTTTTGGAGTTGAAAAAGCAGATAGAGCTTTTCCTATGTTAGTTAAAACGTTATTACCTGTTGGTTTAAAAGGATTAGTTGCTGGTGGATTAATGGCTGCATTAATGAGCTCATTAGCATCTGTATTTAATTCATGTTCAACAATTTTTACAATTGATATTTACAAGAAATTAAAACCTCATAAATCTGAAAAAGAACTCTTAACAATTGGTAAAATTGCTACAGGAATTATAGTTGTTTTAGGTATTATTTGGATTCCAATTATGGAGAAAATTGGTGGTGGCGTTATGTATCAATATTTACAAAATGTGCAATCTTATATTGCACCACCAGTAACAGCAGTTTTCTTATTAGGTATTATTTGGAAACGTGTAAACTCTAAAGCAGCAATAACAACTTTATTGGCAGGTTTAGCTTTATTAATAATACGTTTAGGGTCCGAAATTTATTATCAACAAGAACTTTTATCAGGTCAAGATATTTCTGGATTGTTATATGCTTTTGCTAAAATAAACTTTGCACACATGGCAATATTTATGTTTATTTTTTCAGTAATACTTTGTATTACTGTTAGTTTAGCTACAGCAGAACCTAATTACGAAAAAATTAAAGGATTATCATTTGGTACATTAACTGCCGAACACAAAAAAGAAAATAAAAACAGTTTTAGTAAAATTGATGTTGTACTGTCTATTTTACTTATAATTATTGTTTTTTCAATATTAATATATTTTAGAAAATAAAAACAAATGAAATTTTTTATTGACACAGCAAATTTAGATCAAATAGCAGAAGCAGAAGCTTTAGGTGTTTTAGATGGTGTTACTACAAATCCATCCTTAATGGCAAAAGAAGGAATTACAGGAAAAGAAAATATAATACAACATTACAAAGATATTTGTGAAATTGTTGCTGGTGATGTAAGTGCAGAAGTTATTTCTACAGATTTTGATGGAATGATTAAAGAAGGAGAAGAACTTGCTAAATTACATCCTCAAATTGTGGTAAAATTACCAATGATAAAAGATGGAATTAAAGCTTGTAAATATTTTTCTGATAAAGGAATTAGAACAAATGTTACGTTAGTTTTTTCTGCAGGACAAGCCTTATTAGCTGCAAAAGCTGGTGCAACTTACGTTTCTCCTTTTTTAGGTAGATTAGATGATATTTCTACTGATGGATTACACCTAATTTCAGAAATAAGACAAATTTATGATAACTATATGTTTGAAACTCAAATTTTAGCAGCCTCTATTCGTCATACTATGCACGTTATAGATTGCGCAAAAATTGGTGCAGATGTAATGACAGGACCTTTGTCATCTATAACAGGATTATTAAAACATCCTTTAACTGATATAGGTTTAGCTAAGTTTTTAGAAGATTATAAAAAAGGAAACTAATTTTGGAAACTATTATCTAAACAAAATAAATTCTGTACATCCAAGAAGATCTTAGGTTGTACAGAATTTTTTGTATCTCTATATCGTGAAATTAAGGATTTTATTGTTGAAAACCCATTTATAAGCAAAGGAATTAAAGATGTAATATGATTAATAGAAGTTTATTATTCGTGAAATAATACTAGATAAGAATATAGAAATAATGATTTGTATATTCTTATGCCTTATTTTAACTAAATCACCTAATAAAATCTGTATACTGATTTATGATAATTTACTCTAGAAATATAGTGAAGGTTCTTTTAAATGAAAAAAAACTCAAAATAATACTATTAAACACTTTACAGGTAAACATTCAAACATCAAATAAGTTGACAATTTTAAAGGTATATTAGAATAATTTAAACTTGAGGTTTAGTCTATTTTTAAAACAGCTAATTAGTAAAATAGTAATAATATCTAAAAATCATTAATCTAATCACTAAATACTCTAAACAGAATCAGTATTAATACTATACTATTAAAAAGCTTTTTTATCAGATTTAACAGTAGATAGTATTATTTAATTAAATGTGGTTTAAAATCTCCTGTTTGTTGACAACATATTTGCTCCATAACTTGTAATAATTCTCTTTTCATTAAAGAAATTGTATGATCTCCACCTTGTTTTCCTAAAGCTCCTACACCATACATAAAGCTTCTTCCCATAAAAGTAAACTCTGCTCCACTAGCCATTGCTCTTGCAATATCTGGTCCACCACGTAAACCTGAATCTACCATTATTTTTGTTTGGCTTCCAAACTTTTTAGCCAAATTTGTCATAGGGACAATAGAAGATTGTCCTGCATCTAACTGACGCCCTCCATGATTTGAAACAATAATTCCATCTACACCTAAGTCTATAGATCTTTGCGCATCTTCTTCACTTACAACTCCTTTAATAACCAATTTACCTTTCCATTGATCACGAATTGAAGCAATTCTATCTTCACTTAATCTGCCTGAAAAAGTTGCATCCATAAATTCTCCTAACTTTTTTAAGCTAAGTCCTTTAGGCATGTATTTTTCTAAAGTTTTAAAACTTGGTTGTCCATATTTTAGAGTTTGTAATGCCCAATCTGGTTTTCTCATTACTTCAATAATATTTTTTAAACTCATGCTTGGAGGCATTGCTAACCCATTTCGAACATCTCTTGGTCTATAACCAAAGGTTGGTACATCTGCTAAAATAACAAGCACATCTGTGCCAGCTGCAGCAGCTCTGTCTAACAAATCTCTTTTTACAGTTTCTTCTGTTGGATGATATAATTGAAACCAGGATTTTCCTTCTGTTATTTCTGCCACACGCTCTATGCTAGAGGTAGTAACAGTACTTAAAATAAAAGGGACATTATGTTTTTTAGCAGATTTTGCTAAAATTTCAGGAGAATTTGGCCACATCAATCCTTGTAAACCTACTGGAGCAATCCCAAAAGGAGCGTCATAAGTATGTCCAAATAATTCTGTTTTCATTTCAGATTTCTCAAACTTAGAAAGGTATTGAGGCATCAATTCAATTTTCTGTAAATCAGTTCTATTTTTATCTAAGTTAATATCTTCATTACATCCCCCATCTAAATACTCAAAAGCAAATTTTGGCATTTTTACCATTGCTCGTTTTCGCAAATCGTCAACTGAAGGATATTTTGGATTAATTGTTAATTCCATATTTTTTCTTTTTTTATAACTGATAAATTCTATCCATTAATACCCACTTTTCACCTTCTTTTGCAAATGGTAATTTTTGTTGATATTTCCACATTAGATTTTCCCATTCTTGTACTTTTGGGTTTGCTAAATCCATTGCAGTTTTCTTTTCGAATGAAAAAGAATCGTTCACTTTCATAATCATAAATAATCTGTTGCCAGCTAAGTAGATCTCTAAGTTTTCAATTCCTGCAGATTGAATACTGTCAGTAATTTCAGGCCATATCTTTTGATGATATTTTTTATACTCTTCAATGAGTTTTATATCATCTTTTAAGTCTAAGGCAAAACAATATTTTATCACTTTATTTATATACTTTTAAAGTTCTGTATCCGTAAAATGCGATAAAACAAAAGCAGATAAAAGGCAAAATAAATGAAAAATTAACTCCAGAAAAAGGACCTATTTTTTCCATATCAATCATTAATCCTTGTAAAATTGGCATTAATGCACCCCCTACAATTGCCATTACTAAACCTGCAGCACCTAATGCAGAATCTTCTTCACTTAAGCCATCTAATGCAATTCCGTAAATTGTTGGAAACATTAAAGACATAAATGCAGATGTTGCTACTAATAAATACAAACCTGTTATCCCTTCAATTAAAATAACACCAGAAATAGTAACCATCGCACAAAGTGCAAAAATCATTAGCAATTTTTTAGCGTTTACATACTTCATTAAAAAAGTACTAATAAATCTACTTCCTAAAAATATAGACATTGCTATAATATTATAGTTCTGAGCATCCGCTTTTGCAATTCCTAAATTACCTGCATATTGTATGATAAAAGTCCAACACATAATTTGCGCAGCCACATAAAATAATTGAGCTAAAACACCTTCTTTATATTTTCCGTTTTTAAACAATCTTTTAAAAGAAGAAGTTGCACTAGAGTAAGATTTTGTGTTTTCTCTCTTTGGCATTTTAGTAACTGTAATTAAAACAAGCATTGCAATTACAACAAAGCCAAGAATTACATAAGGATTTCTAATAATTGACAAATCATGAGTTCTTATAATTGCTTTTTGAGCTTCATTTAGCGTGTTAAAAACTAACTCACCAGCTTCATTTCTTTTATCAGAATCTAAGGCAACCAAAATAAATTTTGATGCTACAAACATGCCAAATAAAGAACCAATAGGATTAAAAGCTTGTGCTAAATTTAAACGTTGTGTTGCTGTCCTTTCATCTCCCATAGAAAGTATGTATGGGTTGGCTGTTGTTTCTAAAAAGGCTAAACCAAAAGTTAAAATGTACAAAGAGCCTAAAAAGAAGCCAAATACTTCAAATTCAGCTGCAGGATAAAACAATAATGCACCAATAGCATATAAAGTTAGGCCTAAAAGAATTCCTTTTTTGTAACTGTATTTTCTCACAAATAAAGCAGCAGGAATTGCCATTGTTGCATAACCACCATAAAAAGCAAGTTGTACTAAAGCAGCTTTTGCTGTTGATATTTCCATGACTGTACCAAAAGCAGCAACCATAGGATTTGTAATATCATTGGCAAAACCCCAAAGTGCAAATAATGAGGTAATGATAATAAAGGGAATTAAAACCTCTTTAGAAACTACTGGTATTTTTTTTGTGTCAGCCATAAAATTTATTTTAGCTAAAAAAAGCTTTTAAAGGCAATTTAAGTTGAGGGTAAAAAGTATAAAAGTGTTTTTTAATTATTATTTTAAAAGTAATCTATCTGTATTGAGCGTACACAACTTTAGTTTGTAAATACTCTTCCATACCATGTTTACCATCAGCACCACCTAAACCAGATTTTTTCCAACCTGCGTGGAACCCTTGAATAGCCTCAAAATGCTCTCTGTTTATATACGTTTCTCCATACTGTAATTCTTCTGCAGCATGCATTACTTTGTTAAAGTTTTCTGAGAAAATAGAAGATGTTAAACCAAATTCAGAATCATTTGCCAATGCAATTGCTTCATCAAGAGTACTAAATTTCATTACTGGTAAAACAGGACCAAATACTTCTTCTTGAATAATTTGCATGTCTTGTCTTACATTTGTTAATAATGTAGGTTGATAAAAGTATCCTTTATCAAATTGACTAGATCTAGATCCACCAACAAGTACTTCTGCTCCTTCTTTCTTAGCAAATTCTACCATTTCTGATACTTTGTCTAATTGAGCTTTAGAAACTAAAGCACTCATGTCTGGGTTGTTTTCAGAAAAAGCGTCTTCTACTTTTATTGCTTTCATTTTAGCAGTAACCATATCTAAAAATTGGTCATGAATAGATTCTTCTACATAAACACGTTCTGCACAATTACAAACTTGACCACTATAGATAATTCTAGAACTTACAACAGCATTTACTGCTAATTCTAAATTTGCATCAGCACAAACAATTGCTGGTGCTTTTCCTCCTAATTCTAAAGATACTTTAGTAATGTTTTCAGCAGCTGCAGCCATAATTTTTTGACCTGCAAAAACACTTCCTGTTAAACTTATAATTCCAGCAACAGGGCTTTTACAAAGTGCATTCCCTACAATAGTTCCAGAACCACAAACCATATTTAAAACACCTGCTGGTAATTCTATTTTCTGAATTAATTTAGTCCATTCCATTATAGTGTTTGGAGCAATACAACTTGGTTTAATAACACAAGTATTTCCTGTAATTAATGAAGCAGCAACTTTTCTTGCCATTACAAAAAACGGAAAGTTCCATGGTAAAATACCAACAGCAACTCCAATAGGTGATTTGTGTAAAAAGATATGTTCTTTACTACGATCACTTTGTATAATTTCTCCTTCAATTCTTCTTGCAAATCCTGCATAATAATCAAAATAATCTGCAGTTACATCAATTTCAACTTGTGCTAAACCTATTACTTTTGCTTGTTCTGCTGCTAAAGTTTTAGCTAAAAAGATTCGGTTTTCACGAATAACAGTTGCCATTTTATTTAAATAATTGGCTCTTGTAATTGCTGTAAGAGATTTCCAAGCATGATGCGCATTTTTTGCTGCATTTAAAGCTTTGTTAGCATCTTCTACAGAACCATGAGGTATTGTAGAAAGTACTTCTTCTGTACAAGGGTTTAAAATCTCTGTAACTTCTGATGATGTAGATTTTATAAATTCTCCATTAATAAATTGATCAAATTGCTGCATAAAATATTGTTTTAGTTATTAGTAATTTATAAAAGATGTTAAAAAAAATCAAGAAGACTTTTAAAGAATCTTTTGTTATTGAGTTATTTGGTTGTCAAGCCGAATACGCAAACTTATAAATACTATTAGCTAAAAAATTTATCCATAATAATCCATAATATGTATAATTTAAACATTCAATAAATTAAGTTGTTTTTAAAATTACCATAAAATGACATGTAAATCTAACAGAAGTATATTTGATTATGTAAATTTACCAGACTTATAGATAGCAGGAGTAAGCCCTGTTACTGTTTTGAATACACGTGAAAAGTGATATCTATCAGAAAAACCTAAATAAAAAGAAACGTCTTCTATTGTATCGTTTGTATGTTCAAATAAATCACAAGCTTTTGCTATTTTTCGATTTTGGATAAAATTATGAAGCGATATATTCATTTCTTTTTTAAATAATCTTGCAAAAGAATTTGGAGCCATATTAATAATACCTGCAATTTCTGGATTGCTTAATTTTTTTGTGATATTAGATTCAATATATCTTATGGTTGTTAAAACTCGTTTATCAATGTTAATGGCTTTCCATAATTCTGGACCAATATTGGTAAGTGCTTCTTTTATGAAAGATTGTAATTTCATGTTAAAGGTGAGCTTAAAATCTTTGTTTTCTATTTTTAATCTTTCTGTAATATATAGTAATCGTTCTTTTAAGTAATCGGTTAATTCGATTTTTAAAATCCCTGGATATACATTATCAAAAGGAACACCAAGGTTAAAATGTATAAAAAAATGAATTAAAGAACTTTCTAAATAATTACTTTCATCATCTGTGTCACTTATATTTTTACCTAAAACATGAATTCCAGAATTGTATCTGTTTTTTCTTGTAAAACGAGAAGAGAAAGATGTAAAGGGTGGAATTATATACAAACTATCAGGATTCATTTTGTACGTTTTGTCCTGATGTATGAGCTCTCCTCCCTCATTTTTGTTCCAATATATTCTCCAAAATGGAAAAACCATATCATGACAATCCCACAAATTTAGCAACCAATATCTACAGCACAATATCTTTAATTTAATATCAACAAACGTTTGTTTGTTAGAAGATGGATCACCTAATTCTATGTTTCTAGAGAATTTCAATGTGGTTGATGTTTAAATTAGATACAAAAATACGGTTTTTGAATATTTATTAAAGCTAATATAATAATAGTTTTGTAAACTAAATTATCAAAAGATTATGAAAACTCTAAAACTTCCAATAGAAGTACAACAAGAATTAAAACAAGTATCTAAAGTAGCAGGATATTTATGGCAGAGAGAATGGGCAGAAAGAAATGCTGGTAATATTTCTATGAACTTAACATCGTTCTTTAAAAAAGAAGATGTTCAAGGAATTGGAGAAGAAGTAGCTTTCGATTTCCCTAAAGAATGTGCTGGATTTGTAATTTATATTACAGGAACTGGATGTTACTTAAGAGACTTGGTAGATATGTTAGAAGAAGTATCATGTATTCTTTATATTAATGAAGATGCAACTGCTTACTCTATAGTTTGGGGAGGAAAGAGACCAAATTTTGGCCCAACTTGTGAGTTAATTTCTCATGCAAGTATTCACTTATTTAACTCAATTCATCACCCAGAAAATTTAGCAGTTGTGCATACACATCCATTAGAATTAATCTGTATGAGTCATCATGAGTTATTTGATAATGAAGAAGAATTAAACAGACAAATTTGGATGATGTGTCCTGAGGTTAAAGTATTTGTTCCTAAAGGAATTCACTGTACACCTTACGCTTTATCTAGCACAGCAGCTTTAGCAGAAGTAACTATGGACGCTTTTAAAACAAGAAATGTTTCTCTTTGGGAAAAACATGGAGCAACTGCAACAGCACCAGATGTAATGAAAGCATGGGACTTTTTAGACGTAGCAAATAAAGGTGCTAAAATGTTAATGATGTGTTGGGCTGCAGGTTTTAAACCAGCAGGATTATCAAACGAACAATTAACAGAATTAGAACAATTTACATAAACCGAAAAATATTATAAATCATGAGTAGATTAATTGGTAGATTGCCAAAAGTAGGAATTCGTCCTGTGATTGATGGACGTGAATTAGGAGTTAGGGAGTCTTTAGAAGTTCAAACTATGGACATGGCTAAAGCTGCAGCTAAACTTATTGAAGAAACCTTACGTTTTCCTAGTGGAGAAAAAGTAGAGGTTGTAATTGCAGATACAACTATTGGAGGTGTTGCAGATGCAGCAGCTTGTGCAGATAAATTTAAAAGAGAAGGAGTAGAAGTTTCATTAACAGTAACTCCTTGTTGGTGTTATGGTACAGAAGTTATGGACACAGATCCATCCACGCCTAAAGCAGTTTGGGGATTTAATGGAACAGAAAGACCAGGAGCAGTTTATTTAGCTGCAGCATTGGCTGGGTATTCTCAAAAAGGATTACCAGCTTTTGGAATTTATGGTAAAGAAGTTCAAGATGGTGGAGATCAAACCATTCCTCAAGATGTATCAGAAAAAATAGTGCGTTTTGTAAAAGGAGGTTTGGCAGTAGCACAAATGAACGGTAAATCTTATTTATCTATAGGATACAGTTCTATGGGTATTGCAGGATCTATGGTAGATGTAAACTTTTTACAAGACTACTTAGGAGTTAGAGCAGAGTTTGTAGAGTCTGTAGAGCTTTTAAGACGTATGGATGAAGGTATTTATGATCATGATGAATTTGAAAAAGCATTAGCTTGGACCAAAGAAAACTGTAAAGAAGGAAAAGACTATAACAGCCCAGAAGCTCAAAAATCTGCAGAAGTAAAAGATGCTGAATGGGAAAAAGTTGTGAAAATGACTTTGATCTGTAAAGATTTGATGAACGGAAATCCTAAATTGAAAGAAATGGGATTTGGTGAAGAGTCTAAAGGTAGAAATGCAATTATGGGAGGTTTTCAAGGTCAACGCCAGTGGACAGATTATCAACCAAATGCAGATTTTACAGAGTCTATTTTAAATTCATCTTTTGATTGGAATGGAATAAGACAAGCATATACTTTTGCAACAGAAAACGATTGTTTAAACGCAATTTCTATGTTGTTTGGACACTTGTTAACGAATAAAGCTCAATTATTTTCTGATGTAAGAACTTATTGGAGCCCAGAATCTGTAGAAAGAGTTACAGGTAAAAAATTAACTGGAATTGCAAAAGATGGAATTATCCATTTAATCAATTCTGGGTCTACAACTTTAGACGCAACTGCACAACAAACAGATGCTGAAGGAAATCCTACAATGAAACCATTTTGGGATATTACTGAAGAAGAAGTTCAAAAATGTTTAGATAATACAAAATGGCCAGCAGCAATTGCAGAATATTTTAGAGGTGGAGGGTTCTCTTCTCAATTTAAAACAAAAGGAACTATTCCATTAACCATGTGTAGAATTAACCTTGTAAAAGGAATTGGACCAGTTTTACAAATTGTAGAAGGATGGAGTGTAGAATTACCTGGAGATGTTCATGAAATTTTAGACGAAAGAACAAACCCAACTTGGCCAACAACTTGGTTTGTACCAAGAACTACAGGAACAGGTTTCTTTAAAGATGTGTACACAGTAATGGCGAAATGGGGAGCAAACCATGGTGCAATTTCTCATGGACATATTGGAGCAGATTTAATTTCTTTAGCAGCAATGTTACGTATTCCTGTAAACATGCATAATGTTAGCGAAGATGATGTATTTAGACCAAGTGCATGGTCTGCATTTGGAGAAGGTTTAGAAGGAGCTGATTATAGAGCTTGTAAAAATTATGGTCCTTTATACGGATTTAAAGAATAACTAGAATAACTTAAAAGGGTATTTGATGCTAGTAAGCCAAATGCCCTTTTTTTAATTTTTAACTGTGATGGTAAACGTAATTGCTGTAATTGATATCGGAAAAACAAATAAAAAAATATTTTTGTTTGATGAAAATTTTGAAGATGTCTATCGAAACTCAACTAGGTTTGATGAAGTTTCTGATGATGATGGTTATCCTTGTGATGATATAGAATCAATAGAAAATTGGATTCAGAGTGAAATAAAAAGGATACAAGAAGAAGGAAAATATGCTATTAAAGCAATTAACTTTTCTACACATGGTGCAAGTCTTATTTATTTAGATGAGAATGGAGAAAGAATTACACCTTTGTACAATTATTTAAAGCCATTAAATTTAGAAGAATATAGTGAGTTTTATGATGAATTTGGAGGGCAAGAAGAGTTTTCTAGAAAAACAGCTTCTCCTGCTTATGGAATGTTAAATACAGGACTTCAGATCTTAAAATTACAAAAAGAAAAACCAGCCTTTTGGAATAAAGTAACTACTATTTTACATTATCCACAATACTTAAGCTACATTTTTACTAAAAAAATAACTGCAGATTTTACTTCTGTTGGAGCGCATACAGCAACTTGGGATTTTGATACGATGCAATACCATAAATGGGTTTCTGATTATAAATTGAATTTACCAACTCCTCAAAAAGGTACAGAAGCTGTAAAAATTAATTTTAATGGTCAAAATATAGCAATAGGAACAGGATTACATGATAGTTCGTCATCGATTATCCCATTATTAGAAAAAGAAAAAAACAAAGAATTTATTTTATTGTCTACAGGTACTTGGATTATAGCAATGAATCCTTTTAGTAAAGAGAGTTTAACACAACATCAATTACAAAATAATTGTTTGTGTTTTATGACTCCAAATAAGCAACAAATAAAATCTTCGATGCAATTTTTAGGAAAAATTCACGAGGTTTATTTAACAGCATTAAGTACCTATTTTAAAGTTGATATAAAGAAACATCTTAATTTAAAGGTAAATCAAAAATTGTGTCAAGAATTAATATATGAAAATTCACGTGTGTTTTTATCTGAAGGAATTGACGATGATTTTGAAGCACATCCAAATTTATTAGCTTACTATGCAAACTATGAAACTGCCTATTATCAGCTTGTTTTTGAAATTAGTAAAAAAGTAATTAACGGAATTAAATTAATTTCTGATGAAAATTCTTTGATTAAAGATGTTTATATTTCTGGTGGTTTTAATAAAAATCTAATCTTTATGACTTTTTTAAAATTACTTAAAAGTGATATTATTTTAAATATTTCTGATTGTAAAAATGAAAGCGCTTTAGGTGCTGCATTAATGATGAAATCTTATCTGTAAGTATTTCAGAAAAATTATTCAATACAAATAATGAGTTATCAAAAAAGTACTTTAGGAGAATTTATTATTAAAAATCAATCTTCATTTCCTTATTCTAGTGGAGAATTATCGAGTCTTTTAAACGCATTGCGTTTAGCTGCAAAAATGGTAAATCACGAGGTTAATAAAGCTGGTTTAGTAGATATTTTTGGAGATTCAGGAGATGTAAATGTGCAAGGAGAACATCAACAAAAATTAGACGTATTTGCAAATAAAACATTTATTCAATCTCTAAAAAATAGAGATATTGTTTGTGGTATTGTTTCTGAAGAAAATGATGAATTTATTATTGTAGATGGACAAGACAAAAAATCTAATGGTAAATATGTAGTTTTGATGGACCCTTTAGATGGTTCCTCTAATATTGATGTAAATGTTTCTGTGGGAACAATTTTTTCCATATTTAGAAGAATTACTCCTCAAGGAACACCAGTAGAAGTAAAAGATTTTTTACAACCAGGTAAAGAACAAGTTGCAGCAGGTTATATTGTGTATGGCACTTCTACAATGTTGGTGTATACTACTGGAGATGGTGTAAATGGTTTTACACTAAACCCAGCAATTGGTTCTTTTTATCTTTCTCATCCAGATATGAAATTTCCTGAAAAAGGGAATATTTATTCTGTAAATGAAGGAAATTATAGCCATTTTCCTGAACCTGTAAAAAAATATATAAAATACTGTCAGCAAATAGAAGAAGATAGGCCTTATTCTCACAGATATATTGGATCTTTGGTTTCCGATTTTCATAGAAATATGATAAAAGGTGGAATTTATTTATACCCAAATAGTACCGTAAATAAAGAAGGGAAATTAAGGTTACTTTATGAATGTAATCCTATTGCTTTTTTAACAGAACAAGCTGGAGGAATTGCAACGAATGGACAGCAAAATATTATGGATGTTATTCCAACAGATATTCATGAGCGAGCAGCATTTTATTGTGGAAGTAGTTCTATGATAAAAAAATTACAAGAATTTATTGAAAATTAAACTATAAAAGTCATATTTTTAAAGCTAATAAAAGAAACATGCGCAAAATTATTTTTTTTATTGGTTTTGTAATAGCACTATTTACTCAACAAATATTTTCTCAAAATTTTGATAGAATTTCTAATAAAGAAGGTTTCAATCAAAATACTGTTAATGCCATAGAACAAGATAAATATGGCTTTTTGTGGTATGCTACTCCCAATGGATTAATACGTTATGATGGGTATGAGTTTAGAACATTTACCACACAATCTAAAGACGAAGGCGCAATTTCTAGTAATAATGTTACCCATTTATTTAACGATAAAGATGGAATTCTGTGGATAGGAACAAATGTTGGAGTTAACATTTATGTGCCTTGGTTAGAACGTTTTTTTACAGTGCCACTTAAATATAAAATTGATGTAAATAAAATTGACGCTAAAGAAGATGGCTATATTTGGGTTACTTCATCCAAAGAATTAATAAGATGTAAGCTAATAGATGTAAATAAAGGGGGTTTTGATTTTTCTGAAAACATATTCGATATAAAAGAAAATGGTGTTAAGATTAACACTTTTTCTTTCGGCTATAATTCCTCTATAATTTTAGGAACAAATAAAGGGCTTAAACAAGTAAATTATCAAACAGAAACTCCAATATTAAAAACAGAAAACAATAATTTAAACGATTTTAGTTTTTTTGATGACAAAGAAATTACTGAAATTATTAAAGTCGATAATATATTTTGGATTGGTACTACAGATGGTTTATATAGTTCAAATTTAGATTCGAATGCTAAATATTTAGTAAAGGAAATAGAAATCCCAAATCAAGACACAACTTTTTATGTAAATAGTCTTTTTACAGATAATGAAAACACAATTTGGATTGGAACAAAAGGAAATGGGCTTTATAAATACAACCCTATTTTAAATTCTTTTAGTCATTTTACTTACGATTCAAAAAATGAAAATAGCATTAGTAGCCATCAAATTAATACTGTATATCAAGACAGTTTTAATATTTTATGGGTAGGAACTGCACAAGGTGGAATTAATAAATTAGACCTATTTCAAAAACCATTTTACTCTTACAGAAACAATCCTTATAACCAATTTTCTATTGGTGATAATTTAATAACATCAATTTTAGAAGACAATACTGGTAAAATTTGGATTTCTGGTTATAACAAAAAACTATTTAGAAGTAAACAAGTTATAAGTGATAGCACTGTAAACAAAATTAAATTTGATAATATCCAGGCAGCATTAGCTATAGAAGATAATGATGTTATAAGATGCATATATCAAGATGAAAAAAATTACATCTGGTTTGGTACAGACAAAAAAGTATTTGTGTACAACCCATTAAAAAAGGATTATAAAGAAGTTCAGTTTTTTTCAAAAGACGATAAAACACAATTACTTTCAATAAGAAATATTGCACAAATAAATGAAACAGATATTGTTTTATCTGGGAATAAAATTATAGTAATAAAAAATCCTTGGGAAGAAATAAATCAAAAAAGAAAACCAGAAATAAATATAGAATCTAGTTTACGAATAGCAGCTAGTAGAGTACAATGCTTTTTAAAACATAGTAGTGGTCAATTATGGTTTGGTACAGATTATGGTTTATTGCAAAGTAAATATGAAAACGGAAAAATTGTTGTTATAAAACAATATCAAGAAAATAAAACTGGAAGTAATAAAATAAGTTACAATAATATTTTTTCTCTTTATGAAGATGATAAAAAGAATGTTTGGATTGGAACTTTTGGTGGAGGTTTAAATAAATTAACTTTAGACAGCGATAATAATCCTATAAAAATAGACTATTTCAGAAAAAATGATGTTTTACCAGATGACGCTATTTATGGAATTTTGCCACAAGAAAATAGCAATTATTTGTGGATAAGTACAGATATGGGCTTGGTTCGTTTTGATAAAGAAACACAGAAGGTAAATGTTTTTGATGTAAGTGATGGTTTGTTTCATAACAACTTTAGACAATCTGCTTATACAAAAGGTAAATCTGGCTTTATGTATTTTGGAGGATTAAATGGGTTGACGATTTTTGATCCGAAGAAAATGGCTTTAAATAAGCAAGCTCCAAAAGTTTTAATAACATCTTTATTAATAAATAATAAACCTATAAAAATTGGCGAAAAATTAAATGATATTGTAATACTTAAAAAAGCTATTTCAGAAACAGACACAGTAACTGTTAGTAAAAGTCAGAGAATTATATCTTTTAATGTTGTTGCAGAGCACACAGCTGCACCAGCAAAAAATAAAATAGCCTATAAATTAGAGGGTTTTAATAAAGATTGGGTAGAAATTAATAAAGGAAAATCAAGTATTACTTACACCAATTTATCTGCAGGAACATACAAGTTAAAAGTAAAATCTGCAAATGGAGATGGTGTTTGGAGTGCTTCAACAAGATCATTAACCTTAATTATTTTACCTTTATGGTATCAAACATGGTGGAGTTATTCTTTATTGGTATTACTTTTTTTAGGAATAGGTGTTGGTATCGTTTTCTATTTTGTTAGACATGAAAAATTAAAGCAAAAATTAATCTATGAACAAATAGATAAAGATAGAATGGAAGTTGTTAATCAAGGTAAGTTTAGGTATTTTACAAACTTATCTCATGAGTTTAGAACGCCATTAACATTAATTTCTGGTCCTTTGGATAGAGTTATAGAAAACAATAAGAATCCAGAAAGTGAGAAATTTTTAGAAATTATCAAAAGAAATACGCACAGGCTTTTAAGTTTAATAGATCAATTAATAACATTTAGACAGGCAGAACAAGGTTTTCTAAATTTAAACTTTACAAAGTCTACTTTAGGCGATTTTCTATATCCAACCACAGAAGCTTTTGAGAATTATTCATTAGAAAAGAATATTAATTTCTATTATAAAATAAATTCACCTAACGAAGAAATAATTATTGATATAGAAAAACTAGAAAGAATACTTTTTAATCTACTCTCCAATTCTTTTAAAAACACGCCACCTCAAGGAACTATAAATATTGAAGCTTCAATTATTTTTGAAGAAGATGTTAAAAAAATTAAGATTGATGTTGTAGATACAGGAAAAGGAATTCCGAAAGAAAAATTAAATAACATTTTTGAAAGATTTTATCAATTAGGAAATCAAGATGGTAATGTAAGTGGTGGAGGTATTGGATTATCATTTTGTAAGTCTTTGGTGGATTTATTTGATGGTAGTATATCTGTAAAAAGTAAACCCAATAAAAAAACACGTTTTAGAATTATAATTCCATCTTCAACAATTGAAGAAGTTGCAATTGATCAAAATAATGCAAAAAAATCATTTATAAAAAATTGGGTGCCTTTACACACAACAAATCTTGAAAAGAATGAAGGAAAACAAAAAGACAAAAAACAGCATAATATTTTAGTTGTAGAAAATGAAATAGATATTCAAGATTTTCTAAAAAGTGCGTTATCAGATAAGTATAACATTACAATTGCAAACAATGGTTTAGAGGCATTAACAGAAATTAAAAAAACAGAATTTAGTACTATTATAAGTGATGTTATGATGCCAGAAATGGATGGTTTTGAATTGTGTAAAAGAATAAAGTCGAATCCGGAAACATGCCAATTGCCAGTCTTACTTTTAACAGCTTTAGGAGATAATGCAGATTTAATTAAAGGTTTAGAGTTTGGAGCAGATGAATATATTAGCAAACCATTTTCTTTAAAGCATTTAGAACTTCGATTAAAAAAATTAATTGAGAATAATCTTAAAATAAAAGACTATTTTTCTAAAAATAGTTTACCACCAAAAGATAAAAAGGAACTAGGTTTTTCTAAAAGAGATTTAGCTTTTTTAGAAAAAATAACAGAAATAATAGAGGAGAATTTATCTAATTCAAACTTTGGTGTAGAAGAACTTTCTAAAGAAGTTGGTTTAAGTTCATCTCATTTTTATAGAAAATTAAAACAACTTACTGGGCAAGTACCAAACGTATATTTACGTAATTTTAGACTACAAAGAGCGGCTGAATTATTAGCAAGTAATAGTGGATTTAATGTTGCAGAGGTAATGTATCAAATAGGTATTGAGTCTAATTCTTATTTTTCTACATCTTTCAAAAAACTGCATGGTGTCTCGCCTTCTGAGTACTCCAAAAGATAAAATGATAGTTATGAGCAACTAAATGATGAAAATCAGAAAGCTATTAAAGTAGTTAAAATATAAATTTGTGATCAATAATTAATTAACTAAAATTAATGATCATGAAAAAACACTTACTTAAGATTTTTAACAAGAAAATATTAACACTTGCACTACTAGCTTTTGTTGGCTTTGGTAGTTTTCAAATGAATGGGCAGACAGAATTAACAGTAGCCGATGTTGTAGCAGTTGAAACTTTTACAGTTCAAAATGGTGGAGATCTTGATGATACTATAGGTGCAATTACTGCAGGAACTGGATCAGTTGGAGGTGGTGGTAGTTTTATCCAGATTTCATCGGATGCATTGGGTGTTGCAGAACCATATACTTCTACTGATGACGTACAAGGAACTTTTACTTTTACTGTAAGATCAACTGCTGTAGATGTAACTGCAGATATTACCTTATCGTTTAGAAAAAGAAAAGGTAATTCAGTAGCAGGAAGTATTGATGTAGCAGGTGTTACTGGGGTTGAAACATTCTCTGAAGCTTCAGAGAACTCTACAAATCAAGCTCTTGGTGATTTTGATGTGGTTTTAAGTAATGTAGCGTTAACAACTACACCTCAAACCATTGTAGTAAATTTAACTTCATTATTAAGAGGCAACCAGGAATCATCACATGATCCAGTATTTAGGTTTGATGGTGTTTCTATTAATAAAACTGCTGTTGCTTGTACAACTCCAGAAGTCGTTACTACTTTATCTGCAAGTGCAGGTGCTGAATATATAAATTTAAGTTGGGTAGACCCTACTTGTTTTGATGAAGTTTTAGTAGTTGCAAAAGAAGGTTCTGCTGTAACAGTTACACCAACTGGAGATGGTTCTTCATATACTGCAAATGCTACTTTTGGTTCTGGAACCGATTTAGGAACTAGTGAATTTTCTGTTTTTAAAGGAACAGCTAATAATGTAATTGTTAAAGGATTAACTAAAGGAGGTACAACGTATCATTTTAAAGTATTTACACGTAAAGGTACAGATTGGAGTACTGGGGTTACTGGTAATGCTACTACAAATAACACGTATATTTCAATATCTGGCGCTAATAATGCTGGACTTAACTGGGAAGATGCCTCTTCATGGATAGGAGCAGCTGTACCTAGTGCAACTTCAGACGATGTAATCATTAATACAGGATTAATTATTAATTCAGATGTAGTGTTAAACGATATTGTTATTGAAAGTAGAATTACAGTTACTGAAGGGTTTTCTATAAAGGCTAATGACTTAAATCAAAATAGTCAACTTATTGTAAAGTCTACATCTAGTGCCTTTGGTAGTGTAATAGTAAATACATTAAGTGGAACTGGAGATCTTATTTATGATAGATGGCTTAATGATTCACCTAATAATGATCTAATTTCTTCTCCTGTAAGTGGTGTAACATTTAGTTCTGTAGCTACAAATAATAACAATGACAACAAATTTTTTAGAAACCCAAGTGACGATACCAATTACTTTTTTGGACCTTTTGATAATACTAGTGGTTTGTATGAAACTTATTCTACAGGTACTGATGATGCAGTTGTAATTGTTACTGGCAAAGGGTATAGAGCAGCAACCAGCGCTGGTGGAGCTCAAACCGTAAGATTTGCAGGAGCTATTGAAGTAGGTTCGGTTCCTGTTACTATTACAGATGGAGGTGATGCAACTTATGGTCAATGGAATTTAATTGGGAATCCTTACCCTTCTTATTTAGATTTTGGTGCTTTCTTTACAACAAACTCTGGTGAGTTTCATCTTGATAATGTTGCTGTTTATGGTTGGAATGGTACTGATTATACTGTATGGAATGGTGCAAATTCTAGTGATAAACTAGCCCCTGGTCAAGGTTTCTTCGTAAGAACTAAAGATGGAATTACAGGAAATGTAGACTTTACTACAGCAATGAGAACAACTGGCAATACTAATGATTTTGTAGCAAAATCTGCTAATACTAAGAAAGCTTTAGCCAAAATTAATTTAAGTAACTCAGAAAAATCATACTCTACAAATATATATTTTATAGAAAACCAAACTAGAGGTTTAGATTTTGGTTACGATGCTGGTGCTTTTTCTGGAAGTGCAGATGGTATCTATACTAATTTAGTAGAAAATAACACTGGTTTAGCATTAGCAATACAATCTTTATCTTATACTGATTTTAACAACGTGGTTGTGCCAGTTGCTATTAATAGCGATGCAGGTGTAGAATTAACAATTAGTTTAGATGCAGCATCATTAACGATTCCTTCTGATACTTATGTGTATTTGAAAGATAATCTATTAAACACTACTACATTATTAAATGATGCAGATTATGTATTTACACCAGATACTAAATTAAATAGTTCAGGACGTTTCTTTATAGAGTTCTCTTCTAAAGCAGCATTAGCTACAGATGATTATGCAGTAAATGAAATGTTAATCTATACAAACCAAGAATCAAAATCAATTATTATTAAAGGAATATTAAAAACAGCTACAAGTGCAAAAGTGTTTGATATTCAAGGTAGAATGGTATTGGAGCAAAAATTAGATAGTTCTAATATAACAAATGTTGTGAATGCAAATGCATTGAATACAGGAGTCTACATTATTCAATTAGAAGGTAAAACTCAAAAAGTTATTATTAAGTAAAGAATAACTTAGACTTAATTAATTTTTTACTTAATAATATTATTTAAAACACATAAAATGAATAACAATCAAGATAAAATAACAAGAAAAGAAGCTGTAAAAAAAATGGGTAAATATGCTGCACTTACAGCATTAGGCACATTTATGATCTTAAGCCCACAAAAGGCACAAGCACAATCTGCTCCACCTAGTGCTGATGGAGTCTCTTTTTAAATAAATTTAAAATAGTAATTAAAACTTAAAACCTATATATTATTTCATAATTAAAAAAAAATGAAATTATGAAATAATATCTTTAACCTAATAAAATATAAACATCATGAAAAAAGTAATATTATTCTTAGTATTTAGTGTAGTAATTAGTAGTTCATTATTTGCTCAAAAAAATCAAGATAAAAAAGTAAATGCGTACGTAGAAGCAGTAGAAAGTAAAACAACACTAACTAGTAAAGAAAAGGAAACCATTATAGCTTTAAAAACGATTCACGTAAAAGCAACTTCAGAAATTAATGAAAAGTATGAAAAAGGGAGCGAAGAATTAAAAGAAAAAAGAAGAGAAAGTAATAAAGAATTTTCTAAGTCTCTTACAAAAGCCTTTGGTAAAGAAAGAGCTAAAGAAATAATCAAAGCTTCAAAAAAGAAGAAAAAAAATAAAAAGAAGAATAAGAACTAAAGGTCGATTTCAGTGTTAGATGGTAACACTAAAATGTACTTTTAAAGTTTATCTTTTAGTAAATTTAGAATATCCTTTTGCATTACTGATAATTTTTGAAATATTTCCCACCAAATATTTTTAATAATCAGGCAAAAGGATGTTTTGTTTTCACAATAGTTTATCTGATTGGAAAGAGCTATTATAGAAAGACCTTTTGTCTTCTTTTATATTAATTTAAGAAAGTATAAATAGTTAACTGAGAAAAGTTCTTTAAAATTGTTATACCAAGTTTTTAACGGCAATCCAATTTCATTTTGTTTGTAAAGATGAGTAGGACATATGAATCATATTATCTTTTATTTTTATAACACTAAGAATAAGTTTTGCTTAGGTTGAATACTAAATTGATGTTTTCAACTGTATCTAAAATTATATTACTGTGTTAGCTAGTTTGTTATAACTTCTTTAAACTATTATTTTAAGATTTTAAAAACATGATTTTCGCCATTTTTTGCTAAAGTTTTTACAAAATAAACCCCTTTTTTAAGTGTTGAAACATCAAAAGAAATTTGATTGTTTTTAAATTCTAAAATTTTCTGCCCTTTTTGGTTATAAACAATTGCAGAAGAGATTTCCTTTGATAATTTAAAACTTTCTTTAACCATGTTTGGAAACAAAACTAGTTTGTTTATTTCCTTTATGTTCGTGTTAACACTTAATGTTTCTCCTACTAAATAAGCTCCTTTTGGTCTTGCATAAGGTTCGTAATCTGGCTTTGGAGTTTGTATCATTCTATCATTTATTTCTTGCATTATTGTCATTTCATCAGCCGAAATAAAACCATCTGTAATTGTTGTACTCCAAGTCATAGTAGCTTTTGCATCTGTAAAAGTTCTTACAAAACGATACGCTTGTTCCGTTTCAAATACTAAATCTGCGCTAGCAACACTCCAGCGTTCTCTTATTGGAACAAAATAATGTTTTAAAGCTTGTTTACTACCATCATAAGAAGACCAAGGGTTTTCAGTAATCAAAGGAAAAGAAAATTCTTCGTATGCCCAAGAATTTGGTGGAGCACCTTGACCTAAAGGAGTAGGATGACCAGCTGTAAAATCCATATAAGGATCATTAGCTTCTAAAAAAAACACTTTATAATCAGTTGGATCAGTATCGTTTATGCCATCAGAATCTACCAAAATTCTAGTTCCACTTTCATTTTCTACATAAGATTTATCTAAATTAGACGCAATTGCTACATTAGAATCTGTTTCTCTAATCATTGCAATAAAATCACCTACTTCATCTTCTGGTAAACTACTTAAATTGTCTATCCAATAACCATCAGCTAAACCTTTAAAACGCTCAATATATCCTTTTGCTAAAGTTCTCCATCCTAAACCTTTATCTCCATCAAAATTGTCATTACAATATTTTTCCCAAGCAAGAGAAATTTCTGCTTCTGTGTCATCAACATTTCCTTGAATTTTTGAGGGTCCACCTGCATTTAGATACAGAATAACTTTTTTTCCTGAATTTTTAAATACATTAATAATATCAAGAATTATTTTTTCATTTTCTAAGGAAGGTACCATTGCTGGATGAATTTCATTGGCAACATCTACATATGGATTGTCTCTTAATGTATAAAAATAACCATGTGCTGGGTGTGTGAAATTTGTAATTATATGACCAACTGCTGGTAAGTTGTCTACAATTTGTTGTGCACCAGCGACCCAATCATAATTGCTAGTTGCATCTAATTTATAACCTCCATTTAGATTAAATCTTATTCCCCAAGAACCAGATAAAAATGCAGCTTTTGGTTCAGAATTATCTAATTTTAAATTCGCGCTATTTGTTAAATTATCTTGGGCTTCTATAAAACTTGTGAAAAAAAGTAGAAATATAATCGCTAAATAAATTTTCTTAGTCATAACTTTTTTATTTTTACAAAAATAGCTACTTATTTATCATCGTATATTCTGTAATCAGACAATTTCTAACTGTAATCAATCTAAATAATAATTTAGGCAATATTCTTAAAAAAAATTTTAAAAGAGTAAGAAAAAATCAGAATTAAAAGATTTGTTTTCTGAAATAGTAAAAGATTTAATAATATACCTTTAGAATGATATTATCATTTATCAGAAAAAAATAATCCCCTAAAAACAAGGTATTTACAAGTTTTATAAAACAGAAGTGAGCAAGTCAATGACTGATTTAAGCAACTTAGACTAGTTAAAATTGGCTATTTTTACATTGAATTATTAATCAAATAAATTTTAAATTATGAAAAAACAATTACTTTTTACTGCAGCATTAATTCTTGCTTCGTTTACAACAATAGCACAGAGTACTTGGTATGATTTTGATGCTGATGTTACTAACGTGTCAATAACACCTGCAGCATCTTGTTCTGGTTGTTCAGTTTCAACTGTAGTTAACCCAGATGCTGGTGATATAGCAAATGCAGCAAATGTAACTTTACTAGAAATAGCAGCAGGAAGTGCTAAAAGTAATAAAGGGTTTGTGGTAAATTTCCCTTCTGGCCAAGGTGTGAGTGGGGCAGATGTAAATGGATTAGTTGTAACCGTACGTTTTTACTTTCCTAGTATTGCTAATTTTAGTAGTTATGATAGTAATGAACGAGTTCGATTTTATTTAGCCTCTTCTGCAGCTTCAACATCTATTCAACAACAAGTAAATTTTGTAGAGGCAGATGAAGGGGTTTGGAAGGAGTATACTTTTACGTATGATGTTACTGAATCTGGATTTATAGACTCAGCTGAGATTAGATTGATTGGTAATAAATTTGATAACTTGGATAATGGTTTAAAAATTTATGTTGATACAGTTGTGTCTACGAAAGCGTTTGTTGAGAACCCTAGTTTATCTACAAATGATTTTGATGCTCAAACTGCAGCAATTAATGCGTATCCTAACCCTGTAACAAATAGTTTTCAAATTGAATCTATTGAAGGTGTAGAAAATGTAAAACTATATAATATTAGTGGACGTTTAGTAAAAACATTTAAAGCAAATACTAATTATGATGTTAGTGACTTAGCTACAGGTGTTTACATTACAACTATCAAGACTAAATTAGGAACTAAATCGTTAAGACTTGTTAAAAAATAAGGATCTAATTTTTTAAGTTCTTATCAAGTAAAATATACATAATAAATAAAAATATTATGAAAAGGGAAAGGGTAGTAATTTTATATTACTGCTCTTTCTTTTTTTTAGAATAATAGATAATTGTAACAACTCTATTTTCTTTAGGTATTATTATAAAAGATTAAACATAAATATTATGAAAACTATTCATAAAATTCAATTAGTAGTAGCGTGTAGTTTATCAGTTTTAGTACATGCGCAAAAGCAAACTAGTTACAAAGTGCTAAAAGGAGACAGACCAGAACCCAATGTAATTCTGTTACTTACAGATGATTTAGGCTGGCAAGATGTAAAAGTCTATGATATTGATGAACCTTCTCCTTACGAAACACCAAACATTGATGCTTTTGCAAAAAATGGAGTTCAGTTTTGGCAAGCATATTCACCTGCACCAACTTGTGCACCAAGTAGATGTGCAATTATGAGTGGAACACACCCAGCAAGAGCGCAAAAAACACATGTTGTTGGTGGTGGTGCTCCTACAGTTTATGCAAACAAAAATACTCAACGTATTATGGATCCTTGGTATAGTGGACGAATGCCAGAAAATGAAATGACTTTAGCCAGAGTATTACAACAAAAAGGATACAAAACAGGTCATTCTGGTAAATGGCACATGGCAATTAATCACTTTGCTTTTCCACAACCAACAGATCAAGGTTTCGATATTTCTACTGCAGATCGTGGAGCAACAAGTCCGCAAAAACCAAATCGATTAACAGATTTTGCGACAATTAAAGCTTCAGATCCTTTTAGGTTGGATGAAAATGGTTTTCCTTATCATCAAAATAGTGAAGATGCTTTAACGTTTTTAAAAGAGAATAAACAAGATCCGTTTTTCTTGTATTATGCTACTTTTTTAGTGCATGCGCCAATACATACTAGAAGTAAAGCGCTTTTAGAAAAGTATTGTAAAAAATTAGGAGTTCCATATCCAACAGATCCAAATCATTGGGACGTAAAAGGGCAAAACAATCCGTATTACTGTGCAATGGTAGAAATGTTAGATTATTATGTTGGTAAAGTTTTTAATTATTTAGAAACTACGGATGATCCACGTTGGCCAGGTCATAAATTAAGCGAAAACACCTATATTATTTTTACTTCGGATAATGGAGGAATGGAAAATGCACATGGAGATGTTATAACTGATAATTATCCGCTAGATAAAGGAAAAATAAATGCAAAAGAAGGTGGAACAAGAGTGCCTTTATTGATTGCTGGACCAGGAATTAAAAAAGGAATATCTTCTGATGTTGTTGTAAACGGACTTGATTTTTATCCTACAATTTTATCTTTATTAGCGATTGATACACCAACAGATAAGCATTTAGATGGTGATGATTTATCAACTTTATTATTAAAAGATCCTACAGATTCTAAATTAGTTTTAGATAAAAACGGAAAGGAAAGAAATACGATGATGTGGCATTTTCCACATGCATCTTATCAAAGTACATTGCGTGTTGGTGATTATAAATTTATCAGAAATTATGATTACAAAAACAATCCTAAAACGCCAGAATTTGAGCTTTACAAATTATATTCAACCAAAAACGGAGAAGTAAAACGTGAAGATATTGAAGAGGCGAAAAATTTAGCAACATCAGATCCTAAAAGAACAAAAGAGATGAATACTAAGCTAACGTCTATGTTAACAGAGATGAAGGCGAGTTATCCTTCTTATAATCCCTTTTATAAAGAAGATTTGGAGCACAAAGAAACTGTTCCTACAGTGTTATCTCAATCAAAAAAGAAAAACCAAGTTACTTTTACCTACAAAGAAAATGGAGCTAAAGTGGTGAGAGCTAATTTAATCTACACAACAAATGGCGGACATAGATATGAAGAATGGTTTAAAACAGATGCTACAATAAATTCAAATTTTACAGTAACTGTTACTTTACCAAAAGGAACAACTCACTATTTAATTAACTTAATTGATGAACATAACTTCTTGGTAAGTTATCCTGAAATGGCAACAATAAAAGAACTTAAAAGTAAAAAAGAGCAGTATTCTAAATATGCTTTAAAAAATAAATAATTATTTATATTAGATGTAAAACAAGAAAAACGGGATAATTCCCGTTTTTCTTGTTTTATAAATCCTCAGAATTTTAATCTAATTATTTTATAAACTAAATTTTAGTTACAGAAAGTAGCATTTATTCTTTCAATAGTTTTAAGTACTTTTTGCTTCCATCTTTGTAGCTAACTTGTAATAAATATAAACCAGCATCAAGGTTTGAGATGTCTATGTTTTTATGTTGATTTTTAAATTCGTATTTTTTTGCTCCAAATGAATTATATAAAATACCAGATGCTACTTCTTTCGAAAGACTAAATTTAGCTTTTACAGGATTTGGATATAAATTTATAGCTTTCATGTTTTCTTCAACATCATCAATAGCTAAGACTTCTGAAACATGAAATGTAATATCATACAATCTAAATCTTGGTGTAACACCATCTTCAGAATTTGTTAATGCTGTAGTTAAAAATTCAATTTTTTGAGAAGTGCTTGTAAATGAAACAGGATTCAAAAAATCAAACTCAACATCATTACTATCTTTGGTACTTGTGTACGTAAAACTTTTAGTTTCGCCACCAATAGTAACATCAAAATTAGAAGTATCATTCTCTCTTGATCTAACACCAAAGGTAACTTTATCACATACAATCGTTGTGTTATTTGTACTTTTTACATAAAAATTAGCACCTTGTCCACCATCAGTATTTGTAGCTTGTAAATAACTAGCTTTTACTATAATGTCTCCTACATTTTCATAAAAAACATCCGAAGGATTAAAATTTTGTTCAGTATCTGTATCGTTGAGACTAATGGTAGAAACAGAAACAATTTCAACTTCTTCTGATAAAACTAAAAAATTATTTTCATCAATCATATTAAAAACTACTGCAGTAGCTGTTTCTGGAACATTTGCTGTAATTATATTACCGTTTATAGTTGTTGATAAAGATTCAAACCATTCCTCTTTATCTCCACTTTCTTTATAAAGCAAAGTTGCAGTTCCAATAGCTGCTTTACCTGAAGTATTTTCAATAATTGCTGTAGCAATATTTGTATCTTGATTATAAGACACAGAAGTAACTGCAGGAACAAGATTTTGATTTGGTAATGGTCCATCAGCCTCTGCGTAATCTGGATTCCATGTTGGATACTTAGCATTATTATCTGTTAAATACGCTTCTAAGGTAGTTATCATATCGTTTTTTATATCGATAGGCATAATGTCTATAACGTTTATAGCTTCTTCAATATCAACAAAATTATCTCCTCCATTATATAATTGATAAGCTTCATAAGAACCATCTACATATTTTTTATACAATTTATAGTCTCCTCTTCTAATTGCTGATTTTGCTTTTTCATCATCTGCATTAGGATAATGCCAAAAAAGATCTGTTCTTTCATCGCCAGTAATATCTTTTACGATGTTAGATTCTCCTTTTATCAACGGACTTAAATCAACTCCATCTAAATCATCAAATATATTATCAGCTATAGTAGTTCCTGTTAATGATAAAATTGTAGGAAAAAAGTCTAAACCATTAACAACATTGCTAAACTCGTTTACAGCAATACCAGGACCAGTTATTACTAAAGGGACACGAATACCACCTTCTTTAGAACTTGTTTTTCCTAAATCTAAAGGAGCATTATCTGCAACAATTTCATTTCCATCATTTTCTGATGCTCCATTATCTGATGAAAAAATTATATACGTTGTTTCAAACAATTTTTTACCTGGGTTTCTTGGGTCGTCAGTAGCTTCTAAATAATCTATAACTTTACCTAAACTCCAATCTAAAGTGCCAATCATAGCACCATAATAAGGGTTTGTTTGTCCACCTGTTGTAATATCTGTATCTTCAGTTGGTACAGGAATTCCTAATTTTTCACAGTAATGAGTTAACAATGCTAGATCTCTAGTTTGAATTGGTGTATGAACCAACCATGTTGCCATATATAGAAAAAATGGTTCTGATTTATTAGCTTCCATAAATGCTACTGCTTCTTCTGTTACAGAATCCATTGGTCTTCCATCTGCATCAATTTTGTATGGATCATCTTCTGCGTCTGTTGCATAACCTTCCCATCTGTTTCCCATATTTTGATGCATTCCTCTGCTGGTAAACTGAGAATCAAAACCTTGATGTATTGCTTCTGGAAAGCCATTAGCGCCAGCAATATGCCATTTACCAACATGCGTAGAAACGTAACCTGCAGGACTCAGAGCTTCAGCAATTGTAGTTTCATCGACATCTAATCTTTCTGGAAAAAAAGGACCAATAAGTTTATTAGCAGCTTTCGCTTTTTTTAAACCTGGTAATACACCTCCAGATACTTGGGTTACTTTTGTTTTAATAGGATGTCTACCACTCAACATAGCTGCTCTTGATGGAGCACAAGTAGGTGCAGGAGAATATGCTTGTGAAAATTTAGCGCCTGCTGCTGCTAATTTTTCCATATTAGGTGTTTCCCAAAGAACAGGTTCGCCAACATTATTCAAATTAGTATCTTGCCAACCTAAATCATCAGCATAAAAAATGATAATATTTGGTTTCACTAAATCTTGTCCTTTTATAGATAATACTGAGATAAATAAAAAGAGGTAGAATATTGACTGTTTCATTACTTATGTGGTTATTATTTATACAAAAATAACCTTATCCTTTTTATTCTTTATGCTGTAAACAACCAACCAATTACTCTTTTCTTGTAATTGTACTTTTCTAACTTGTTGTAAAATAATATAATAAGGGATTTTGATGCAGAATCTTTCTAAAATGGTTTATCAAAAGCTTTCTTAGGTATAATCTGAATTATTATTAAAATATATTATTTTCTGATAACAAAAAAAGCATCATTAAGTTTACCTCAATGATGCTTTCTCAATGTTAACTACTATTAACTATTTCACTGCAATTGCTTTTGTTGCAAATATTTTAGTTGTTTTTTGGTAACCAGCATCAGGGTAACCAATTAAATAATTATTTTCATCAACTAAATTAAATACATAATGTGTAGTTCCTTTTGGTAAAGTTACAGAAACTGTATCATCAGTAAGATTCATAGTAACAGGAAACCAAATTTCACCAGGTATACCACCATTTTTTGTGTAAATTAACTCCGCTTTTACAACCTTAGCACCATTGGTTTTGTATTTTAACCAAACTTTATCTCCATCTACACCGTGTTTAATAACAGTTGGTACTTTAGCCTTGTTTGGTAAATCTGCTTTACTAGCTGGATTTAAATATGGATATCTAGCATTTAATTTTTCTAACCTTTCTTCCAAAAGACGATTCATTTCTTTTGTTTTTTCTGGCATTTTAGCAGCTAGATTTTTAGCTTCTTCAATATCTACACGTTCAGATTCATTTTTATACAATTCATACAATGCTAATTCAGTTTTTTCTTCAGTAGCAACATATTCACGTACCAATTTGTAGCCATCAATACGCAATGTAGATTGCATAGAACTGTTTGGAAAATGCCACATCATTGTATTTCTTGGCTTCCCTGTTTCTGGATCTAAGACTAATTTTGAATCTGTTGGATCTTTATCTAATAAAGGTGATAAATCAGCTCCATCTAATATTTGATTTTCTTGTTTTTTTGTACCTGTCCAACTTAATATTGTAGGGTATAAGTCAAGACTATTTACCATCACATTAGATTGGATGTTTGATGAAATTGATGGACCTGTTACAATAAAAGGAACTCTAGTACCACCTTCTTTTGCATTAATTTTCCCTTTATCTAATGGATAGTTGTCTGTAATAATTTCTTTAGTATGTCTTTCCATACCACCATTATCAGAAGTAAAAACCACATACGTATTTTCAATTAACATATGTCCAGGCCATCTTGGGTCTTCTGTTTCTTTTAGGTATTTAACCAATAAACCAGTGTAATGATCAATGGTTTCAATCATTGCTGCATAATAGGCGTTTCTTTGTCCTTCTTCATCCCAAACATCACTTTCTCTTGGGTAATCAATACCTAATTTTTGATAGTATTTTTTCAACAATGCTTCACTTCTTGTATGTATTGGAGTATGTACTAAACGAGATGCATAAAAAAGAAAAAATGGATCTTTTTTGTTTTCATCCATAAAATCAATACCATCTTGAGTGATATCATCAAAAGGGAAACCTTCTTCGTCTAAATAAAAAGGATCTGATTTATCTGTTGTAGCGAATCCTTTTGTACGGTCCTTCATTCTTTTATGAGATCCAAAACCATGTTTAGAGAAATCAAATCCTTGATCTTTAGGTTCTGGATAGTCTGTTACTGCAATTCCTACATGCCATTTACCAGAATGCCCTGTTTTGTAACCATTGGTTTTAAGAGATTCAGCAATTGTAACTTCTGATATGTCTAAAGCACCTCTCATCCAAGGACTTATTAATGAAGATCCATAATTAAAAGGTAATGGTGGATGCCCACCTCTAACGCTCGTTCTTTCTAAACGAACAGGATGTTTACCAGATAAAATAGCTCCTCTTGATGGAGAACAAACTGTTGCAGGGGAGTACCCTTGCCAAAAAAGAACACCATCTTTTGCTAATCTATCAATATTTGGTGTTTCGAAAGGAGAAGGTTGATCAACGTCGTAACATTTAACGTCTTGCCAACCTAAATCGTCTGTTAGTATTACTACTACATTTGGTTTTTTTGGTCTTTCTTTATCTGCTTTAATTTGTGCTTTGGTGGCACAGGAAGTAGCTAAATTAAGATAAAAAAGGAGTGAAAAAAAGATTGTTTTATGCATGATGTTTAGATAAAATTATTATAAATAAGTTGAAAATAGCAGTATTTAAATTTTGACTTTGTGTGAAACACATTAGTCTTTTTTCTTCTTCTTCTTCTTCTTCTTATTCTTTTTGTTTTTCTTGTTCTTATTAGTAATCTTATTTTTTTTACTAACTTTTTCTTTATTTGATGACTCATCATAAGAACCTATTAAAAAAGGCTTCTTTTCATCTGCAGTTGCATTTCTATCAAATAAAACAGCATATTTCTGATATAAATTATCCTTGGTAGCTTCTTTTTTTAATTTATCAAGTTGTTCATCGTATAAAACACGCATTTTTTGAAGCTGCTTTTCTTCAGAAGGATCTGTAGCTTTGTTTGTCATTTCCAAACGATCTTTTCCAATATGAAAAAGTTCTTCTGTGGTATTCATTTTATCATCTTCATAATTCCATAAAATATATTTCCAATCTTTAGAAACAACTCCCATTGCTTGAATTTCGTCATTACCCCACATATTTGTAAGTGCAACAGTTTCTCTTTTAAATTTCTTCGGATTTTCTATCAATAAACGTAAGTCTTCTCCATCCATATTAGCAGGAGGTTTAATACCTGCATAGTTTAAAATAGTTGGAGCCATATCAATATTTGCAGTAACAACATCGCGTTTAACGCCTCTTTCTTTAAGAGGTGTTCTTGGATCGTAAATAATTAATGGAGATTTTGAAGCTTCTTCATAAGGCAACACTTTTCCACCAAAACTATGCGCACCACAACTATAACCATTATCACTTGTAAATATAATAATGGTATTATCTGCAATTCCTTGTTCTTCTAATGTTTTTCGAATCATTCCTAAAGCATAATCTACACCATGAATTAGTTGATTGTAATTTTTTATAGTTTTTTGGTAGCTTTCTTCAGAATCTCGCCAAAAATCATATTCTTTATATTGTCTTCCTGTCTTTGCTTGAGGTGCTAAATGTGTTGCATTTTCTGCGCCATAATTTTCTGGTTTTTTATACTCTTTTCCTTTGTAAACATAATCGAAATATTGGTCTGGAGAAAAAGGCATGTGAGGTGCTTTAAAGCTAATAGACATGGAAAATGGTTTACCTGTTTGTTTCGCTTCTTTAATAAAATCTTCTGCCCAAGCTGCATATGCTCTTGTACTATGAGGATATTTTTCAGCGTATTTTGCCATATATTTATTTTTTGATGTTTGGTAACTTGTTTGGCCTAAACCACCTGCCCAATTATCAAAATCATCTATTGGAAGTGATTCCCATTTATTATGACTTGTACTATTGCCATCATCAGAAACAGCCATTCCAAATTTACCTGCAAAACCTGTATAATATCCTTGTTCTCTTAAAAGAACTGGGTAAGACTTCGCAAATTTTTCTTTTCTTAACGGTCCATGTTCAAAATTACAACCTGCTTTATACTCGTACATTCCTGTTAAAATAACAGCTCTACTTGCCATACAAATAGCGGTAGTATTATAATGGTTTTCAAACAAAACTCCTTCTTCTGCTAACCTATCCATATTTGGTGTTACTACTTGATCGTTTCCATAACAACCTGTTGCAATACTTGTTTGATCATCTGATAAAAGAAAGATAATGTTAGGTCTTTCTTGTGCAAAACTACTTGCTGTAATTGTGCAAATAATTAATAATAGTACTACTTTTTTCATTTTATAAAGTGCTTTTTTATTAAGATTTTACTTGAAGTTATTATTGTTTTATAAATTTGAAAATTTGATGGTTACCATTTTCTCCTAATGTTTTTAAAAGATAAACACCATTAGTAAGCATTGATACATCAAAAGAAGTTTGATTGCTTTTAAACATTAAAATTTTTTGTCCTTTAATATTGTAAATAATTGCAGATGAAATTTCTTCTGATAATTTAAAATTTTGATTTACAACATTTGGAAATAAAACAAGCTTATTAGTTTCTGTAATATTAGAATCAACTCTTAATGTTTCACCAACTAAATATGCCCCTTCTGGTCTTACATAAGGTTCATAATCTGGCATTGGGTTTGATAAAAGTCTATTGTTAATTTCTTTCATAATCACCATTTCATCTGGTGTCATAAAACCTTTTCCACTACCAATATCATTTATGGTAGTTGCAAATGTAACTCCTGCTTTAGCGTCTACAAGTTTTTTTGCAAATCGATATGCATCTTCTATACCAAACTGTAAATTTGCCGAAGAAACATGCCATTTATCTCTCATTGGAAACCAAGCATGTTTTAACACTACATTTCCTTCAAATGTTGACCATGGATTTTCTTCCATTGCAGGAATGGTAAACTCTTCATACGCCCAAGAATTAGGAGGCGCTCCTTGTCCTAAAGGTGTAACATGTCCTCTAGTAAAATCTTGGTAAGTATTAACAGCTTCAAATTTTATTATTTTGTAATCTCTTTCGTCTTCATCATCTAATCCATCAGAATCTACTAACATAAATTCATCGTCTTTTTGAAAATAAGCAGCGCCAACTCCAGTGACAGAAACTGCACAGCCAGGATGTGCATCTCTAATCATTTGAACAAAATCTTCTAAATGCCCATCATCATTAAGTGCAGAAGTTGTATCCAGCCAGTATGCATCTGCATAATTTTTTGTTCTTAATATAAATCCTTGCACTAAATCTCTGTATGCTAAGTATTCATTACCTGCAAATTTGTTGGTATAATAGGTTACCCATAAAGCATGCGTTTCATCATCTAAACGATCAAAATAATTGGTAGAGATGTATAAAATATTTTTTTTTCCTGCATTTCTAAACATTTGGAGTACATCAAAAATGATAGCTTCATTCTCAAGACTTGGAACAAAACTTTCGTCTATTTCAGCAGCGATATCAACATTTTCATTACCTCTTAAAGTAAAGTAATATGATTTTGCAAAATTGCTAAGATTGGTAATAATATGTCCTGTTGCAGGAAGCTCATCAATAATTTCTTGTGCGCCAGCAATATAATTATAACCACCCTTAACTTCAGAATCTAACCTTTCTCCTCCATAAATTGGAAAAGTAACTCCCCAAGAACCAGATAGCCAAGCTGCAATATGTCCTGTTTGGTCTACACTTCCATAAATACTATCTAAATGGTAGGTAGCTGCAGCTGCTGGATTGTTGGCATTTATAAAACTTATACGTAATATATCAAATCCACCAGCATTTATAACATCATTAGGAATTTCTAATCCAGAAAAATTAAATTCAAATGCTTGCCATATCTGACCAACCGAAAAATGTTTTTGTATGTAAATATCACTGCTAACAGTTGAATTTTCTAAATAGATTCTTATTCTTGTATTTGGGTTTTTTAAATCTTCAGTTGCTAAACTAATATGAGCTTTTAAGCTGATTGTTAAATTGGCTATATCTGTTATTGGTGATTTCAGCTCAAATGAAATGTGGGCACTTGTGCTTTCATTTCTCTCGAAACGTGAAACTATAGAGTTTGTATTAATACCTGTATTGTCTGGGTTGTTAACATCAGTAGAAAATGTACCATTTGAAACAGCTAAATATTCTAGATGAGCAGTATTACTTTCGTTTTCATACCACAAAAATTGGGCATTAGAAATCTGAACAAAAAAAAGTAAAAAAAAGAAAATAGGTAATGATTTATTCATTATTAATAAGTTAGCTTCTAATTATTAAACCAAAGATATATTGTTAATTGTGAATCGTGTTTCTTTAAATAGTCAAATACTTGCTCTAAAACATCATTTGTAATTAACTAATCTGAAATTATTTAATTCTTAAGTGTGTAATTGTAACGTATGGAAGTAGTTGTTTTAAACATATAAAAAAGTCCTTAGTTAAATTTTTAACTAAGGACTTTTTATTATTATGTAATCTGATTAGACGAATAAGCTACTGTTTTTTAAAAAAACGGATAGTCTTTTTTGTTCCTTACTCTATAAATTAGAAGTGATCGTATCAATATAAAATTCAAGACCATTATCTATATTTGTAAATTTATTACCAACTAATCTAATTTCTCCACTAATTATATCTGATGTTAGGGCAGCACCTGCTGGTGTTCCTGTAAAATCAAATTCCATAGTATGCCATCCAGCTTCGTTCGATTCAACAAAATTACCTTGTACTTGTTGTGCATTAACTCCATCACTTAAATAGAATCTAACACGCTCATTACTATCATAATTACTAATGTCATTGAAACTAGGCCAGTACATACGTACTGTTACTATTAAATTAGCATAATCAGCAAGTGTAACTCCCTCTCCGTCTTTAAAATTAAAAACAAGGCTTTTATTTCCACCACCAGAAGTAGAAGCGATCGTCCATTTTGTTACATTCGTAGCTTCTGCATCTGCAGCATCAGGGTTTGCTACTGTTGATATAGCACAGTCAGTACAAGTAGTTGATAATGTTAAGTTTGTAATTGAATTGTCTATGTCAAGCCAAGTATTTTGTGTCGGTGCATTATCATCTTTCTTTATAGTTACTTTTGATAACCTAAAAATAGGATTTGTTGTATTCCCTTCAGTTAACATTTCATTTAGTGTAATAGTAACAGTAAGAGGTGTACCTGAAACAAGTGAAATAGTTGATGCAAATTCAAAATCGAGAGCTGGAGCACTACCACCATCATCTGTTGATGTAGCTTCGTAAGAGAAAGGTGTATCTGGATAACCTGTTACAGAAACTGTTCCTCTAACGCTACCTTTTGCTCTTTTTGCTAACTCCAAATTTAAAGTAGCATTAATTGCAGTAGTTGCATCTGTAGTTATGTCGAAAGTAAAAATTGCAGTGGCACCATCATCATCAAAATTTGAACTAGTAACACCTATAAATCCACTATTTTCTACAAGTACACCTGTACCTCCCAAGGTAACAATATCCTTATTGAGAATATTTTCCTCTTTTCCTACATTAAATGTTTGACTATTATCTCCTGCATTATCAAATGATATTTCTGGGTTATCAGTACCAGTGCCAGTACCACTATCTTCATCTGATTCTAAGATTATTTGTACTACTAATCCTTCCATATTATTTATACTATCAGAAATAAAAATGAACCTTCCAATATTTTCAAAATTGTAAGAATAAACACCATTTACTCCACCATTAGTTGCTTCTACTAAAGTTTCTGCTTCGTAAGGCAAGTTATTTCCATTAGTATCTGTAATTCTAAGGGTAGGATGTTTTGCTTTTAATACTCCAAATGCATATTGTAAGTTTTCCTCAAGTGCGCGTGGATAACTAGTAGAATAATCTTCGTATAAGTCAGAATATAAATATATTTTATCAATAATGTCTGTTGTTGTGTTTACGCCAAACCCTATTCCCTCAGATAAATATTGCCATCTAACTAAACCATCTGCTTCTTGGGTTTTCTCTTCTGGTTCTCCATGTAATGATTTTAATTCTACTGAAGTATCTACTCCTATTTCTATACCTTCTACGGTTTTGTAATCTAGAGTACCATATTCATTAGCGCCGAATGTAGATTCTATGGGTTCTTCTGTGGGGTCTATTTTTATCTCTACAAGGTCAAAGTCAGAATCAGTTGAACAGGAAATAGTTAAGAACAATAGAATGGCTGAAATATACTTGATTGTTTTCATTTAGTTGGAATTAAAGTTTCATCAAATATCTAATATTTAAGTAAAAAGGCAATTCTTTATTCGGTCAAAAGCTTGCTCTTTTTTTGCATTGGCAAGATTTAGGCGTTAAATAGTGCATTAAGTAACTGTTATAATCTTTAGTTGATCCAATATTTGGAAAGTTTAATTTTGGACTACTCGAGTTTTTAATAAAAAAAATTAAAGCACAAAAACAGCAAACATTTACTACTTTAATGTTTTTTATTTTCAGCTAAATTATTATTCAATAACTATTATATCTTATTCTGATAAAGGAACATCATTAAACATCATTAATTTGAATGTTCCATTCTCTTGTTGTTCAACCATCCAAACACCAGTATTTGTAATTTGTGGAAAATGATTTAAAGGATTTTTAGTAAGCATTCTTAAAATTGCTGCTCCACTGCTTCCATGACCTGATAAAAGTATTGTTTTATAAGTTTTACTGCGATTATCAATTAATTCTAAAACATTATCTATTACCACTTTTGTCATCGCATTTTCTTTTGCACTTTCAGAATGGTCTTTAGGAAAACGAGCTTTCTTAAATTCATTGAAAGCATTTTTACGTAAAGCGAAGTAAGGTTCTTCTTCTGGAAGTAGTGATATTTCATTTCCTGCTCCAAGAATTTTTTCTTTGGATGTATGTTTTGGTAAATCAGGAGAAATAATAAGTTTTGTTGCATAAATTTCTGCCTTTATTTTAGAATTTTCTAAATATGATAACACTGTGTTTTTACAACGCCAAGCAGGACTTGATGCTACAAATCGAACTTAAATCGTTTTAATTTATTAGAAACTCTAGATTGTTGCAGAATTCCTTTAGGCGTAAAAGCACTATGATCACCAACATAAGAAGGCCATTCGTTTTCAGGATATATTCCCCATTCTTTTTTAACATTATGCCCACCTTCTGCATGTCTTATATAGTAAATTCTAAGCTTAGATTTGGTAGAATCTTTATACTGAATTATTGCTGTATTACTAGCAGTGTCATTTATATTATTTGAGGAAAATAGACTTCCTGAAAAGAATATTCCAATTGATACTGTTAATAAAAGGCTTTTCATAAATTGTAATGTTTGTGGATTAATTGTTAATTAAGTTCTGATACAAGCGTTTTACATCTTTGTCTGTATTCGTTTAAAACGTCGTTATAATCTTTATTACCAACCAAATTATTTTGTTCTTTTGGGTCTTTTATAATATCGAACAACTCTTCGTAAATTGGCTTTTCGTCTGTGTTTACTGTCTGTTCAGGAATGTATTTTTTTCGATCGTTTTCTTTACTAAAAGAGCGAATGTATTTATATTGTTTACTTCTAACACCTTCTTGTCTTGGGTAGCCTTGATCTGTAAATAAATTTTCTAAAAAGATGTCTTTTCGCCAATTTTTATTTTCATCAGAAATTAATGGAAGTACACTTTTACCTTGATACGATTGTGGAGTTTGTACACCACACATTTCTAAAATAGTTGCAGGAATATCTTGTCCAACTACCAAATCATCAATTACTTTTCCTTTTGTTTTATCAGCAAAAAATGGCGAATACACAATCATAGGAACATGTACAGATTCATCATACAAAATAGTTTTACCCCCTAAACCATGCTCGCCTAAAAACAAACCATTGTCTGAAGTAAATACAATAATCGTGTTTTCATCTTCACCTATTTCCTTTAAAAAAGTACGCAAATTCCCGACCATTAAATCAATTGCATACACTGCACGATTCATTTTTAGCTTTTCATTTAGTAATTTTTCTTTTTTTGAAGTTATATAATACTTCATTAAATCTGTTGTAGCATACACATTTTTAGGCAAACTAATTTCTTGAGGATATCCTTCAGGTAATTCAATTTTATGTTTTACATCATTATATTTTGTTTTGTAATAGGCTGGGTCTGCTGGCTTAGAACCCATTCCTCCAATACTTGATGCATGTGGAAGATTCAAATTAATCCAAGCCGAAAAAGGTTTGTTAGGATCTCTTTTTTTAAGTTGATTTTTTATGGATGCATCTGCGTTTTCATAAAAATATTTATAATCTTCACCTTGTGATAAATATGCTTTTGTAGCTTCCAATAAACCTTCAACTTGTGTTTTATTTTTTAAATTATCAAATTGCTTGTGTTTTTTTGCAGGATAAAATCCTAAATGGCCATCTCCATAATAACAAAAATCTGTATTTTCTCTTAAAGGAGTATTTTGATTATTTCCGATTTTAGTGTGATGTTTTCCTATAAAAGCTGTTGAATATCCAGCATTTTTTAATTGTGCTTGCCAGCTATTTTGATACGTCTTCTTAGAAATAAGGTTTTTAGAAACAGAAGTAAATCCAATTTTATTTTTTCGTTCCCATTGAGCAGTAAAAATATTGGCTCTACTTGGTCCGCAAATAGGACTTGTAATATAGGCGTTGTTAAAAAAGACACCTTCTTTTGCCAATTGATCCAAATTTGGTGTTTCAGTTACAGGATCTCCTGTCATACTCAAAGAATTAAACCTTTGGTCATCAGAAAAAATAAAAATAACATTCGGTTTCTTTTGTTGATTTTGAGCAGTACATGTTATAAAAGAAGTGAAAATAAATATACTATATAAAAGTGTTTTCATAATTTGCTTTAATAAGAACTGTAATAGTCATGACCTGGTAGTCGTTTTGTTTTCTTACCATAACCGAATAGATTTTTCTCAGCTTCCATTTTTGTCAATTCTTGAATACTTAAGTCTGTTTTATCTAAAGATTTGGAAGTAATGATAACCGATTCATTTTGCTTTAAATCAACTTTATACGAACCATCTACAGATTTATTTACAGAAATCAATTTTCCATTGATAAAAAAATGAGGTTTTTCAAAATCTACTTTTACGATACATTCGTTTCCTTTCAAACTTTTTACAGATACAAACTCTGTGTTTCCATCAATTTTTTTAGCACTTACCAAAAATGCACCTTGCGTTCTAAAATCATGAAAAGCAACATCTTTCCATTTTTTCGGACTTGCAGGAAACACGCGTATTTTTCCTCCCCAACTTTGTAGCATCATATCGTGTACACTTGTTGCAAAAGATAACGGACTTTCAATTACTGGATTGATTTTTCCTTCAGAATACATAGTTGTAGATGAAATATTTTTATGCTTAATTAGAAAATCTAAATAATAATATGCCTTTTCTGCATCACCTAAATTAGCATACATAGAAGAAGCTCCAGTTGCTGTATAACCAGTTACTGGCATCGCTTTAATTTTTTTTCCACTGTTAAAAGTAACATCTAACCAATGATCTAAAGATGTGCGTAATAATTTTTTATCAGCTTCTTTTTCTGGTGTAATCACCATCAAAGGATAAAAAGCCAATAAATGAGAATAATGTCTGTGTGGATTTGCAAAAGGTCTGTCTTTTCCTACCATCAATCCGTTTTTATCAATTTGAAAATCAACTAAATTATCTAGTAGGTGTTTCCATTCTTTTTTAAGCGGATCATTTATTTGATGCTTTTCATCAATATCGATAAGTGTTTGACAACTCCAACGAATTAACGCCAACGTGAAATTAATATCTTGACCACGACCAGGTTTGTATTCTGGAGACCAACTATATTTAATATGAATTTTGCCATCTTTTGCGTCTACAGGATTGTCTTTTATATAATTTAAATAACTATTTACCGTCTTTTTTAAGATAGGAAATAATTTATCTCTCATACGAACATCATCACCTGAAAATTGAAGATGCAACCAATAATCGTTTAACATCCACGCTAACATATCTGGCACTTTTGCACCATTAAAAGCGATTAAATCTTGAGGCATTAAAGCAGCAACAGCAGCACTGTTTTTCCATTGTGGAGGCACATTATCTTCAAGGTTTTTAGCATATTTATCAATGTTATTTGGTAAAGATTCTCCAATAGACATTCTGTTTGCAGTTAAATGTGTCCAATAGATTAATTGCACATTCAAATCGCCCCAAACCATTGGCCAAAAGGTTCTGTTATACCAAGGACCCATTAAATCTAAAATTGGTCCATTTCCTCTTGAGGCAGAGCCTAATTTATACATTTGAATCCAATAGAACGATTCTTTTTCTGCATCATTAATCGTTAAAAAACTTAATGGATAATACTCATGCCACCATTTTTTATGTGATGAAATAAAAGTATTTTGATGAATAAGAGTTTCTGCAGTTTCTAAATTTTTACAAACAATTTCTAAAGAATTGTGTTCTGGAAAACTATGATGCACACTTGCTATTAATTGTTGTTTTTTTGATGAATTACCAGAAATTTTCCATCCTGTAGTTGTTTCTCCTCTATTATCAAATAAAGGTTGATAACAAAAAGTGTAACCGTTTTTCTCACTAAAAGTAGGTTTGGGAGCCATTTCTAAAGTTACTTCTCTCATTTTATCCCAAGTGCCACCTTTTGGTCCTCCTCCACTTTTTAAAACTTCATAAACTGGTGGGATAGGATCTTCTGCATGCCAAGTAATTTGAATATCTTCATCTTTTGTATCGGTTTCAAAATAGATATTATCATTTGTACTATGCGTAAAACCTTTAATTTTATAACTTCCTTTAGATGTTTTTATAGTACCTGTTAATTCTGCATTCCATAAATCTAAACGCATATCAACACCTGTAATTTTTCCTTTTGATGTTAATTTAAAATGACCTAATGGCAATCTACTTCGTTTAATCCAAAGCATTTCTTCGGCTTTTGTTTTGGCTTCTCTATGATCATAATAATCATGTCGTCCAATATGAAGCGAGATTACATTGTCTTTTTCTTCTGGACTTTGATATAATAAAAAACCAACATTTCCATTTCCAGAATAGGGAGCCGTTTGCCATTTGTCTGGCACAATATCCCAAAGCATGTCGTGTTTTGATAAAAATGATTCGTAATCTACTTTAAAATCAACTTGATTATTCTGTGAAAATAAGGTGCTCGAAACAAGAATAAAAAGAGATAGAAAGCACAGTTTTAATTTTAATTTAAACATTGATTTTTGTTATTATAAATTGGTAGAATAAATCATCAGCGATATAAAATGGATAACAAATATATTTTATAAACTAAAGAAACGCTTTCTCTAATCTTGCAATTACTTTCTTTAAATCTGCATTGATTTCCCTAAAGTTCTATTTTTAGCGAGTATTAGATTTAATCTTTAGACTTTCTCTTTTTAGATTTTTTATTTTTTTTTGACTTCTTCTTATTGTTTGATTTCTTTTTATTTTCGCTTTTCCATAAAATGATTTTATCAACATCATTTTCTGCAAACTCACCTTTTGTACTTCTTCCTGTTTTTATGTCTAATTCTAATTGCTTTAAAAGTTTTTCTGCAATTTCTGGATGTGATGCATATAAATTATTTGTTTCTGCAGGATCGTTTTCTATATCATATAATTGAGCTTTAGGCATGTCTGAAGACTCATTTTCTCTTGGCGAAGACCAACCACCAGATCCTTTCGCTAACAACAATTTCCATTTGCCTAATCTATACCCAAAATGACCACTAATAGAATGGTGAATTACACCAGCTCTTGTACTATTTATTTCTTCTCCTTGTAATGCAGGTAAAAAACTTACACTATCTTCTCCACTTTTACTAGGAACAGGAACCTCAGTAATATCAGAAAATGTAGCCATAAAATCGGTTAAACAAATTAACGCATCATTTGTAGAGTTAGGCTTTACTTTGTTTGGCCATTTTACAATAAAAGGAACACGATGTCCTCCATCCCATAAATCTGATTTTGAACCACGATATCCAGCACTTACAATATGCCCTTGTTTGGCAAGACCTTCTATGTCTGCTGCTTTAGAAGTTCCATTATCACTCGTAAAAATTACTAATGTGTTTTCTGATAAACCATTATCTTTAAGTGCTTTTGTAATAGCTCCAACAGTAGCATCTGTTTGCATCACAAAGTCTGCATAATCTCCCATTCCACTTTTACCTTGCCATTCTTTTGAAGGTACAATTGGCGTATGTGGTGATCCTAAAGGAACGTACAAGAAAAATGGTTTTCCGTCTTTATTTTTGGCTTGGGTGTTAATATATTCTACAGATTTATTTGTTAACCTTGGCAGCATATTAATTTCATCATCATAAAGCACAACTTTATCATTTACAATAACAGCTTTCATGTCTTTTGCATGATGAAATCCATGATAATAATCAAATCCTCTATTGATTGGTCCATCTGGTATTATGGAGCCAATAGGAGGTAAGTGGTTTTTAGATTTTTTAGCGATTGGTGATTTTGAAACAGAATCTAAATACTGAAAGTTAAGATGCCATTTTCCAATAATAGCTGTGTGATATCCTTGATCTTTAAGGAAATTTGCAATTGTTGGTCTATCTTCTTTAATTAAGTTTGGAGCAAAACCCTGAACAACACCACTTTGTAATTTAGAACGCCAACTATAACGTCCTGTCATAATTCCATAACGTGTTGGAGTACAAACTGCTGATCCAGAATGTGCATCTGTAAATACCATTCCTTCTTTTGTAAGTTGATCTATATGAGGTGTTTTAATTTTACTCGTTTCTGGAGCTAAGCTTTGTACATCTCCATAACCTAAATCATCACAAACAATAAAAACAATATTTGTTTTTGTTGAACTTTTTTGGGCGTTAGAAGACCAAGTAAGGATGCTTAAAAGTATTAAAATTAAGCCTGTTCTGTTAATTTTTAAATGATTCATATTTATCAATTTAATGTTGTTGTTTTCAATTTTTAGTTCTCAATGTATTCTAAATGAGAAACAAAATAATCTATGGTTGTTTTTATTATGGATTGTCGAGTTGGATTAATATCTGCGTCTACTTTTCGCCAATTATGACCAGCATTTTTAACAATTAATGTTGTTACAGGAGCGCCAATTTCATTTGCTTTTTCTGCCATATAATAAGCATGTTTAACAGGAATTGTGGTGTCTTTATCTCCTTGTATCATTAATAAGGGAGCACTGTTTTTATGAAGATAATTAATAGGACTCATTTCTTTATAAAACAATAATTTCTCTTTAGGATTGGTATTTGGTTTCGTTATTCTTGGACCAAATCTATCTTTAGAAACAGGACTATTATCATGGTTAAATAGACTAATATTCTCAAAATCGCAAGGACCATACCAAGATACTCCTGCAACCATTTTATAAGTATAAGAAGCTAAATCAGCATTACCTTTTAAAGTTTCTGGAGCACTAAATAATAACATTTGTGAAATTTGACCACCAGCAGAATCTCCAAAAGAGAAAAACCGATTGGAATCTATTGCTAATTCTTCACTATGTTTAGACAAGTAACGCATGGCATCTTTACTATCAATAACACAATCTCTCATAGTGGTGTTTCCTCCTTTTTCCCAAAGTCTGTAACTCACAGAAACCACACAAAATCCTTTTTCTAAAAGTGAAGTATGTACAGTTTTAAATGAAGCATTTGCTGCACCATGTCTACTACCTGCTGCCCAACCACCTCCATGAGTGTAAATCACTACCGGTAATTTTTGATCTACTTTTCTGTTTTTTGGATAATAAATATCAAGATATAAATCTTCTTCTTTTGTTTCTTTATATAATACGTTTAGTTTTCTTTCTCCTCCTGTGTTTAAATAGGGAATTTGAATTGCTGTAAATTCTTTATGACTAACCTGCTTATCAGCATTGCTATCTAATCGTTTTAGTTTTTTCCAGCTTCGTTTGTCTTCGCTTTCAGAAAATGCCCCATCTTTATTTTTATCAAATTTCTCCCAAGATTTTTTGATGTAATTGTCACGATACTTTCCATTAGATTGATCATCAGTTTGTGCTATTCCCTTTGTAAAAGAAAAAAGCAAAACCAATGACAATAATATTTTATTTAGCTTTAAACTCATTTTATTGATGTCTTATTTTTTTAGAAACAGTATAATCTGCAGCTTCTAAGGAGCTCATTGGGTCATTATTTTTATCCATTTCAGCTTCTAGTAAATTAGTCATTTCAATTACTTTATTGCTGTATTTTGGGTTGATTGTCAAATCATTCATTTCAAACTCATCTTCTAAAAGATGAAACAGCTTTTTCTTTTTGATTTTCGGATACACAATCAATTTCCATTGATCTTTAATAAGCATTCTTTGTGTGCCCATATATGCACCATAAATGGATTCATAATTTATATTCGAATTATTTTGCATTAATGGTAAAACACTTTTAAATGATACATAATTTGGTTTTTTTATGGATGCCAATTCTAAGGAAGTAGCCATGGCATCTTGAAGATAAATTGGAGTTTCTATCTTTTTATCTGCTTTTATGTTTGGCCCAGAAATAATAAATGGTGCACGCATAGAATGTTCATACATATTTTGTTTACCAACCAAACCATGGTGTCCAACAGCCAAACCATGATCTGAAGTGAAAATAATATAGGTGTTTTCTGCTTTACCTGACTTTTCAAGTGCCTCTAAAATCCGACCAATTTGAGCATCCATATAGGTAATGCTGGCATAGTATTCTTGTCTGTGTACTTTTATAGCATAAGGCGTTCTTGGAAATGGCGCTAATCTTTCGTCTCTAATTTTTGGAATAGCTTTTTCACCCATATCTGGATATAAATCCTGATAATTTTCCGGAAGTTTTATGCTTTCTAAAGGATATTTATCAATATATTCTTTAGGAGCTTGCCTTGGATCATGAGGTGCATTAAAAGCCAAATACATGAAAAAAGGGTTGTCATCAGTTTTTGCTTTCTCAATAAATTCTACACCATCATCTGCTAAAACTTCACTCCAATGTTTTCCTCCTTGCCAAAAACCACCATTTTTTGTATCCCAAGAATACCATGCTGTATCTGGGTTTTCACCTTCAACAGGTCTGTTATATGCTTTCTTAACGCTTTTTGGCATTCCAGCTTTTACATTTTTTGTGATATTAAATACTGATTTTACAGGAATTGGAACATGCCATTTTCCAGACATATAGGTTGTATAACCAGCTTTTTTCATCAATTCTGGCCAAGAAAATTTCTTTTTTTCTTTAATTTCTTGTAGGGTATTTTTTGCATCCCAAATACTGGCACCACTAATTATCATAGATCTACTAGCAATACAAACTGCACCTGCCCAAGAACCTTGATTGTAGGCATGTGTAAATGTGGTACCACTTTTAGTTAACCTATCTAAATTCGGAGTTTCTACAATAGTTTGTCCATTTGCACCAATAGTTTCAAAGGATTGATCGTCTGAAAAAATGAATAAAATATTCGGCTTTTCAGTTTGACTATATGCGTTTAGGCAAAAGAGTATAAAAACAAAATTTAGTGTATTTTTCATTTTAAAGTTATTTCTTAAATGCAAAATCTGCTTGTGGCCATTCTCCAGTGATAGCATCATTTTCTTGAACTTTTCCAAGAGTACTTCTACCATCTTTAATTTGTTTGATTAACAAATATTTTAATTTCTTAACTTTTTCAGGGAATTTAGCTGCAATATTATTTTCTTCTTTGATGTCCTCTTTTAAATTATATAATAGTACATCAGAGGAAGCATCTTTATATTTTTTTGTTTCTCCAGATGCCATAATTCCAGAATTTGGAGATACCACTAATTTCCAATCATCTTTTCTTATTGCAAAAACACCATATTTATCATGATGAATTGTAGTTTCTCTTAAATAATTTCCTTCATTCATTAATAAAGGCAGCATGCTAAAACTATCTTCAGCTTCATTATCTTTAAAATTATAATTGATAATGTCAGCACAAGTTGCCATAAAATCTGTAGTACAAATTGTGGCATCAGAAACAGAGTTCGGTTTAATTTTTCCTGGCCATTTTACTAAAAAAGGAACTCTATGTCCACCTTCTAAATAACTTCCTTTATAACCACTGTAAATATAACTTGGACTGTGTTTTTTCTTTCTTAATGTTTTTAAATCATTTGTGGTTGCAAAACCATTATCACTAGTAAAAACGACCAATGTATTTTCGTCAATTCCTTGTTCTTTTAATGTTTTAAAAATAGTTCCCATTAAATCATCAATCATTATTACAAAATCTGCATAAGGACTGCCAATTTCACTTTGTCCTTTCCATGGGGCAATTGGTAGCACAGGATTGTGAGGAGAAGGTAAAGGAATGTACATAAAAAAAGGTTCTTCTTTATTTGCATTCTCTTTAATAAATGAAATAGATTTACTCACAACATTAGGTAGCACTTCTTCATGTTTAAAATTATCAGCAATTTCACCTCTTATCCATGTAGCATAAGGCGATTGTTTTTTAGTTTGTGATGAAATTCCTGTTGGAACTCTTGTTACTTTATCATTTTCGATATACACAAAAGGAGGCATATTTAAAGATGCTGAAATGATATAAGAATAATCAAAACCCATGTTTTTTGGACCGAATTTTAAAGGTTTGCTATAATCAATATCTCTAAAATTTAAACGGTTAGATTTGTCTGAATAATGATCAAACTCTGGACTATTATTTTTCATAGACCAATTTAAACCTAAATGCCATTTTCCAATATTGGCAGTTTTATAGCCACTGTTTTTTAGCATTTGCGCAACTGTTAATCTATCTTTCTGGATTAAACTTGGTGAGTTTCCCCAAGTAACAAATTCTTTTAAAGGAGTTCTCCAATTGTATCTTCCTGTTAAGATTCCATATCTTGTTGGTGTACAAACAGCAGATGAGGTGTGCGCATCTGTAAACTTCATGCCTTCTTTAGCCATTTGATCTAAATTAGGTGTTTGAATTTTACTATTTTCATTGTAAATACTTACATCACCAATCCCTAAATCATCAGCCAAAATATAGATGATGTTTGGACGACTATTTTTTAATGCTATAGATTTTTTTTGAGTATAACCAATTTGTGAGAAAAATAGGAAGCACAAGAAGCTGGTAATAACTATATTTTTCATAATTCCTATTTTTAATATCAATTCTCTATTGCTGTTTTTTAACTTTTTTTCTCTTCTTTTCTTTTTTAGGTGTATCAGAAGATGTTAATTCATGAAATTTTCCTTTTACCATAAATCGATTTTCATCGATTAAAATAATTCCGTATTCTGAAGCTTCTGTAGGAACATTAAAAGTATAATTCAATTGATTGCTGCTAACTTCTACAGGTACTTTTATGTAGGTAGATTTTACTTTTCTTTTCTTACCTTTTTTATTCCCTTTAACTTCGTCTGATATTTTTACAAGCGCATAACTTTCAATAACATTCGATTTTCCTTTTTCTATTTGAATAGAAACTTTACGAGAATTCGCGTCAAAAGAATCATTTATAATCATTGGAATGGCTGCAATATTCTTTTTTTCTGAAGCATCTTTAGTATTGGCAATACTTTTATAAGGCAATTTAGCATCATAATCTTTTAAGTATTTTTCTAATTTATCAGATAATTCTTTCGTTATTTTAGGCTCTTTTTTAGCAATATCATACTTTTCTTCTAAATCAAATCGTTTTCCATCTTTATACAAACGATGTAAAACATACGTGCCATTTGCAAAGTTTTTGTACAATTTATAATCTCCAGATCTTATAGCAGATTGGTTTTTAGAATTGTCTCCATAAGGATAATGCCACCATAAATCTTCTCTTACTTTTCCGTCTTTTTTGACATTATTTTCATTGTTTATTAAAACTCCAGAAATGTCTAATCCATCTAAATCAGTACTATATTTAGCTGGTATTTTACTATTGGTAAAATTTAAAATAGTTGGATAAAAATCTAATTGATTTATTAAAACGTCTTTTGTTTTTCCTTTGGCAATGTTTGGTCCAGAAATAAGCATTGGTACTCTAATTCCACCTTCTTCAGTATATTTTTTTCCTTTATCTAAAGGAGCGTTATCAGACATTACTTCGTCTCTACGTTGTTCTGCACCACCATTATCTGAAGAGAAAAAGATGTAAGTAGTTTCATATAATTTTTTACCAGGATTTCTTGGGTCGTCTGTTTTCTTTAGTAAATCTACAACGCGTCCTAAACTCCAATCTAAAGTAGTAACCATTGCACCAAAATAAGGGTTGTTTTGTCCTACTGCAGTCATAGGGATATCTTCTTTTGGGAATTCAACACCTAATTTATCGCAATAATATTGCAATAATTCTCTGTTTTTTGTGTGAATTGGATAATGAACCATCCAGTGTGCTAAATACAAAAAGAAAGGTTTTTCTTTATTTTTATTGATAAATTTAAGAGCGTTTTCAGTAACCTCATCATTTGGATATGAAATTCCGTTTGGAGAATCTTTTGTGAAAGGAAAGTATTTTTCTTCACTTAAACGATATGGATCATTTTTATCATGTGTTGCAAAAGCATTTACACGATTTTTAGCTCCTTTAGGCCCTTGATGCGCTCCTCTAGATTCGTGTGCAAAGTCAAAACCTTGATTGGTAGATTTTTGAATTTCAAGAGATCCTGCATGCCATTTTCCTACATGTCCTGTTCTATAACCATTCATTTTTAAAGCTTCTGCTATGGTAAAATTCTCAGGCATTAATCCTTCAGGGAAAAAGGGACTAATAAATTCTGAATTTCTATTAGATTTCGGAATTCCTCCACCAGTTACATTTGTGATTCCTGTTTTAGCAGGATGTAATCCGCTTAAAATAGCACTTCTAGAAGGTGCACAAGTTGGTGCAGCAGAATACGCATTGGTAAAATTAATGGCATCTTTTGCTAATTCTTTAATATTTGGTGTATCCCAAGCACATGGCTCGTCCAAATCATTTAATTCCACATCTTGCCAACCCAAATCATCCGCATAAAAAATGATGACATTGGGTTTTATTAAATCACCTTTATCTTGACCATTTATAGCATTCGAAAAGAATAGTATAATGATTAATACACTCAAAAAACTTTTTTTGTTTTTCATATTAAATATTTTTTATGTGCTGTTTTTAATTCTTCTTTTTCTTCTTTTTATTTTTCTTCTTTTTGACAGGTGTATTGTTTCCTTCTAATTGATGAAATTCACTTTTAACCATAAATCTGTTTTCATCAATTAAAATAACACCATATTCAATAATATCTTTAGGAACTGTAAATGTGTATTCTAAATTATTTTTACTAACCTCTAAAGGCGCTTTTATAAAGGTTGTAGAATGCTTTCCTTTTCTACTTCCTTTGTTGGCAATTTTTATCAATGCATAACTTTCTGTTACGTTAGATTTTCCTTTTTCTAAGGTAACAACAACTTTACGAGAAGCTGCATCAAATGTATCATTGATAATAACAGGAATATCAGCTACATTTTCTAAAGCTTTACCTCCTTTTGGAGTTATAGGATTTTTATATGGGTATTTAGCATCATTATCCTTTAAGTATTTTTCTAATCTTGTAGATAAGTCCTTAACTACTTTAGGATTTTGTTTAGCGATATCGAATTTTTCTTCTAAATCAGCTCTTTTTCCGTTTTTGTACAAACGATACAACTCGTAATTGCCTTTAATATGGTTTTTATACAATTTATAATCGCCACTTCTTATAGCAGATTGCATTTGTGAATCTGTATTATGAGGAAAATGCCACCATAAATCTTCTCTTGTTTCTCCTTTGTTATTTTTTACAACACTTTCGTTATCAAACAAAACATTTGAGATATTTAATCCATCTAAATTTGAACTGTATTTAGCAGGTATTTTGCTATTTGTAATATTCAAAAGGGTAGGGAAAAAGTCTAATTGATTGATCAATACATCTTTTGTTTCTCCTTTTGGAATATTTGGACCAGCAATAACCATTGGTACTCTAATACCACCTTCTTGCGCATATTTTTTTCCTTGATCTAAAGGAAAGTTGTCTGTAACAATATCTCCATTTGCTTTTTCTACCCCTCCGTTATCAGAAGAAAAAAGAATGTAGGTAGTTTCATATAATTTTTTACCCGGATTTCTTGGGTCGTCTGTTTTTTTTAATAAGTCTACCACACGTCCTAAACTCCAATCTAAAGTAGTTACCATAGAACCGTAAAAAGGGTTTGTTTGTCCGCCAGTTTTAATAGGAATATTTTTTGTTGGAAAATCGATTCCTAATTTATCACAATAATATTGTAATAATTCTTTGTTTTTAGTGTGAATAGGAGCGTGTACCAACCAATGTGCTAAATATAAAAAGAAAGGTTCTTCTTTACTTTTAGTAATAAATTCAAGTGCTTTTTCAGTAACCATATCTTTAGGATACGAAATTCCATTAGGAGCATCTTTTGTAAAAGGAGCATATTTTTCATCACTCAATTGATATGGATCACTTTTTTTATGTGTTGCAAATGCTGTTAAACGATTGTCTGGTTTTTTAGGTCCTTGATGAGCACCTCTAGATTCATACGCAAAGTCAAAACCTTGGTTTGTGGAGTTTTGAATCTCAAGACCTCCAACATGCCATTTACCAACATGACCAGTTTTATAACCATTCATTTTTAAAGCTTCTGCAATGGTAAAGTTTTCAGGCATTAATCCTATTGGAAAAAAAGGAGCCATATAATTTGAACGACCTGCAGATTCAGGGAGGCTTCCTCCACTTACATGTGTAACACCAGTTTTAGTTGGGTGTAAACCTGAAAGAGTTGCAGCTCTTGAAGGAGCACAAGTTGGTGCAGGAGAATAGCCATTGGTAAAATTGATACCATCTTTTGCTAGTTTTGTAATATTGGGAGTTTCCCATGGACTTGGCTCGTCTAAATTGTTTAATTGGGTGTCTTGCCAACCTAAATCATCCACATAAAAAATGATGACATTGGGTTTTATTAAATCATTTTTTTCTTGACCAATTACAGAATTAGAGAAGCACAATAAAATTGCTAGTGATGTTATTATTGATTTCATTTTTTAATTTATTATATTAATTCTTGGACTTAAAGTTTTATTTATAGTTTAATGTTGCTGTTTTGTTTTTGATATCTAACCAGACGTCTACATATTCAAAAGATCTTTTGTAGATATATCCTTCACGTGTTGCATATCCTTTTGGTGCGCCTAATTTTTTTTCATATTGAGGAAACGTTTTAAGCCAAACTGCAGAACTTCCTGCAGCATAACCATCATGAGGATATACATAACTGTATTTTTCTGCGCAAACTAAAAAAATGGCTAATAGATAATCTATGCGTTTTGTTAAATCGGTATTTTTATCAACTCTTTTTCGAGTATCATCCATACCAACTTCGGCATTTTTTAAGGCTTTACCAATACCAAGAGACATTGCAATTACATTGCCTTCTCTTGCCGATTTTTGTACTGCTTCAATACCTTTTGCTAGATAATCTTCATAAGTCATGCCAAAATTCTCGTGCTCAAAACCTTCTAAGTAAGAACCGTCAAAGAATTTTAAGTATTCTCTACCTGAGTCTTTAAATTCTGGACGAACTCTTAAAATATTGGCAATAAGTAAATTGTCTTTTCCTAATTTTTTATCTAATTCTTCCATCATAGATAAATATCCTGTTTCAATCGCTTTTTGCTTTTCTTTTCCAATACGATTGTTGAAAAAACCAGGAACTAATACTTTAATATTTGCATCTAAAAACAACCCATCAATTTCAGGATTGCTTGCCATTCTTGTTACATGATCTAACCAATAATCTTGAACATACTTTTCTGAGATATCAAAAAAACCAGTTTTATTATTAGACATAAAGGCCTTTTCTCCTTTCGTGTTTACTAAAAATGCTTCTGGATGTTTTTTTAAGAATTCTTCATCCTCTTGATAACTTTTCCAATTGATAATAACATTCTTGTAGTATAAGATTTTGGCATTAGAATTTATTTTTTTTACAGCTTTTGCTGCTTTGAGAGTTCCTTTTTCTGTCGATCCAAAAGTTTTGCTTCCAGTTGTTTTTTCGAAAGTAATCAGAGGAAATTTCGCGATATGATCAATCTCTTTGTTTGTAAATGAAGTAGCTTTTCGCAAATGCATATACAAGGGCATTTTATCCCAAGAAAATTCTGGCAATTTGTGCTTTACAACAGTGGTTTCTATCTTTTGCGTTACACACGCACTCAAAGAAACTACTAATAAAATCAATAAAGTATAAGGTTTAAAATGCATTATTACCTTTTGTTAAATTAATTATGATATTTTTTTGCGACTTTAATTATTCTGTAATTATTTTAAAGCAAATTGCAGGTTGATTTGGTATGTTTTTAAAATCATGTTTAATAGCCAAACCGTTTTTACTTTGGCTCCAGTTGATTTTTTTATCACTACCTAATAATTGTATTTCTTTTATCGTCTTTTGTAAAAGTCCTTCTTTTTTTAGCACTTTAATTAAAATATCTTCTGTTGGTGGTGCTAAAAGAAAAGCGTAAATGTTTCCATTGTTTGTTGTAAAACGAATGTCTTTTTCTGAGAATTTTTTTAAGTTTTCACCAGCTCTTTTGGTAACGATTTTTAAAGGACCTTCTCCAAAAGTTTTCCATGGTCTTGTGTTGTAAATTCCTTCTTGATTTATTTTTACAAATACCCCAAAATCATTTAGCATTTTTACTTGATTATCAGGAATTGTTCCATCACCTTTTAAAGCAATATTAATCATTACAATACCGTTTTTACTAATGGCATCAATAGCATTACCAATTAAAACATCTAAAGACATTTTTGTAAAAGAATCTTTTCTATAAAACCAGCTTCCAGATAAATCTGTTGCCCAAATCCATGGATATTTTTGTTGTTCGCCAAACATTCCTCTTTCTAAATTGTAGGTAAATGCGGCTTTATTTTCTTTGGCATTTTTAAACGATAAAACTGTTGTTTGTTTTCCGTTATTTTCTTTTAAATCTCTATTTAAGTAATCAGAAAATAATTTAACACCCAATCCTTTTCCTGTTTTTATAGATGGATAAGGAGAATCGTTATTAAACATGTCTGGATCATATTTTTCTATCAAATCCCAAGAGCGTTTGTACCAATGTTCGTTCCAACTATCTTGGCTAGCAAAATCGAAAGTGTCATAATCCATATTGAAGAATTCCCATTCTGGAGTGCCTTCTTTTTGAAATTTTCTAGCAGTTCTAAAAAAACGAGGAGACCAATATAAATGAGTTGAGACTCCAAATTTTAAACCATATTTTGTTGCAGCATTTTTCCATTCTCTAAGAATGTCTTTTTTTGGACCCATTTTAACGGAATTCCAAGGAAAAAAAGAATCATACATATCAAAATTGTCATGATGTGTTGCTACTGGCATAATAAAACGTGCGCCAGATTCTTTTACCAATTTTACAATTGCATTGGCATTAAAGTTTTCTGCTTTAAAATCTGCTATAAATTTTTCATACCCAAATTCAGAAGGTTTTCCATATCGTTCAGTATGCCATTTCGTTAACCTTACAGTTCTCATTCTGTCTGGTTCAGTTCTGGCATCATAATCTTCATCACCATACATTCTTCGTCCATAATGCGATCCATCATCTGCTCTGTTTTCATCAATTGAAGAAGGGATTCCCCAATGCATCCAAACACCAATTTTACCATCTTGAAACCATTCTGGAACTTTATAGTTTTCTGCCATTGATTCCCAATTAGGATCAATTTTTTTTTGAAGTTGGTTATTCTGGCAGAAAACAAAAGAAGTGCTTACTATTAAAAAAAGGATTGCTATAAATTTCTTCATTATAATATTAATTCTTTTATCAGGTATACAAATTAACTATTTACTAATTTAGAAATGATTCTCTATTCCGTTATTTTCTTGCTGTAAAAATTCAAAATCAATAATAATAAAGAGTAATGCCCTTTAGTAGAGTAGAAAAGTAGATTAATTATTTAAGTTGCTATTTTCTTTTAAGACCTAATATATAACCTAGTAAATTGAGAGTGGAGTTTGTTATTTTCAAAAATGAGCAAAGAAATGATTGAAATAAGAATCCCACTTCTTTAAATAAGTAAGAAATTAGCAACATAAAATTAAACCAAATAAACATGAATAAGATCTTAACTATTATTATTGTTTTGATGTCATCATTTGCTTTTTCGCAAGGAAAAGTAATTAAAGGAAAAGTTACCGGCGAAAACAATGAGCTTTTACCAGGAGTAAGTGTTGTTGTTAAAGGAACTACAAACGGTACAGTTTCTGATTTTGATGGAGAATATTTTATAAACGTAAGAAAAGATAAAGCCGTACTTGTGTTTTCTTATTTAGGTTATAAGACAGTAGAGCGTACTATTGGTAAAAGTAGTACTATAAATGTTCAAATGAAAACGGATTCGCAATCTTTAGATGAAATTGTGATTGTTTCAGGAATTAGAAGTTCGCAAGAAGCAGCTATAGATGCAAAAAGAAATGCAGCTACAGTTATAGAGGCAATTACTCCTGAGGATATTGGTAATTTTTCTGATAATAATGTTGCTGATGCTTTGCAAAGAATTGCAGGGGTGCAAATAGAGAGAGATGTAGATGATGTTTCTGGAGATAGAGTTTCTATTAGAGGTATTGGCCCACAATTTGTTCAAGTTACAATGAATGGTCGTTCGCCTATATCTGCAGGTAACGAAGGTAAATCTGATTTCAGAAAGTTTAATTTGAATGTAATTCCTTCTGAAATTATTTCTGGAGCAAGAATTCATAAAACAACCCAAGCCAAAGAAGTATCAACAGCTATTGGTGGAACCGTAGATTTTTTAACCATAAAACCACTGGAAATGAGATTCAAACGTGGTAAGAATTATGTTGCTAGTGCACAAGTAAGAACTCAACAAAATTCAGAAATTAATGAACTTGATCCAGCTAAATTTACTGGTAGAGCTTCAGGTGTTTATGTAACAAAAATAAATGAAAAATTAGGTATTGCTATTTCAGCTATTTATGCTAATGAAGATAAACAAAAAGATGAAACTTCATTTAGGAGTTTTGATTTTGTAAATTTTAAAGAAGACACTAATGGTAATGGTTCTTATGATGAAGGAGTGGATAAAGCTTATGATAATCTTTTAATCGCAAAAACGATTAACAATACCTTAATAAGATCTAATGAAGAACGATTAGCAGGGTCTGCTGCTATTCAGTATCAACCAACAGAAAAACTAGATTTTGTATTAGATTATACTCGTACAAATGTAGAAAGTAATTCTTCTAGACAAGGTTTTCAAATGAGTTTGGGAGCTGGTGGAGCTAATGGGTTATTGGGTGGTGATCACCTTTTTGATGTAGGAGACATTCTTTTGGATGATAGAGATAACTTACTTTATATGTCACCATCTAATAATGATAACACCAGAACAACAATTAACAATAAAGCTCAGTTTTTCGATAATTATACAACCAATAATATTTTAGGTTTACGAACTACATATACTCCTTCAGAAAAATTTAACATTCTTTTTGATGTGTCTTATTCTGATTTAGATTTTTTTCAAAACTTAACACAAGCAACAGGTAGATTTTCGGGAAGAAGAGGTGAGACTGCTGATGGATATGATCAAACAGATTTAAGTATTGATGTAAGTGGCAAAACACCTAATTATGGGTTACCAGCAGACGTTTTTAATCCTCAAAATATGGATTTAAATAATGTTTCACGTAGACTTATTAACACTAAAGGATATAATTATGCTGCCAAATTTGATGTTGAGTATTATTTAAATAAGGCAGTTAAAATAACTTCTGGTGCTAGATATGCAAAAACTGATTTTGAAGCTAGAGAAACATTGTCCATGCGTACTGATTATAACTTAGGAACCAATGCAGACCCTGATTACTACTTCGATTATGGAGCTATTACAGATGAACAAGAAACTGAGTTTCAAAATCTTTTAACTCATACAGCTGGAGCTGGTTTTAATGGAGGAACTGTTGGTGGTTTAGAAAATGGATGGATATACGTACCTGGTTATAAAGTGTTAGATATGTTTCCTGGATTTGCTGATTTAGATGGTGGAAGTGTTTTTGATTTTGATGTAGCTTTAGAAAATGTTGTATCAGAAGATGGTAATTTAATTTTTAATCCAGCAAAATCTTATGGAGCAGAAGAAACAAGTACTGATTTCTATACACAATTAGATTGGAAAACAGCCATATTTCAAATTCCTGTAGCTTTAAATTTTGGAGTTAGAGCTGTTAGAACAGGAAACACATCAGAAGGATTTAGTGCGGTTGAATATAAAGATTATCAAGATGATGATGAGTCTGATGCTAATATTGAACCAACCACAGGTATTTATCATGAAGTGAGCACTTCAAGATGGGATGTATTGCCAAGTTTTAATTCCAATTTTACATTAAAAGAAAGACTGAAATTAAGATTAAACGTTTCTAAAGGAGTTTCTAGACCAAAGTTTAGAGATTTAATTCCAAACAATACAATTACGTTTGTAACTAATATTCCTGATGGTACAGATTTAAGCGCCCAAACTTTAGTACGAGGAGAAGTAAAATCTGGTAACCCAGATTTAAAGCCTTATACAGCATGGATGTATGACCTTACTTTAGAGGCATACACTAAAAGTAGAGGTGCTTTTATTTTTAGTGCTTTTTTAAAGAATATAAAAAATTATATTTCTAGAGGTGTCGTAGAAGAAGTAGCGTATCCAGGAGAAGAATTATTAGGTATTCCATTACCAAGTGATCAACAAGGTTTATTATTTGATGTTTCTCAACCTATAAATCTTGCAGATGGACAAATTTATGGTTTTGAAGCAGGGGTAACGCAACCCTTTATATTTTTACCAGGTTTTGCTAAAGGATTTGGAATAAAAGCTAATTATTCTTACGTAGAAAGCAGTTTTGAGGGTGCTGTTGGAGATGCAGCGAATGGGTTTCCAGGTACCTCAAAACATAGTGCAAATGGTACGTTTTATTATGAGCAAAAGGCTTTTTCTTTGAGATTTACAGCAGCTTATAGAGGAGATTATTTAAGTAATTTAGGAGGTGTTGGAAGTACGCGTTCGGATGAATCACATTATACAGAAGGTACTACTGTTTTAGGTTTTACAGCTAGAGTTAACATGTTAAAGAGAAAATTACAATTAACTGCTGGTGTATCTAACATGACAGGAGAAGATATCCGTAGATATCAAGGAGATGATAAGGCTAGTTTTTCAGCTTATTATGATAGAGACCCTATCTGGAAGTTTGGTTTAAGATATAAATTCTAATCTAAATTATAATGGATGAAAAAGGAGATGTTTTTTATCCAATTTAAAAAAATAAATAAATTTTATAATAGTTTAAATATGTTTAATAAAAGACGTTTTATATTTTCCGTTTTAATAATGTTTGTTTGTGTTTTGAGTGCTTATTCTCAAGAAGGTAAAGGAATGGAAGAAATGTGGGGAGAAACAAATGTTTCTGGAGATGCCTTAAAAAGTGGAAAAGCAAAATTGTTTGATGAAGGTAATTATGGAATGTTTATTCATTGGGGATTATTTTCTAACCTTGGTGGCGTTTGGGAAGATAAAACTTATTACGGTATTGGCGAATGGTTAATGAGTAAGCGTGTTGCAAATATTGCTCCAAAGGACTATATGGAAACTGCAAAAACTTTTAATCCTACAGAATTTGATGCAAAAAAGATTGCACAATTAGCAAAAGATGCTGGAATGAAATATATCATCATTACCAGTAAACATCATGAAGGTTTTGCCATGTTCGATTCTAAAGTAAGCGACTTTAATATTGTAGATGCAACTCCATTTGGTAGAGATCCAATGCACGAATTATCTGCAGCTTGTAAAGAATTAGGACTTGGTTTTGGATTCTATTATTCTCATAATCAAGATTGGACTGCTCCAGGAGGAACAAGAGGTCCAGAAGTTGACGACAAAGGAAATAAAGTTAGTTTTAAAGATTATTTCTATAATAAATGTAAACCACAGGTTAGAGAGATTTGTACCAATTATGGTCAAATTGACTTTGTATGGTTTGATACACCTGGAGATATGCCAAAAGAATATGTGGTAGAATTAGCAAATATGGTTAGAGAATTGCAACCAAATGCTATGATGTGTAGTAGAGTTGGTTATGGTATGGGAGATTATGCAAGTATTGGAGATATGGAAGTGCCAACCAGAAATGTAGATGGTCTTTGGGAAACTTGTGATACCAACAACGATTCTTGGTCTTATGCTTGGTATGATAACAACTTTAAAAGTCCTAAAAAAATTCTTGGTAGAGTAATTGAAACAGTTGCAAGAGGAGGTACTTATTTATTTAATGTAGGTCCAGATAGTAATGGTGCTATTCCAAATATAGGAATAGAATTTTTACAAGAATCTGGTAGTTGGATTAAAAAATATCCACAAGTAGTGTATGCAGCAGGAAGCTCACCTTGGGGTTATGCATTACCTTGGGGAGATATTACTACAAAAGATAAATCACTTTTTTTATCAGTAGGTCAATGGCCAACTGATGGTAAATTGTATTTGCCTGGATTAAAATCTAAAGTGAAAAAAGTGTCACTTTTAAACGGATCTAAAAAGAGTAAATTAAAATTTGATAAAGAAAATGATTGGTTGGTTATTGATGTTCCTTACCAAGCTCCAGAAGAATTAATTTCTGTAATTGAGGTAGAATTAGAAGTTACAAAAGCTGATGTAGAAACTAATTTAGGGATTTATCCAAATGTTGCTACTAGACTATTAACAGAATTTGGAGTTGCTGAAGGAGCAGAACAAAAAAATGTACGTTGGATGGAAAAATTTGGTGAATGGAAACACGCAAATCAAGTGAGTGATTGGACAGAAAATGGTGCAGTTACTTGGGAAGTTAATGTTCAAAAACCAGGATATTATTATTTAGATTTAGAATATAAAGGTGATGGAAGATTGGTTTGGAAAACAACAACAGATGAAGGTGTTAAAGTTCAAAATCAACAAGCTGCAACTAATAAATATGCATATCGTAGAATGGGTATTTTAGATTTTAAAACAACAGGAAATCATATTATTAAAACATCTTTAGTAGAAGGTGATGTTAAAACATCAAGCTTAAAGTCTATTAAAATTTCACCAATAAAATAAATAAAAGTAAAATAATGAAGTTGCCTTTTATACATACATCTTTATTTTTAATTGGTTTATTTTTATGTCATGCTGCATTTTCTCAAAGTGATCGTCATTATCCAAAATTTAGTTGGGATAAAGTTCCTGTAGCTTTTCACTTCGGAAAAAAAGGAGATTTATTAACAAAAAAGGAAGCGAAATTTATTGCATCACATTCCAACTTTGTGGTATTAGAAAAAGCGCATGGTTTTCCAAAATATAAATATTCTGAAGAATCAATTGCAGCAGATGCAAAAGTGTTAAAAGCACTTAATTCTGATATGAAAGTAGTTTTCTATTGGAATGCTTTTTTAGATTATAGCATGTATAAAGCCCATAGAGACTATCAAAATAAAGAAGATTGGTGGTTAAAAACAGCAGAAGGTGAATACGATTTAAAAGATGGTAAAATTAAGCGTTACGATTTATCGAACCCAGAAGTTAGAAATTGGTGGTCTGATGTTGCCAAAAAAAATCTGGATAACAAAAATATAGATGGAGTTTTCTTTGATGCTTTAAACCAAGTAACCAGTCCAGGAAATAAACGATTATGGGGAATTGATAAATACAATGCAATTCAACAAGGATTAAAGGATTTAATTAAAGAAACTAGAGCTAAAATTGGAGACGATAAATTAATCGTTTATAACGGAATTCGTTCTACATCAGTTAGAAATACAGGAAATGATTTTCCTGAAAATACTGATGCCATCATGATTGAGCATTTTGGATATTTTAATAGCAAAACAAAAGAAAGCATGCTAAAAGATATTCAAGAAATGGAAAAAGCTGGTAAAAGTGGTAAAATTGTAGTTTTTAAAGCTTGGCCAGAAAATGCTTGGTTAAATAAAGCTTTTATGAAAAAATCTGAAAAAGAAAAAGAGGAAATTTCTAAAGAACACTTAAATTTTGCTTTGACCTCTTTTTTAGCAGGCGCTCAAAAACATTCGTATTTAATTTATAATTGGGGGTATCGTTTAAAAATGGGGTCACTTTTATGGTATCCAGAATTTGATAAACCTTTAGGAAAGCCTTTAAACGACATGCAAACAAATGGATGGATTTTAACCAGAAATTATGAGCACGCAAGTATTTGGGTAGATTTAGAAAATAAGAAAGCAAAAATCGACTGGAAAAAATCGAATTAAATTCATGAAATTAAATAGCTATTTATATTTATTTATGCTGATGATTTTGGCATCTTGTCAAAAGGAAACAAAATTATCAAGTGAAATAAATAAACCCAATATTATTATCTTTTATGCTGATGATATGGGTTATGGAGATTTGGCTATTCAAAATCCAGAATCTAAAATTCCAACGCCCAATTTAGATCAATTAGCTAAAGAAGGAATGTTAATGACAGATGCACATAGTTCTTCTGGCGTTTGTTCACCAAGTAGATATGCACTTTTGTCTGGTAGATATCATTGGCGAGATTTCAATGATATTGTACATTCGATGGGTAAATCTGTTTTTAAAGAAAATCAGGTTACTTTGCCTAAAATTCTTCAAAAAAACGGCTATCATACAGCAGCAATTGGTAAATGGCATTTAGGTTGGGATTGGGAAGCTATTAGAAAAAAAGATTTCACTCAAAAAGAAAAATCAATATTAAGAAAAAAGGAAATAGAAATTTGGCCAGCCCAAGCTTACGACTGGAACAAGAAGATTCCTAATGGACCTTTATCAATTGGTTTCGATTCTTATTTTGGTGATGGAACAATCAATTTTCCTCCTTATACTTGGATAAAAAATGATAAGGTTGTAGAAGTGCCAACCATAACTTTACAACATCCTGAAGAGGATTTTGCATTAGAAGGTAATTGGGAGTTAAGGCCAGGACCAGCAGTTAAAGACTGGGATTTTTATAAAGTTTTACCAACAGTTACAAGTTCTGCAGTTACGTTTATCAAAAATCAAGAAAAGGCAGAAAAACCTTTCTTTTTATACATGGCATTTCCTTCACCTCATGCACCAATAATTCCTAATAAAGAATTTAGAGGAAAGAGTAAAGCAGGTCCTTATGGAGATTTTGTTTATCAAACAGATGATGCAGTTGGGCAAATTTTACAAGCTTTAAAATCGATAAATGTAGATGAAAATACCATCGTTATTTTTACTGCAGATAATGGAACAGAAAAATATGCTTATGATCGAATTAAAAACTACAATCACGATAGTTCTAATCCTTTTAGAGGCGTAAAAAGAGATGTTTATGAAGGTGGACATCATGTACCTTTTATTGTAAAATGGCCAAATAAAATAAAAGCTGGGACAAAAAATCATCAATTATTTAGCCAAATAGATCTTTTAAACACGTTAGCATCAATTACAAAAAGCGATTTACCAAAAGGTTTTCAACACGATAGTTATAATTTTTCTGATGTTTGGTTAAAAGATGCTGATAAACCTGTAAGAGAAAACCTTATTCATAATACTTGGGCAACAAAATATGCCATTAGAAAAGGAGATTGGTTGTACATTAACAATAAAGATGGGTATCATACAAGAATTCCAAAATGGTTTTCAGAAGAAAGAAATTTTGAAAAAACGAATGATACAATTCAACTTTTTAATCTGAAAAAAGATGTTGGACAAACTACTAATTTGGCAAGTAAATTTCCTGAAAAAGTAAATGAATTGGCGACAATTTTAATCAATCAACAGAAAACAGAAACCTTTAAAAAATAAATATGAGCATATCCCCATTAAAATATATCATCATATTATTAGTTGTATTTTCGATGTTTTCTTGTAAAAACTTAAAAAAAGAAGTTTCAAAAACAAGTGAAAGCACAAAACCTAATATCATTTTTATTTTTGCAGATGATTGGGGTTTTGGAGATTTAGGTGTTTATGGCAACAAAGAAGTAGTTACGCCAAATATAGATAAAATGGCTGCTGAAGGAACAAGATACACACAGTTTCATGTTACAAGTGGTGTTTGTTCTCCAAGCAGATCTTCTGTTTTAACAGGTCATTTTCCTGCAAGACATAATGTACATGGTCATTTTGCACCACATGATTTGAATGTGAAAAGAAATATGCCAGATTATTTAGACGATTCTTTACCTCTTTACTTGCCAAAAACAATGCAAAAAGCAGGTTATAAAACAGCTCATTTTGGTAAATGGCATTTAGGTGGTGGAGGTTTGCCAAATGGAGATCCAAATGCACCAGAACCAAAAGTATATGGTTATGATGAAACACGCGTTTGGAATGGAAATGGACCCACTTGGAAAGGTGATCAAAAATGGCCAACAACAAGATATATGGATAATGATACTCTTTGGGTACAAAGTTCCAGTAGAGTTGTTGTAGATGAAACAATCGATTTTATTAAAAGAAATAAAGGAAAACAACCAATGTTTATCAACCTTTGGTTGAAAGATCCACATACACCTTTGTGGCCTTCAGAAGAGCAACGTAAACCATTTAAAGATTTCTCTCAAAATAAAGAAACGTATTATGCTGTTTTAAAAGATGCCGATTTTCATGTAGGAAGATTATTAAATTCGATATCAGAAATGGGTTTAGATGAAAATACATTAATTATATTTTCGAGCGATAATGGCCCTGCAGCTTATGGACCTTCATTAGAAGCAGGTTCAACAGCAGGTTTAAAAGGTAGAAAAGTTGACATTTTACAAGGTGGTGTTGTTGTTCCATTCATTGTTAAATGGAAAAATCACGTAAAAGAAAATAAAGTAGATTCTATAAGTGTACTTTCTACTGTAGATTTATTACCAACATTTGCTAATTTAGCAAAAATAGAATTACCTAAAGATTATAATATTGATGGGGAAAACATCACATCAATATTAGAAAATAAAACTTTTAAAAGAACAAAACCATTATTTTGGGAATGGCGTTTTCCAAAGATAAAAACAAATCATTGGGCAGAAGGAGCTGTTAGAAATAAGGATTGGAAATTACTTTTCAATGAGAAAATTAGTAGAGAAGAGTTGTACAATATTTCTAAAGACCCATTTGAAAAAAATAATTTAGCAGAAAATAATAAACAGCTTGTAACTGAACTTAAAATATTGTGGAAAGATTGGAAGAAAGATTTGCCTAAATAAGTTTAAAAGCTGATAAGTATAAAGAAAACTCAATATCTAGTTTTAAAAATTAATTAAAATGAATAAAAAAATAGCATTACTAATTGTACTTGCAGGAATTACAGTTTCATGTACTTCTCAATCAAAAGCAACATCAACTTCTCAAAAAACAAAAAGACCTAATGTAATTGTTGTAATTACAGACGATCAAGGTTATGGAGATATTGCTGCTCATGGAAATACATTGGTTAAAACACCTGCTTTAGATAAGTTTCATGATGAATCTGTTCGATTAACGGATTTTCATGTTGGACCAACTTGTGCGCCTTCAAGATCTGGTTTAATGACTGGTAGATACGCAAATAGAGTTGGTGTTTGGCATACAATTGGTGGAGTTTCAATTTTGAGAAAAGATGAGGTTACAATGGCAGATGTGTTTAAAGAAAATGGTTACGAAACAGCGATGTTTGGTAAATGGCATTTAGGAGATACGTATCCTTCAAGACCACAAGATAAGGGTTTTAAATACACAGTTGCTCATGGAGGAGGAGGTGTGGGTCAAACTCCAGATTATTGGAATAATGATTATTTTGATGACACATATTTTAAAAATGGAGTTCCTACAAAATACGAAGGATATTGTACAGATGTTTGGTTTGATGAGGCAATAAAATATATCGAAGACAAGAAAGATAAACCGTTTTTCGCTTATATTTCTACAAACGCGCCACATTTACCTTATAATGTACCAGAAGAATATTACAACAAATATAAAGATTTAGACATTCCAGAATTTCAAAAAATATTTTATGGAATGATTACAAATGTTGATGAAAATTTTGCTAAACTTCAAAAGAAGTTAAAAGATTTAAAGATTGCAGATAATACGATTGTAATTTTTATGACTGATAATGGAACTGCTTCTGGTTATAAAACAGTAGGAGGTAAATTATATGGCTTTAATGGTGGAATGAAAGGTATAAAAAATAGTGAATATGAAGGTGGTCATAGGGTTCCATTTTTTATATCATATCCTGAAAAAAATATTAACGGAGGAAAAGATGTTACTGATTTAACAACTCATTTAGATATTTTACCAACTTTAGCAACTTTGTGTGATTTAGAATTACCAGAAAGACAAAAGAAAATGGATGGTTCAGATATTTCTTCTTTACTTTTAGGTGATAAAGAAACGATTGGAAGAGAATATTTAATAACAGATTCTCAACGAGTTCAAAGCCCAGTTAAATGGAGAAAAAGTACGGTTATGAGCAACAAATTCCGTCTTGTAAATGGTACTGAATTGTATGATATTTCTAACGATAAAGGTCAAGAAAATGACATAGCAATGCAATTTCCGAAAATTGTAAACAAGATGAGAAATCACTATGAAGAATGGTGGAGTTCAGTTTCTACAGAATTTAATCAATTTCCAGTAATTATTTTAGGGTCAGATAATCAAAACCCAGTTGAATTAACTTGTCATGATACACATATACATGATTCTAAAATTCCTTGGAATCAAGATTTTATTAGAGAAGCAAAAAAGAATCCTATAGGAGGAAATTTTACGGTAGAATTTGAACATTCAGGGAAGTATCAAATAGAAATTAGTAGATGGCCTTTTGAATCTGGGTTGGCAATTAATGATTCTGTAAAAGGAAGACCTGCAACATTAGCTACAGAAGCAATAAGTGAAGGTAGAAACATGAGTTTTACAAAAGGTGGGATTCAAATAGGTGCTTGGAAACAAGAAAAGCAAGTCGATGTAGATGCAAGATCAATAGTTTTTGAAGGTAATTTTACTGAAGGAAAAACTGATATGAGCGCTTGGTTTACAACTAAAGAAAAAGAAGATTGGGGCGCTTTTTATATAAGAGTTACTAGAATTTCTAAGGGTTTTTAAAATTGTATTATAAAATATTTTTGAATATTTAGAGCGATACTTGCTATCTAATAAACTCACCAATATGATGAGTATATTTTCTCGTCAAATGATTAGAGTTCACTTTTTATTCAAATCAATCTAAAATAATTTAATACAATTGTTTCTATGAAAAAATCTAATTTATCTACTATAGAAAAAGGGAGAAAAATCCTGAAACTTTAAAATTTAAAGAACATTGTAGATGCAATTAACACAATGATCTTTGATTTTGATTAGTTATTGAAAAGCAGAGTAAATTCTCATTTTCTCATATATATCCATAAAAAAAACCGTAACAAATAAATGTTACGGTTTTAGTACTGAAGGCGGGACTTGAACCCGCACGGCCATTACTGACCACT
>TARA_R110002072_G_scaffold303108_2_pt1 | contig 100846 bp, 77 predicted proteins | sample TARA_R110002072 | Tara Oceans TARA_R110002072 (sample SAMEA4397118) | marine metagenome | biome: Polar Biome; feature: [SRF] surface water layer (ENVO:00010504); material: water (ENVO:00002006), including particulate matter (ENVO:01000060) such as... | depth 5 m
TTTATGCACATTCAAGACGGATACCTCAGCACCAGCGTCTGCCTCGCAACGGGAGCGATCTCGCTCGGCGCAGTGGGTTACAGCCTGTACCGAATGAAAGACTCTCTGGGTGAGCGAACTGTTCCGCTGACCGGCATGATGGGGTCTCTGATTTTCGCCGGGCAGATGGTCAACTTCCCGATCGGCCTGCCAGTCTCCGGACACCTGATGGGCGGAGTGCTCGCCGCAGCCATTCTCGGACCGTGGGCTGGTTGCGTAGCGATAACGCTGGTCCTTGTTGCTCAGTGGGCATTGTTCTCCGACGGTGGACTGCTTGCTTTGGGAGCCAACGTTCTACACATGGCGGTGCTCGGCTCCATCGGTGGTTATGCGGTGATGACGACTGTTCGCAAGCTGCTGGGCGGTGGTTATCGCGGAACGGTTGCCGGTTCGGTCGTTGCTGCGTGGCTGGCAGTGCTGGCGGCTTCGGCGGTGTTCTGTCTGGAATTTCGACTGTCGTATTCCGCCGCCGATTTTGATTTTGGAAACATCTTCACCCTGATGGTGACTCTGCACGCGTTGATCGGAGTCGGAGAAGCAATCATCACTGGCTTCGTTGTCAGCGTGATTTATCAGCAGCGAGCTGATCTGATCGACGCTGCTCAGACGTCGCGCAACTCGACTACGGCATCCGTCAGTCGGGTTGTTGCCGCCGGACTTGTTTGTGCACTCGCCGTGGCTGCGTTTGCAGCACCGTTCGCTTCCGGGTTGCCGGACGGTCTCGACTCGGTGGCCGAGCGATTCCGCATCGCCGCCGCCGACCAGTCCGTAAGTGGACTGTTCGCCGACTACGACGCCATTCCGATGGCCGGCTGGCAGAGCCTGTCGGTTTCCATTGCCGGCATCGGAGGATCACTCGTCGTCTTTGCAGCAGCGGTGCTGATCGGTCGAGCGATTCCGACAAGCACTCCAGCGATTGCCGCCGAGGCTACCGGTGAGTGACTTCTGGGATCGGTACGGTCGCTCGGTTTCAATCTGTCACCGCATGCCGCCGGTGCTGAAGCTGGTACTGGCGATTACCGTCATCGTGACTGGAGTCGCTATTCCCGTTCACTACTGGCCGGCTTACGGAGTTCTTGGCTGCCTGGTTTTTGCCGGGCACAGCATCGCCGGCATTCCGCTTGGTTATCTGCTCAAACGGTTGTTGATCTTTCTGCCGTTTGTTGCGTCGATGGCGATTTCTTTGCCGCTTTCTCAGGGACTTGACCGCGGCTGGGATCTGATGCTGCAGATCATGTTTCGCGGCTGCCTGGCGTTTCTGGTCAGTCTCTGGCTGGTCAATGTGATGCCGTTCGAACAGTTGCTGGTCACCCTTCGCAGGCTTCGAGTCCCCGCCGTCGTCGTCGCGATTCTCGCCTTCATGTACCGCTACGTTTTCGTCGTGTGGGACGAGCTGGACAAAATGCGAACCGCTCGAAAAGCCAGAAGCTTCTCGGGGGGCAGTCTGTGGTTTCGCTGGAAGACACTTTCGCAAATGATCGGGATGCTGCTGATCCGATCGCTGAACCGTGCCGAGCGAATTCACGGCGCGATGTGCTCACGCGGCTGGGATGGCGAAGTCCGCTGGCTCGACAATCAGGACTGACGCTGGCGGACTGCGAAGGTTGCTTTTTCCACTCTCGATCATTGGAAAGGACGAACCATCCTCGCAAGCGTCCGCGTGTTGCACCGATTCGCCTTTGAGAGATCTCACAACTGCCGGCTGAAATCTTTCAGGAGTCGGTCGAGTCAACTGAAAAATCGCACGGACGCGGTCAGCCGACTTTGTCGATTCTGCACAGATTCACGTCTTTTCACGCAGCACCCACTACAATCGAGGCCGACCCCGGAACAGCAGGTTCGTGTGATTTGACACGTTTCGAGTCGCGCAGCGCTGCTACAATTCCCGACGACGACTGTTCGCGGCACTGGTTCATGTCGCGCATGGCGGTCTGGCAAAAACACGTTCGTTTCACAAAGGACAATGAAAATGAAGAGTTATCTCCCCATGCTTCTCCTTGCGGCGGCCATTGGGTGCTCGCAGGGAAGCTCACCCGACGCAGTGCCGGAAAGCACAACCGATATTTCGGCTGTGCCGACTTCAATGGAAGTTGCAGACTCTGGCATGGAACTACCGGGTAAGTCAGCGACCATCATCGAATTCTACTGTCCAGGCATGACCTGAGGCGGCTGCCGAGCAACGGTTAACAAATCGTTGAAATCGCTACCGGGTGTAGCGAACGTCGAAATTGATGCAGCCGCCAGAACTGCCACCGTATCTGTTGAGGCCGGAAAGTTTGATGCCGCCAAAGCTGTCGCTGCCCTGAAAAGTTCGGGCTTCCCTGCCGATAAGGTCAAAGCTGTTGAGACCACCGCTGAAGACGGAGCCGACACTCCTGCCGAAGAATCAGCAGCTCCAACTGAAGAAGCCAAGTCCACGGGAGCCACTTCCTGATTCGCTGAATACGCTTCTCTCTGAACCACAAAGCAGTCGCGGGATGGTGAATCTCGCGGCTGTTTTTGTGCGCGGACCACGTCAGAAAGTTTGAGCTTCACGAAAGCACCGGCGCTCTGCTGCGTCCGCAACATGCGAGCAACAAGACAGACCGAATTGCTGGCTCAGTTGCCAGCGAAATATGTATGCGACTGGCTTGGCAATTCTCAATTGCCGTCGCGATGAAGCATTACACGATGCTGACAGACGATATCTTTCCAGCGGGCGATTTGTGGTTCTATCTGTGCAAATCAGCAGACATCTGAAGCCACCACCTCAAACGAAAAACCCCCAGAAAATAGTGTTTCTGGGGGCTCAGGACAGGCAGTGACAACCAGTCCAGTAGGGCCAGCAGGACTCGAAAGAGTGCCGAATTCCTCGGGATTTATGCCTGTTTCGCAGGATGTTGTTCTCCAGGTTGTTCTATCGTCGCTTTCGAAGCTTGATTCTGCCGGTCGGGAATGGGTGATTCAGCAGTTGCAAACTCTGAGTCGACCGGATTGATCACCACCATCGCAACCATCACCACCACGAAGTGATGAGTATCGAACCGTTCATTCGATATCGTGCCGCTCGTCCACTTACCGAAAAGTTTGACTGAGAGGGTGGGGGACGTGTATTGCAACGACGAGACTCCGTGGGCAGGAATAGAGGGCTCAGAGAATTCGCACCGCAAAACGCCGATTTGTCTCCGGCGTCGGCGATGGGTCTTCGAGATCGGACCGTCTAACTGTTCATAGGCATTCCGGCGTTGCCCATTACGTCACTTCTCGGTGATGCGATCGTGCCACGATCGTCGCCTATCGCTGGCATTTACGAAATGTCAATGTGTATGCTTGTTTTGAGCGAATCGTTCATCTTGGAACCGTCAAAACTTCAGGTCGAAGAAACTGAATCGACGATTTCGCGTTTCTCAAATACCGCATCCACCGTTGTAACCAAGTCTGGTGACAGTTTTTCCGTTTAACTGCGACGCACAGTTACGGACTGATCTAAATCGACCAAACACAAGATTGATCATGCAGCGCAGTTGGCGAGAATTCTGATTGAACCAGATTGCATCGGCCAACCCGTTGATTGTGGCAATTGTCGTCCCCAACTAATTCAGGTGAACCAATGAGCCAAATGAAATCGGATGAATCTGTTGTCTCAGATGAAGCTGCCGCTTCCGATGAATCAAATGAGCCAGCTTCCTTAACTGTTGCCGCCGATTTAGCCGGCTGCATCAACTACGCTTGCTGGCAGAATTCCGTGCCGTTTCTGCGTTCGTTAGTAGTCAGGAACGATACCAACAAAACGTTTAGTGACCTTCATCTTGATTTCGCAACGAGACCAGGATTTGCACGTCAACGGAAATGGATCATCGACAGGCTTAACCCGGGCGACGAACTCGCCATCGTTGATCGCAAGATCGAACTCGATGCGTCGTATCTCAACGGGTTGAACGAGGCGGAACGGGGACAAGTGATTCTGACGCTGGTGCAGGGCTCAGAACGCATTGTCGAACAGACGTGCGAGGTTCGAATACTCGCAAGAGATGAATGGGGCGGATTCAACGGGACAGGGGAGATTCTTGCCGCGTTCGTAATGCCAAACGATCCAGCTATCGCAAGAGTTATCAAGAACGCTGCTGCTGTGTTGGCAAAGCATGGCCACTCTACAGCGTTAGATGGCTATCAGAGTGGAGATCCGCGACGAGCATTTCTGTTGGCAGCAGCGATCTGGTCCTCCGTCGCTGCTGAAGGTCTGACTTATGCGAACCCACCTAAGAGCTTTGAGTCGGTCGGACAGAAAACCCGACGGCCGACAACAATACTAAGCGATGGCTTGGCGACATGTCTTGATGCCACGCTTTTGTTTGCGGCAGCAATTGAAGCCGTGGGCTTGAATCCTGTAATCGTCTTTCAGCACGGGCATTGTTTCGTTGGTGCTTGGTTAATCGAAACGACATTCAACAACCTAATCGAGAGAGATGCGGCAGAAGTCCGAAAGGCCTTAGTCGCAAAAGAGCTGATCACCTTCGAAACGACGCTGATTACACACCAGCCGCCCGCAACATTTAATGACGCAATCGCTACCGCGAAAATGGCAACACAGGAGTCGGAGGAAAGCCGATTCGTGGCGGTAATTGATATCGCCCGAGCGAGGATGTCACAAATTCGTCCATTGGCGTCACACGATGCATCCCAAAACAACAATGAGACGACGAAAGCCGCCGCCCGCGTGCTGCCGCTTCCAAAAGCGCCAGACCTTGCATCCGTTGCTGCTGAAATTATTGAGGAGAATCCTTCAACTCCGGCTAGTCGTATCGAAAGGTGGCAGCGAAAACTGCTCGATCTATCGTTGCGAAACCGTTTGCTGAATTTCAAGTTCAGCAAACAGACGATCCCGTTCTTATGCCCCGATATTTCGCAACTGGAAGATAAACTCGCCAGCGGGACGAAGATGAAGATCATCTCGCTGCCGGAGAACAATCCGATCGGTGAACGAGATGCCGACTTGCATCTGCAAAAGAATCATAAAGACCTCGACATAGAATTTACGGCTTCTGCACTGCAACGAAACGAACTTGCCACAAAATTGGACGGTCGCGATTTGGGTAACCGTCTGACTGAGTTGTTTCGTCGCGCCAGAAATGATCTGGCGGAAGGTGGCTCTAATACGCTGTTTCTCGCTGTTGGCTTTTTGAAGTGGAGACGAAAACCAGAAGACACAGAGTCTTACCGTGCCCCGCTGATTTTGATTCCGGTGAAGCTAATTCGTAAAAGCGCACTGTCACCCTTCCTGCTGGTGCATCACGAAGATGAAGTTCGATTTAACGCCACGCTCATTCAGCTTCTAAAGAAAGACTTTGACCGCGATTTATCGCAGTTTGAAGGCGATTTGCCGACAGACGATAGTGGCGTCGATGTTCCGCTGGTGCTTGAACGCATGCGCCTCGCGGTTCGTGAGATACCGGGCTTCGAAGTGATTGACGAAACCGCTCTCTCAACCTTTTCATTCGCAAAATACCTAATGTGGAAAGACTTGGTCGATCGTATTGACCAACTGGAAAAGAATCGGGTCGTGAAGCATCTGATTCGAAGTCCGGACAAGCCATTCCGATCTAGCGTTTCGACTGCCTTCCCGCAATGCCGTGACATTGATCGTAGGTTTGCTCCTCAGCAGCTTGTGCATCCACTCCCAGCAGATTCCTCGCAATTGGCAGCCGTCGCCTCTGCTGCCGAGGGGCGGGACTTCGTATTGATTGGCCCGCCCGGAACCGGAAAGAGCCAGACAATTGCCAATATGATTGCACAGTGTTTGGCAACAGGGAAAACGGTACTGTTTGTCGCCGAGAAAACGGCGGCACTAGACGTTGTCTACAGGCGACTTCGTGAACATGGGCTCGATAAGTTTTGTCTGGAATTACATTCTAACAAAGCCGAGAAGCGAAAATTTCTCGACCAGATGAAAGAGTCATGGGATGTAAGTCGACAGTCGTCGAAGGACCAATGGTTGACCGTCAGTGAAAAGCTTCGCGTTCATCGTGACGAACTCAATAACTATGTCGAAGCTCTCCACGAAATAGATTCCAGCGGCTGGTCTGTATTCCAAGCCATGGGGATTTCTGTCAAAGGTGTCGATCGGCCAGCCCCAGAGATTGATTGGCCCGATTCAATACGCCACAACGAAGATGCCTATCGTTCGCTGGTTGAACTGGTCCAAGAGCTTTCTATGATATTTGGAGCATTGAAGGATCATTCTGGCCTGACGCACGTCAAGGCCACCAACTGGTCAGCGGCTTGGGAAGCCAGTTTGCTGAAGTCGGTAGACAGAGTGTCTATCGCTGCTCGTTCACTGAAGACAGAGCTGACAGACTTTTCTTCAGCAGTTGGCATCCTTGGTAAGTCAGACTCTTCGCTTGAAGAGCTAGACCAGTTCAGTCGCGTAAATCGCGCTTTGGCAGCCACCGCGACAGCTGACTTTCGTATAATTTTCAGCAAGCATTTCCCTCAGCTGTCACGGGAAGTCGACGAGCTTGAACTTGCGATTTCTGAGTACAACGCTGCCTGCTCCCAGTCAGTTGCCAGTTACCCCGAATCGGAGTCACTGCGGATCCCAACCGACGATCTCGACCGTCAATGGCGAGAGGCCAACGCGAAGTTCTGGCCCCTTTCCTTCTTTTCGAAACGTCGTGTAAAGAAGTTGCTACAGAGTTACGCCGCAGAAGGTATTTCGGATCCGCAGCGAGACTTACCGCAAATTCGAATAATACAGGAACAGCTTGCAAGGATCGGCCAGAGCAAGCTCGCTGCGGAAGCTCATCTTTGGAATGGTCTTGAAACTGACACGTCCGAAATACGCAAACATCTGAAGGATGCTACAGAGCTGCGACAGGCCATTGTCGCACTTGGAAAGAGCGTTGGAGCACTACCGGCGGTTTCCTCGAAGCTTGGCCCCGTAGTTTCGGATTCGAGTGCGGCCCACCCACTCTACAGCAAGTCGCAGTCACTACATCGCGCGGCCCAAGAGTTTCTCGATGCGATGCGATCAATGAAGGAAGTTGCCGGGGCAGTTCCTCTCAGTCGCAGTTCTGAGCACATCCTGGACGATGCCCTTCAGGCTGCAAGCCAGATTCACGCAAGTCGAAAAGAACTGCAGCGATGGACGGCATGGTGCGATGCCAAGGATCGTGCAGCTTCGCATGGGCTGGAAGTATTTGTTGCCGAACTTGAATCGCGGCGGATTGAACCTTCGGATTTAGCCTCAGCATTCGAATTGTCCTACGTTCGATGGTGGCTGCCCAAAGCAATTGACCGCAGCGAGACTTTGCGTGGATTTCAGCGTTTTAAGCATGAGGAGGCAATTCGAAGTTTCCGAAAGTTAGACGAACTTTCTCGCTCGGCAGCGTCAACACATGTGCGACATTCGCTTGCTCACAACTTACCGAAGCCAAGCGATGTTCCACGTAAATCTGAGCTTGGCGTGCTGAGACATCAGATGCAGCTGAAACGCCCGAGCAAGACCATCCGACAAGTGATCTCGGCTATGCCGGAGTCATTCAGAAAATTAGCCCCTTGTCTACTGATGTCGCCGTTATCGATTTCTCAGTACCTGCCTTCGGATCAGGCCTTGTTCGATGTCGTGATTTTCGATGAGGCATCTCAGATCACGACATGGGACGCCGTTGGCGCGATTGCTCGCGGCCAACAGACGGTGATCGTCGGTGACCCCAAGCAGTTGCCTCCGACAAATTTCTTTGGCCGCTCCGACGATGATGAATGCAACGATGAACTTGACGATCACGAAAGAGACTTAGGAAGCATCCTTGATGAGGCTTCAGCGTCAGGACTGCCGACTCTTCAATTGAATTGGCACTATCGCAGCAGTCACGAATCGTTGATCGCGTTCTCCAATTGGCACTACTACAACAACGAACTCATCACATTCCCTTCGGCTGTTACTGAAGACCAGGCCGTGCGTTTGAAGTGTGTCCCCGATGGGATTTACGACCGTGGAAAGAGCCGCACCAATCGGCGTGAGGCTCAGGTGATCGTTGACGACGCTGTGGCAAGAATGCAGGACCAGTTGGCGTTCCCTGAAGACGAACGGCATACACTTGGCGTTATCACGTTTAACAGCCAACAACAGTCGCTGATACAGGACTTGTTTGATCAAGCTCAATGTGACAATCCAGAAATCGAGTGGTTCTTTGCCGACGAGCGTTTTGAGCCAACTATCGTCAAGAACCTTGAGAACGTTCAGGGCGATGAACGAGATGTCATGTTGTTCTCCATTACGTTTAGCCCGAATACTGCCGGCAAGGTGCCTTTGACGTTTGGGGCACTCAACAGAGATGGCGGCGAGCGGAGGCTGAATGTTGCCGTCACTCGATCCCGTCGGGAACTGATCGTGTATTCTTCCTTCAAGGCCGACCAGCTGAACGTGGAAGGGACGAAGTCGCGTGGCGTCCGGGATCTAAAGAATTTTCTGGACTATGCCGAACGCGGGGCAATCGCTCTCTCCGCAGAACAAGCGGGCTCAATGGGAACATACGAGTCGCCATTCGAAGAGGCTGTGGCCGAAAAACTGAGTGCTCTCGGTTGGCAAGTCGTGCCTCAAATCGGAGTCTCAAGTTTTCGCGTCGATCTTGGCGTCGTTCACCCTGACAAGCCTGGTGCATATATGGCTGGGATCGAATGTGATGGGGCAACTTATCACCGTTCAGCAACCGCTCGCGATCGCGACAAGATTCGCGAGCAAATCCTGTGTCATCTTGGCTGGAACATTCTCCGAGTTTGGTCCCCGGACTGGTGGTACGATCGCGACAGTGCCGCAGAACGGATTCACGAAGAACTCAATGCACTACTTGAACTAAGTCGCTCCCGAGAAGAACCTGATAAAGTCGAAGAGACGGAACCTGCCACAGAGGATCAAGACGAATGCTCCTCAGAAGGCTTGGAATCGAAGCGGCAGGCCCCGTCGCCAATAGAATATCAAGTGGCAGATCTTTCCATTTTCAATCCTGACCCTGACGCGTTTTACGAGAGCTCGTACACTGAAAAACTCAGAAAGATGGTCCTTGCGGTGGTCGAGGCAGAGTCCCCCATACGCGATGATGTCCTTGCACAGCGTATTGCTCGAACTCATGGATTCGCTCGTACAGGTGCGAAGATCCGAGACCGTGTGTTTTCGCAACTGGACGGTGTCACTGGCACTGAAGAGTCGACCGGCCGTTTTCTTTGGAACTCGAATGGTCCGTTACCCGTGGTGGACTTTCGGTATTCGGTAGGAGACGACGAACGAAGATCTGTGGATAACATTTCTCTGGCGGAATTGTGTGGATTGATTCTTGGCAAACCTGAATCGCTGAAGGAATTAGATCCGGCACTGGTGATCGCCCGGGACTTGGGGCTTGGCCGCTTAAAGGCTTCAACTCGTGAACGAATTGAAGAGGCGATTTCCCGCGTGAGAGCAGATCTTCAAGCATCGGAACCGCCTGGTGTATAGCAACAGTGAAACGACTGCTGAGGAAGCACAACGTCGTAGGACGATAATCGTGGTGGGGGGAGTCGATCTTGCGAAGGCTTTCCGCTGTCGGAAGAAATCGACTGCTCACAAAACTTGCGGCAAAAAACGACTGGTCTGTTTTTGCTATCGAACTTCTGCGAGGGCATCGTTATGGACTTGGCACAATTTGAACAACGGTCCCGTTCACGATAAGGCCGATCCGATTTCCTGAGAACTCAGTGTAGTCAATGTCGACCCCGACGATGGCATTGCCCCCCTTCTGGGCCGCAAGCAATTTGATTGCGTCAAACGCTCCCTTCTTTGCCGTTTGCAGCTTCTTCTCAAAGCCGGAGGACCTCCTCCCCAAGAAGTCACTCACACCGCTGCTGAATTCCGAAAACAATCCCGTGCCGATGACGCATTCCACACTCTCGATTCCGAGGTACTTCTGCACCTTCCAACCATCGATATTGTGAGTGGTCGTGACAACTATTGACTCTGCCCTTTTTCGAAGTTTTTCTTCGCGTGCCTGTTGCTCTCTTGACCTCAGTAGCTGGCAGTCATCGCAATAGTAATTGGTCCTGTCGAGAAGAAGGCCTTCTCCTAATACTTCTAGAAAACCTTGGCTCTTTCCGCACCCCTGACAATCCATCACCTGCTCCCGCTGACCTGTGTTTCGTAAGATTGTTTTGATTTAGTATCGACAGCGATGATTCTTGCCATCTTGTCTCGCTAATATCAAATGGAATGCGTTAACGCGTTTGGAGTTGAGGAAGAGCAGCCGAATCATTCTGCGCCGCGCGCGTCACGCGTCTTCGATTTAAGAGCCTCGGGGCTGTCGATGGAATCTGTTTCGCGAAACTTGTCAAGACGCTGCTACGGCGACGACAGAGCTTCTCAGCGTGCCTTTCGGCAGGAACCGCCACTGTCAGCGATCACCAGCAAATGCCTTGGCCCCAATTAAACCTCCAAAGGTTGACGTGTTGTCGCGGAAACGCTGGGCGACATACGAACATTCCGCAGGTTAAATCGGGATACCTGCTCGTTCGCAGTCCGTTCGTGATCCGTGCATTTCCTGACACTGAAGACGTCGATGATCGACCATTTTTCTCAAATCGACCTGCATGCGCATTTGTTCGCAAACATCAGGTTGAGTACCGTACATGTGATATCCAAACTGTTTGCGGCTCTTTATCCCAGCTTAAACCCGGAGTTCGACTATGACTGCTGGTGGATACTTTCGCGAAGGGGACGAGACGCACGGTCCATTCGAGCCGCAACAGCTGCGGCAGCTTGTTCAAACTGGACGCATCAAGCGAAGCACCTTAGTTCGACGCGGCGACGAGGGGCCGTGGTACGAAGCGGAGCGTATTAAGGGCCTCTTTGCCGACCCACACTCTACTTTACCTGAAGCTGCGTCCGATGGCGTCAAGAATCCCGAGAGCAGCTCAAACTTTGAAGTTTCAAATTCATCCGTCATTGCGAATTCAAGAAGTACACATCGGGCGGCTCGGTGTCCAGATTGCGGAGCATCGCTGACAACATCGCAGGTTCAGAACGACCATGCTAAATGTACTTTCTGTGGAGCAACCTTGATCCGGGACGCTCCGAAGTCGCTGCTAACGCCGGTTCAGGATCAACAACCAGAAGTTTCCACGTGGCTGAGACTCGCATCGGCTGCTGAGAGAGCTGGGAATTACCAGGAAGCGTATGGTTACTACACGTCGATTCTGGAACGTGATCCTTCCAATGTTGCAGCTTGGTACGGAAAAACGATGATGGCTGGATGGCAGAGCACTTTGCAGAATTCGCGATTTATGGAGATGACGTCGGGGCTCACTGAGACGAATAGTCTAATCAGCGAGCATGGATATGCTGGCCTAGGCGTCGAAAGTTTAGACGAATTTCGGCAACGCGTGGCGGACGATCTTCAGGATCTTGCGAACGCATATTTTTCAACGGCATATCAGCACTTTAGGGAATACATCTCGCTCGATTCGGCTTGGATCGACTACGTGAATCACTGTCAGCAGACTCAGCAGGTGCTGGAATTGGCTACGAAGTATTCCCCGAACGATATTCGCCCGTTGCTTCGTTTAGTCGACATTGTGACCGGATTGATTGAGGGCTACCAATACAACGATGAATACAACAACTTTGTAGGCACTGCCCGCCGACTTCCGCGTGAAATGGACGCAGAATTCTCTGCCAAGAGAGACGATTATGTTGCAGCGATCAAGCAACTGTCTCCGTCCTACAATCCAGCGCCGATCCAGAAAGTGGGCTGCTTTATTGCGACCGCTGTAACGGGGGCATCCGATTCAAAACCTGTCGAAACGCTTCGACGATTCCGTGATGTGGTGCTCATGGCGAATCCATCCGGACAACGAATCGCTGCGTTTTATTATCGTCATAGTCCACCGTTGGCCGATGTGATCGCTCGGTCAGCAATACTGAGGTTACTCGCCGCCATTACTCTCGTCTTTCCTGCCTATTGGGTTGCCCGGTTTTCGCTCCGCGATAAGAGGAGTGATTGATTTCGGCGTATAGATTGTTTCAGGTATGCACAATGCAAAGAAATTGCGGGGCGGACCAAATGACATCAGCGGCAACGTGTGTATGTGGCGTTCAGTACAATAATCGTTCGGCACCACTAGGAACGATCTTGCAATGTCAGCAATGCTCTCGCCTTCTGGTCGTCTGTCCAGAAACCGGAAATGTACCATCCACAGACGACGATTGGGATACATTCTGGTCCGTGCGTGTTGCCGATACATCGCAGGCAAGAAACGGCGACGACGCTTATTTGTTGGACGATTTCGGTTTTACTCCGTCAACTGATATTTCCGGAGCCGACGCCAAGTTTTGGTCATTAGCGGACGATACCTCCGAGTCTCTGACCGCTCTCTCCAGTGACGAAGCCGAATTGCGGTCCGGAGTGGACGACACAGGTGATTCAGAAGGGAATTCGACTCAATCTGCTTCGCCACGGATCGATGCTGAAATTGCAGTACAGCCTCTCCTCGTATATGAGCAGAAAGCCACTGTTGAGTTTCATCTCAGCAAGGAATGCAGTGGCTCGCCTGATGAACTCGCATTACGGCAACGCCAAAGCAGCCGTTCAAAGAATTCGATCTATCTGTTGGCATTGGTCGCGTGTTCCGTTTGTGCGTGTGTCCTGTTTCTGCTGATGTCGAAACAGTCGGATGAATTTCAGGTACGTCCAAACGGTAATCCCCAATCCTTGACCGCAAATGATGATGCGATTCTTAATGAATCGCTTGTCAGCGACAGTCCCACGTCGAAGCGAGATATCAAGATTGCGAGTTTGCCAGAGCTTCCATCAGGACTAGATGAGGGAACGCTGCAACAGCCGGCGTTGCGGTCGCCGGATAATGCTGCAACGCGGACAACCTTACAGCAACGAATTAAACTTAGTGAAGTTCCTGAAACTGTTTTAATGAAGGTTGAACATGCGGCAGCTCAAAGCAGTGTGACGAACCAGCGTGCTCCGGAATTGGCTCAGGACTGGAAATCTGACAAAGCAAAGCTGCTTGCAGTGGCGTCAGTGAAATCGTTTGCCAAACGCCACTTGGCTACACATCCCGATGCAGTATGGATCGATCTGCGGGCATCAACGACCAAGATAAAGGGTGTTTGGCGAGTCATAGGGCTCGTGCATTCTGAGTCGCAACGGCGAACGTGTCTCTTTGACGTCCTGACAGTCTACGAGTCGCAGAGGAGCAGAGTATATTCGGCGAAAGAGTTTGAGACACAGACGGGACGAGATGGAACCAAGTCAATTATAGTCGCGACGCCAACTACGCCCCGAGAGGCACTTAAGAGTGTCGACTCTATTCTTAAGCTACGGTCTTCAATCGATTCAGAAACGTCCCGTGATGAATTGAGAGTTTCATTAGGCTATGCGTACGTGCGATTGTCTGATCAATTGTTGGGAGAAATAGCGGCGAAAGAGAAGCTGACCATGTGGCTGTTGGAAGTAATCGAAGACTTCCCCAATTCGCCTGTCGAGAACAGCGCCTTGGGTGTGCTCCTGAAGTTACGGCCTGTTCGTTCACTTCGAAGCAGACTAAACGAGAACACTCAAGGCGATGACATCTGAAGAGTGCGGCTGCCCCAGCGTCGTGGTAACTCGTGAATCACCTTCGATTCAGATGCACGTTTGTCTGAAATTGCTTGCAGATTTACAGTCGCGATGCCAAATCGGCTGCTTTTGATTGTGCCGGAAGGTTGGAATTGCTTCATGACGCTAAGTGAACGATGGAGAAAACAACGACCGAGAGGCCAATTTCCCCTTGAAAAAGAGGTTTGCTCAGATCCAATTCAATTGCTGTCGGTGTTTGGGCCAGCAAGTTGCGATGCCGAAGGGATTGCTTGCCGGTTGAGACTACTGCCGCACGGGAATTTGCATGTGGCTAATGCGTTAGTCAACAAGTTTCAGTCGCCTTCAACAGTTGATTGGCTCTCTTACTTGCTTGCTGTTTGTAAACATGCGGAATTCGTCATTTCAAGCATCCAAAATTCTCGGGAGTTTGAGCGGGAGTTCGGCAGTCGCCTGTGTAAGTTAACGCGGGATGAAGAGCGAACGTGGACTAACAGCGGTCACGTACTTGGACTCGTATTCAACGTTCGGGAACGTGCTGTGTGGTCGGATCACACATTCCATGAGTCTCCATTCCCGGACGAAACGAAGGGCCTGTCGGAGGTACATACCCGAAGAGCCCTTTCTCGAATCGCACAGTGGGCGAAAGAGAGGTTGGAGCAACTCACAGCACCACGCGACACTACAGAACAGGTGGAGGGGGGAAGAAATCAGGCGAGTAGCGAAGTTGGCGAATCGGCACGGCTTGCTGATTCATTGGACGGCGTTGCAGAAAAAGTCGTCGCTCGCTCGGCGAACACGCTGCAAGTAACTGGCGACGATCCCGTTCCGACCAATTCCATACCGAGCGACCTTTTCATGCGGCGAGCACGTCCCCGCTCACGTGATTTATTTTCTTACCTGAAAACTCAGCCGGACATGAGAGCAAACGTTGAAAAAGTGGATAGTGAATTCTCTGGATCAGAAGGCCGAACACCCGACGCGGTGCGTGCTGATATTCGTCGGCTAATGAATGATCTATCGAGGTTCGCCAATGGCAGTGGATGGAAAGTAGAAAAGAGTAAAAAGTCGAAGCTACACAAAGCTGAGGTTTGGTTGGTCCACGAACCGACCAAAAAAGGACCAGAAACGGACTAGATTTAAACGATTTTTGAACGACTTAGTCCGTACTTGGTCCGGCTTCTCGCCATACCGTGACGCCATTGGCAATCACGAGTTTTATGGCACAAAGGAGAAGCCATGCGGCATTCGGAAGAGATGATTGAACGGCTGCCTGACGTCGGCTGCGTCAGGCGAGAACTCGCCCGAAATCTGTGTGAGAGAGACTTGCTGCTCAAGATCGCTGAAGAGCGTGCGGAAGTTCGCAAGCTAACCAAGCCGGTCGGAAGCGAGGTGCCGCATGATGCGTGACACCACTCCCGACATCGGTCCACTGCTCAAGAGCCTTGTCGACCAACTTGCCGACGCTGTGGCCTCACGGTTGGCTGACAAGATGTCGAAGGCCGCTTCCACTGACGATCTCGTGGACGAGCCGACGATGGCAAAGCAGCTCAATGTCTCCCAGCCGACGCTCCAGCGCATGCGGGCGGCTGGTGAAGTTCCCTTCGTGCGGATGGGCCGAAGGATCGCATATCGCCCCGAGCAAGTGCTCGTGGCTTTAACTCAATATCAGACACAAGGAAGTAATGATGTCTAATTTGTTCGACGTTGACGATGTGAAGCGTACAGCCGCTGGGCAATGGGTGAGCATTCTGGCGGCGGCAGGAATGCCAACTGACTTGCTCGATGGCCGCGGACATCCCTGTCCGAAGTGTGGTGGAACCGATCGGTTCTCGGTCTTCAAGGACACTGAGGAAACTGGCGGCGTGATGTGTCGGCAGTGTTTCTCCGAGGGGAATGGCGATGGATTCGCGACGATCCAATGGTTTACCGATTGTCCGTTTCCTGAGTCGCTTCGGTTTGTGGCTGAGCAGGTCGGCATCCAGCCAGCTTCCGGAGCAGCCACACGACCGGAAGTCGACATCGTCGCTGCTGTCGCAAGGGCCAAACGGATGCCGCTGGATGCGTTCCGACAATTTGGAGCCGAGGCCGCCAAACGTGGCAAGAAGCCGGTAGCTCGCGTGCCGGTCTATAACGAACGTGGCGAACAGCATTCGCATTTCGATCTGACGACTGATGGAAAAGGCTTATCTAAAACCGGCAAGGGGAACACCGGGATGTTCTTTCCTGGAAAGCTTCCTCAACCTGGTGAAACCTGGCTGATAGTCGAAGGCTGCAAGGATGGTGCGGCATTAGTCGGCCAGGGATTCAACGCTGCCGGGCTGCCTCGGAATGAGATGGACGCGAAGTATGCTCGGCTATTCAGTGGATGTGATGTGATCATGGTTCCTGATCTGGATTCCGCAGGAATAAGCGGAGCACAGAGAACCGGTGGACGGCTTGCAGGGATCGCAGCGTCAGTCCGAATCGCTCGACTGCCAGGCGAGGTTGTGAAGAGCGGTGGCCTGGACGTTCGCGATGTGCTGGCCAAAGATGGTGAGCAAGCCATCCGCTCTGCGATTAAGGCGGCGAAGCCCTGGGAACCATCCGAAACAGACTGCGACGACCGTCCGGAAGTGCTGATTACGTTTGACGAAGCGGCGGTCACTTCCGAAGTGCTAAAGTTTCTTGGAAAACTCGACAGCGAAACGCCGTGGCTGAATCCTGACGAAGCGGAACGGGCGACGATTTATCAACGTGGCGGTGTTCTCGTACAGATCGTTAACGACTCTCGTTCAGGAGCAACGGGACTCTCTCTGTCTGAAGCCGTTCCTCAAATTCGACCGTTACCGAAATCGCTTATCCGAGAACGGATTACGCAGGCCGTTCAGCTGGTCGAAGAGGTTAACACGGAGGATGGCCCAGTGCCTGTCCAGAAGCGTCCGTGTGAATGGCTGGTCCAGGCGATTCATAATCGCGGCGATTACAATGGGTGCGTCCGACCTCTGACTGGGATCACTCAAACGCCCACGCTACGGCCCGACGGCAGTGTGATCCAAACACCTGGATACGACGAACTAACGGGATTTCTATACAAACCGACCTGTGAGTTCCCGGAAGTGCCGGAACATCCGACAAAAGCTGAAACAGCGGCGGCTGTGGCTGAGTTGATGGAAGTGATCGTGGATTTTCCATTCGAGACTGACGCTCACCGTTCGGTCTGGGTGGCGTTGGTGCTGACTCTTCTAGTTCGGCCAGCGATTGATGGTCCTTGTCCACTGTTCGTTTTCGACGCCAATACTCCTGGAGCTGGAAAGACGTTGCTGGCGGACGTGGCCGAAATCATCGCTCAGGGCAGCCCGATGGCTCGTAAGACTTGGCCCGGTAGTGAAGAGGAAGTTCGCAAGTTCATCACAGCCATCGCAATCGAAGGAGTGCCGTCAATTCTGATTGACAACGCCGTTTCGTCTCTGGGTGGACCGTCACTCGATGCGGTGTTAACAGGAACGACCTGGAACGATCGCATTCTTGGAAAATCTCAAACAACGGGACCGTTGCCACTGAACACAACCTGGACCGCAACGGGCAACAATCTGGAACTGTCAGCAGACACTGCGAGACGGACGCTTGCTGCAAGGCTTAACTCACCAGAAGAACACCCCGAGGACAGAACTGGGTTCAGCCGGCCTGACCTGAAGAAATCGGTTCGTGAAAATCGGCCACGACTGGCCGTTGCCGGACTCACGATAGTGCGAGCTTACTACGAAGCCGGATGTCCGAACAGCGGCTTAACTCCGTGGGGATCGTTCGAATCGTGGTCGGGAGTAGTCCGAGACGCGATGGTTTTTGCCGGTCTAGCTGATCCCTGTGCGGCACGAGATGCGGTTCGGAATGCTGATCAATCTTCGGAGCGCGTTCGGTTAATCCATGCGGGCCTGGAAGAAGTCGATGTCGGTGACGATGGTCTGACAACGGCAGACATGGTGCGGCTGCTGTCACGTTCAGTCGGGCAGGATGATGCCGATCCGTGGCCGTGCTTACGTGCAGCAATCACTGAGGTGTGCGGTTCGAAGATCGACGCTTCAAGAATTGGGTATCAGCTGCGGAAGTATCTCGGTCGCGTCTGTGGAGGAAAGCGACTGGCAAACAGAAAAGGGCATGGCGGCGTCAAACGATGGTTCGTTGAACCGCTCGTGCCAGCCGTCATTTCTGACAGTGGTGGTTGCAACAGCGACGAAGGACGCGTCAAACACGAGCTTGAAGCTGTCGAAGAACCAATTGCCCCAACACTGGCTGCTTCCATTGAGTCTGATGATGACGTGGAGGTTTTCTAATGCTGGGGCCAATCGGTACTGCCGCTAAAGAGCTTCTCGACGAGCTGACCTCACGTGGGATCACTGTTCAGGTCAAAGAAGACAGCCTTGGTGTGTCACCACGTATTTGCTTGACCGATTCTGACCGTGTCATGATCCAGAAGCTGAAAAAGCCGATTATATCGTATCTCTCGCCATGCGAACCGCATATCAATTCATCAGCCTGGGACAGGGAACCGCTCGATGATCGACCGGGATGGGAAAAGGCGACCTGTCGTCGTTGTGGACGATTCATCGGAAGCAATCCAATCCGACGGACGTCGATACACGGGCAAGCCCTGGACATTGCGGAAATAGGTCGAGCACCGCCGTAAGAGATCAGCGGTGGTGATGGTGGCGATGGTGGTGATGATCTCCGCCATCGCCAGCTGGCGACAGATTACGTCTTTCAAATCTCAACTACAGTGTAAACTGCGACCGATGATTCGCAGAAACGACGCAAACCGATGATTCAAAAGGACCATTGAAAATGGCAAGCCTCTCAAAAGACAAGAGCCGCAACGGCTACAGGATTTCGTTCTACGGACTCGACAAGCGGAAACGAGTGATCTGGCTGGGTGCGAAACTGTTCCAAGGACGCAAAAGACCAGACCTGGACGCGGGTAAGATTCTTGAACATATCGAGCATCTGATTGGCCTGAAGGAGCACGGCGGGCAGGTTGGTGCTGATACTGCGAGATGGTTGACGAAGATCAGTAACGAGCTTCGCTCGAAGCTCGTCAAAGCAGAGTTGCTGGAACCACTGGCTGACGATCGTGGACCGGTCACACTGGGGCCGTTTCTGGAAGAGTACATTCTCAACCGACGCGATGTGAAGGATTCCACACGCGCAACATACCGCAAGACGGTCACGGCATTGGTCAGTTACTTCGGCACTGATCGACGGCTTGATTCCATTACGGCAGGTGATGCGGAACTCTGGAGAATTGAGCAGGCAGCCAATGGAAATCAACGAGACAGCCAGCGAAAAGAGATGGAAGACAACAGCGTCAGACGACGAACCGGCCTGGCACGGCAATTCTTTCTACACGCTGTGAAGCGTAAGCTGATTGCTGAGAATCCTTTCGATGGCCTGGCAGCGGCAGTCAGGGGAAACGTTAAGCGTCAGTATTTCGTTCCAGTAGAGACGATCTATGTTGCCTTGGAGCACGCGACGTGCCCACAGCTTCGTGCTGTGATCGCTCTGAGCCGATTCGGTGGACTGCGGACTCCGTCTGAGACTCTTGAATTGACGTGGCAGGACGTGGACCTGACTGCCCGTCGATTGACGGTGCATGCTCCAAAGACTGAGCACTTTGAGGATGGCGGAATTCGGTTCTGCCCGATCTTCGAAGAACTGTATCCATACCTGTTGGAATTGCAGGACATCGCCAGACCGGGCATTGACTGTCCGATGAGTTCGCCAGTCATCACGCGATGGAATTCGTCTGACCAGAATCTCCGAACGCCGTTTCTGAAAGTTCTGCGACGTGCCGGAATTAAGGCGTGGCCGAAGCTGTTCCATAACATGCGAGCAACGAGACAAACTGAATTGCTCGCTCAGTTTCCAGCGAAGGACGTCTGCGACTGGCTGGGCAATTCGCAGGCCGTCGCCATGAAGCATTACGCGATGCCAACCGACGATTCCTTCCAGCGAGCGATTTGTTGTTCTACCAGTTGTTCTATCTCTACCCCGGCAGTCGATATCAAACTCGGTGGAGATAGTCAAAAACCCCCAGAAAACAGTGTTTCTGAGGGTTCAGGAGAACTGGTGATATCCAGTCCAGTAGGGCCAGCAGGACTCGAACCTGCAACCAACGAATTATGAGTTCGCTGCTCTAACCGATTGAGCTATGGCCCCGTATTCTGTTCTGTGGTGACGGGTGCGGTGTTTCGTCGTGTCGATTTAAAAGGCGACGACACCTGGAGAGGCTCAAGTGTTCGACTGTTTCAATCGTCTTCACTCGTCAAAGCCTGTCCGGTGATTCGCCTGAGTCGGGATTTGTAGGTTCTGTCGGCATCAATTTCATCCCCGACGGAGCGGTCAAAAAATAAACTGTCCGAGAGACCGGCAATCACAGTGACGGGCTTGCCAGATGAACTTCGACTGGTGTTTCATCATCGTGAAGCGCTCAACCTGTCGGATGCTTCAGGCGACCGCGTCCAAATTGTGCTCTGTAACCGGCTACGGTCGGGCCAGTTCGATGTTGAATCCAGCAGCACGAACAAGCTGCGCGGGGATAAAAGCCTCGAAGGGATGGGTCGCGTACATTCCTTGTGTCACGTGGTGGTCGCTAATCCGGAAGTTCGCTGAGCAGGATTTTGCGGTAGGTGATTCCGCCAGCAAAGCCGTCGAGGCCGACGAAGCCGCTTTCGGGGACTGTTTCTTTTGTGGCCTGAGTTTCAAGCACTTTTTTACCGTTGATAGACACCGTCACTTTCTTGTCAACGACCTTGATTTCGAGCGTGTTCCATTCTCCGGATGGGTTGACGGCGTTCTCACGAGGCCCGTCTTCGCCAAACAGCGAACCGGATGAGTACTGGTCGGCGCCTTTGCCGGCATCGTTGGAGAGGTGGATTTTGTGGGCCAGATCCACCAGTTCACCTCGACCTGGATAATGGAAGAAGACGCCGCCCTGAGCCGTCAGGGTGTTCAGCGTTTTCCATTCCAGACTCAGCTCGAAGTTGCGGTATTCCTTTGGCGAAACCAGCAGGGACCCATTCGCTCGTTCGGTGTCCGCTTCGAACGAGTTGCCTTCGATCTTCCACTTTCGCGGTCCGACGGGTCGCCACTTCACGTACTCGTACAGCTCTTCTTCCAGTTTCTGTGCTTCGGCAGCGACAGCCGTTCCGGCGGCCAGGGCCTTTGTTTCCTTCAGGAAGCCGACACCTTTGCCAAAATTCGTCCGCTCCAGCTCGGCCAGTGCCTGAGCGATTTTTCGTCGGGCAAGCCGTTCGCGAAATGTCGCTGCCAGATCGGGGCAACGTTCGAAGCGCTGGTCACTGGCCCGCTCCAGCACTTTGGAGTCGTACGCCAGCAGAACGCCGTACTGGTAGTGAGCCTTCTCGTCTTCTTTATCAACCCCCGCGTCAACGATTCCCGACAGCTCTGTCGAGGACAGCTCTTTCAACTTTTTCCGAATTTCAGTGTCACCACGTTTACCAATCAGTTCACCGCTTTCGAATCCGACAACTTCCAGTCGAAGGGTTCCAATTCGAACGTCTTCGCCTGGTTTAATTTCCGACGCTGTTTTTTCAAGGTCGCTCCAGAAGTTTCGGATCGCCTGAAAATCTTCTTCGTCCCAGTCGAGTTGCTCAGAGAAAGATTGCAACTGAGGATTCGCCTTCGCGTTTCGAAGCAATCCTTCCACTTCGTCATACTGCCTCGCGTTCATCAGGGTCAGGAAAACATTTCGGTGCGACGTGTATGGCAACGGAAGAGTTCGAGGATCAACCGGTTTTGGTTTCGGCTTTTCGGGAACGATCATCTCCGTCGGGTCCGGCTCTGTCGTTACGACGGCCACGACACGCTTTGGCGGAATTGATTTCCCGCGGGGCAGAACGCCCCACTGCGGGCCGTTCGAAAGGCGAACCATAAAGAGGTCGCCACTGCTTTTCGGATCGTCCGAGTAGAACAGCCATTGCTCGTCGCTGCTGACAAAGAACTGGCGGTGTTTCCTGCTGTGCTGATAGCCGGGCAGCTCCAGTTCGGCGATGACGTCTTCTTCGATGAAGGCTTTGTTTGTCGCCGTTCGCCGGTAACGAGTCAGCGTTTTGCCATCAAAGGTGTACTGCCGCAGTCCATCTCGCGACATGCACGGGTGAGTTCCTGCCAGTTGAACTTTCAAAGTCTTCCCAAAGACATCCGTTCTTCTTTCACGGCTGGAAGTCAGCGTGCGGATTTCTCCGTCTCCGGTTTCTTCGACCCAATAGAGACGCAAACCGTCGCCCAGGATTTGCGACGATGTCCAGGTGGGAGCCAGGCTGCTGCTGTGTCGCAGCGGGTCTTTTCCGTCGAATCCGGCCAGCGGGTTCGCTCGTGCCAGAGCCATCAGCCGAGCTTTCTCCGGCACAGCATAAACGATGTAGAGCGAGTCGTCGGTGATGCTGGGCGTGGCCGGCAAATCGGCACTGCGGCTGACAATGCGAGGTTCTTCAAAATCGTGAAACGGCGTCGGTCTTGAGGCCACGTAAAGTCCTCGACCGTCTTCACGGTCACCCACAAACCAGATCGACAGTCGGTCCGGGGTTAAGTACGGGTCGAGTTCCGGGTTGGCTGAATTCAAACCTGCCAGCGCGACAGGCTGACCGACTTTGGCATTCAAATGGGGTGCTTTAAGGATGTCGCTGCCACCACCGGTCACGTCGGTCGATGGTTCCAGCGTGACTTCGCTGTCTTCGCCGACGTCGACAAGTCGAGACAGGTCAAACGCTCCTTCGCGGAATACGGTGATGGTTCGAGCCCCCTGCGCTGCTGTCACCGCGCACGGCGTCACGACGAATCCGCCGCTGGCATCTCGAACTGGCTCGCCGTCGACCATCACCGCGAAACCGGGTTCCGAGGTGTAGACTCGAACGATCCCGGTGGCAAAACTCGGAGGCGGCAACGCTGGAGCCGGCGCATCAGTGTCTTCATTGCTGACAGGCTCCCGAGAAATGTCTTCCGGGTCCGATTTAGCGACGTCCAAGTCGCCGCCATCAGAAAACAGCAATGGTACGACGATCGCCAGGATCAGCACCGCGAGGGCGCTGCCTCCGATCATCGCGAGACGTCTGGGCGGTTGGGCAGTTGCAATCTCGATCCAATGCTCAACAAAAATGGCGAACTTCGACGGGACCGTGCCATCGCTGTTGTCGTCGGTGTCGTGGTCATCATCGTTGTCTGAGTTGGCTGAGGCAGGACCGTGAGGCGGGACATCGGTTTCTGACACGACCATGCCACTCTTCGACTTCCGCCGGGGAAAATATCCGGCGACGGCAAACAGCCGACCTTCATCGTCCTGATAATCACTGACCAGTAGTCGCTTCGGATCGAAACTCGCCGCCTGGTCCCGGCACCACTGCTTAACAACACTGACGACTGACTTCCGAAATCCGGCTTTATCATCAGCCTGCCACTCGTCGGCTGCCTGGATGACCGACTCCGCCTTTGAGAACTGGAGCGTCTCATGCTCGCTGCGAAACTCAGCGGACAATGATTCTGCCATGCTGGAAGGATCGAAGCCGGAACCCAGTACAAAGAGCACCTGACACTTCCGGGACCGACGTGACGAACCGTCCGAAGAGTTGTCGTTGGGAACAGGTTTGCCCGATTCAGCAGGCATGAGATGTTCGCTCCGGGTTTGGTGAGTGCTCAGTTTTCGATGTCAGAAAGCGTCGCGCCACGGGCGCTGGTTTCTCGATTTTCTCAAGATGCAGCCACAGAGACCTCAGAGAATCTGTTGCGAGACTTCTCCGTGTCCTCTGTGCTCTCTGTGGCTTATTGATTCTGCACGTTCTGGAATTTTCATTGTCTGGTTGTAAATTCAGCCGCCGCTGACGGGTGGAAAGCAGCTGATCGATTGCGATTTGTCGAGCGTTGCCGAGTCTTTCGCATAGTCCGTTCCAATCGCCACGTGAAGATTTGGAATGACCGGGTCGAGACTCGGGTACTGATCGCTTAATGCCGACCGTAGATTGCCGACGGTGGCTCCTTCGGGCAGTTCAACAGAAATCGTGTCAGAGCCAGCGAGATCTCTGGCACGGGCAAACAGTCGGATATTCAGCAGCATGGCGAGTGGAATTCTCAATGAAGATTTGCTGGGCATAATATGGTCGGTAAGTGACGGCGACCAAGACTTGATTCCGCGTAGGGTGTGTCCTGACACACCCGCAATGCAAGTCACGCCACGGTGCGTCAGGACGCACCCTACCGGAAATCGAAGGTTGATCCGTCACCGGGAAAACACATACGAAGAGCATTGTTCGACGTTCCGCGTCGGCATTGCAAGTTTCAACTCACGACCGGGCCGAGCAAAGTCTTTGAGCCATTTGTAAATGTTGTGATTGGCTGATCGTGTCCAGCAAAAAGTGCTCGCCACGGATCGGTTGTGGACGACTCGCTCAGTGAGATCAGTGTCAGGTCGGCGCGCTTTCCGACTGTGATTGTTCCACAGTCATTTTCCAAACCAAGTGCCCTGGCACCGGACCGCGTGCCGATTTCCAGAATTTGTGACAATCGAGACCGGCTGGATCGTTCAGCCAGAAACTTCAGTTCGGACCAGAGTGAGTAATCAGGATTGGACGATCGCCCGTCCGTGCCGATGCACACTGATGCTCCGGCATCGAGCAGTCGTTCCCACGGATGGTTGCGGTGGCCGAAGAACGCATGAGTTCGCGGGCAGAATACCGTCGCAATGTTGGGATGAGCAGCCAGGAATTCGATCTCATCATCAGCGAGGTAGTTTCCGTGAGCGATCAGCGCATTGGGCAGTTCACCGAGCGGTTGCAGGTAATCCATTGGCCGCGAACCTTTCGCGATCATCCCGTCTCGCCAGAGGTCGAAGCGAGTCAGCATGTCGAAGAATTCGCCGGTCCCCGATTTGAGCAGTTCGAGTTCGGCTTTCGTTTCCGCGAGGTGAATGCAGAGCGGGACGTTTTCGACCTTCGCCAGATCAACGAGCTGATGAAACAAACTCGGGCAAACGCTGTACGGAGCGTGCGGGCTGATGGCCGGAAGTGGACTGCCCTGTCCTGCCCTGTTGGCCGCCCGGCAGTCCGCGATGTGCTGCTTTGCAACGTCCAGTTGCGGAGCGATCTGCTCCGGGAGCAGGCCGATCAATTCTCGAAACGCAACGATCGAAGGTCCGTCTTTGAGAACACAATCCGGTGACCAGTCGCCAGTGACAATGTCACCGATAAAGGTGGAACCAGACTGTGTGGCCTCTCGCGAACCGGTCGTGATGAAACTGGCCAGCGAGCCGGTGCGCTCTCGACGATGAGCCAGCAACCGACCGATCCAATCAGTGAACGGCAGCGCGGGTTCGATCGGAGCATCCAGGCTGCCGAATTCCAGATGCGCGTGAGCGTTCACCAGCCCAGGGATGATCGCGACGTTGCCCAGGTCAACCATCGTCGAATCTGGCTGACCGCTTAACGGTTTAACAGCTGAGACGGTTCCATCGGTGATCTCAACGATGCCGTGTTCAATCGGCGGTTGATCGACGGGAAATATCCAGTGCGCGAGCAGTCGAGTCATGACGGCTCCACATTGGCCGGTCGGACATTTTCAGGCGGCTTGTCAACGGCCTGATCGTCGTCGTTCCAGATGGCGTGCGGGTCGAAGCTCATCGACGCAACCATGCTCAACGCAACGCACAACACGAATGCGACGACCGCCGATCCGAAGTAAAATTCGACGAGGCTTCCCAGCTTTACAAGCATCACCAGAAACGCCAGCAGCATGACATCCATCATGCTCCACTTTCCGGCGTGTTCCATGATCCGATAAGTCAACGATCGGAAGCGGCGATGCGAAAGTCGCAGCAGGCTCAGTTCGAGCAGCATGACGATCTTCGTCAGCGGAAATGCGATCGAGAAAACAAACACGATCGCCCCGACGAACCAGCTTCCGTGCGAAAACAACTCGACGATGCCCATCAAAACGCTGGATGCCGAACGGTGGCCGAGTTTCTCAACCTGCAGAATCGGCAACAGGATCGCCGGCCAGAACAGAAAGAACGCAGCCAGTGCCGCAGCAGCGGTTCGTGCGGCGGCTTTGTCAGTCGATCCCGGTTTGAAGATCACCGACTCACAACGCGTGCACGCCGCGACGTCGCCGAAGTTCAAATCCGGGATCGCGTGAATCATTCCGCAGCAGTGACAGGCTTTGAGATGGGACATCTTCTTGACTACGAAATCGGGAAAGGGCTGCAGGCTGAAGCATAAACTTTTCAAAGGGTGGGAAGGAACAGCGAGGCCCGATTGCAACGCTGATCTGATCCGAAGTCTATGACCACCGGTGGGAACAGATTCACACGAATGAAACGGATGCTTCAAACAGGCATCCATAACTTATCCGTGGAATCCGTGTTTGAGCTGAAGAAGAACCGATCGAAACAGCAAGCAGGTCAGGCTTTGCCTGATGAAGTTCGACCATTGGCACACTGGACAAAGAACTGTGGATTCCGTCAGGCAGAGCCTGACCTGCGAAGAACCTCTCCGCCCTCTGCGTTTAGATTTCGCAGGAATTCCGGACGTGAGGAGATGTTCTCGCGCCGTCGGGACTGCTCTACACTCCCGCTCAGTTCTGGAATTATCGACTCTTGAAGGGATTCAGGGATGCTTCATACAGTGGTCATGGCGGGTGGAAGCGGGACGCGGTTCTGGCCAGTCAGCCGGAAGGAATTGCCCAAACAGTTTCTGACGCTTTTCGGCGAGCAGTCGCTGATTCAGCAGGCGGTGCGACGCTGCTCGGACTTGTCCTCCGCCAATTCAACATGGATCGTGACGAACGCCGTACACGCCGTCGAAACCGGTCGGCAGCTTCCCGAACTTACCGCCGATCACATCCTGATTGAGCCGTGTGGAAGAAACACGGCGCCGTGTATCGCGATCGCGGCGGCGCGGCTGCTGGCCGACGATCCTGACGCGATCATGCTGGTAACTCCGGCTGACCATGTCATCACCCCGAACGAATCGTTCGTTGCTGCCGTTCAGCGGGCGATGGACACCGTTCAGAAAGACCCTTCCCGGTTGTGCCTCTTCGGAATCGTGCCGACTCGACCAGCGACCGGTTACGGCTACATCGAACAGGGCGACGAACTGGCAGACTGCGATCGCGTTTTCAACGTCGCTCGTTTCCGCGAGAAGCCGAATCTTGAGACGGCTCAGGAATTTCTGGACGCGGGCAACTTTCTCTGGAACAGCGGCATCTTTGTCTGGCGAGCAGACACGATACTGGCCGCTCTGCAGGAACACAGTCCCGGCGTAACCGAAGTCCTCGACCGCTTTAGAGAACACGCCGGCACGGATGAATGGTCGGCGGCGCTGGAACGAGAGTTCGCCAGCATGCCGTCGATTTCGATCGACTATGCCGTGCTTGAACATTCGCAGAATGTCTGCGTGCTCGAAGCACCGTTTACCTGGGACGACGTCGGAAGCTGGTCGGCACTGGCCCGAGTTCACAATCAGGACGAACATGGCAACACCGTGCTGGGCCGGCACGTCGGAGTCGATACGAAAAATTCCACGATTTTCTCGGCAGGCGACCACCTGGTGACAACTATCGGGCTGGACGATTGCGTGGTCGTTCATACGGAGCGGTCTACACTTGTGGCAAAGCTCGACGATGAAGCTCAGATTAAAGAGCTGCTGGCGGCACTGGAAGCAGCCAATCTTGGCGAGTTTCTTTAGGCTGACGTCGACGGATTTCTAATTCACGCAACGACGCGAAGACGCAAAGTTTCTCGATCCAGCCCTTCGCGCCTTCGCGTGAAACTTTTCCGAGTATGGTGCCATCCTGATGACGATCTTCGAAAAGTCGACCGAACTGCCTGTTTCGTCGGACGAAGCATTCTCGTGGCACTGCCGACCGGGAGCGTTCCTTCGGCTCGCGCCGCCGTGGGAGTCGATCGAGCTGTTGTCGTCAGACGGCGTTGCCGAAGGATCGCGAGCAACGATCAGGATGAAGCTCGGACCGTTCTCGAAGAAGTGGGTCGCGGAGCATCACGGCATTATTGAAGGTCGACAGTTTCAGGATCGGCAGCTTTCCGGACCGTTCGCAGCATGGGACCACACTCACCGGATGGAACCGGCGGCGCCGGATCGGTGCATCCTGACAGACCGGATCGAGTACCGACCGCCGTTGGGATTTCTCGGGCAAATGTTCGGAGGGCGGTTAATTCACAGGCAGCTTGAACGGACCTTTCAATACAGGCACGAGCTGACGGCCAGCGACCTGAAGTTTCACTCAGCTTACTCAGAGGAACCTGCTATGAAGATTGCCATCGGAGGCTCAACGGGAATGGTTGGTTCGTCACTGGTGTCGTTTCTGACCACCGGCGGACACGACATCGCGCGGCTTTATCGCAGCGGACCGTCGCTCAACGACGGCACCAGCAACATTGTCTGGGATCCTGCGAAAGGCACCATCGATGCTCCGGCTCTGGAAGGTATGGACGCGGTCGTTCACCTCGGCGGGCACAACATCGCTCACGGTCGATGGACCGACGGAATGAAGCGTCTTATCCGCGACAGTCGAGTGAACAGTACAACGCTGCTGGCAAAGACGCTGGCGGGGCTCGCTAATCCTCCGAAAGTTTTTGTCTGCGCATCGGCAATCGGTTTCTACGGCGACCGCGGCGACGAGATCATGACCGAAGACAGTGAACCTGGCCCGACGTTTCTCAGCGAAACCTGCAAAGAGTGGGAAGAGTCCACAGCCGCGGCACGAGACGCTGGAATTCGAGTCGTCAACCTGCGAATTGGAGTCGTCCTGAGTCCTCAGGGCGGAGCACTCAATAAGATGCTGCTGCCCTTCAAAATGGGCGGCGGCGGAGTTGTCGGTAACGGCAAGCAATGGATGAGCTGGGTCTGCCTGGACGATCTGCCGCGAATCATTCTCCACGCCATCCAGACAGAGTCTTTGTCCGGCCCGGTCAACGCCACGGCGCCGGGAACGGTCGACAATCGCGAGTTCACGAAAACTCTTGGTCGAGTCCTGAAACGCCCGACCATCATCCCGATGCCGGCCTTTGTCGTGAAACTAGCCTTCGGAGAAATGGGCAAAGAACTCCTGCTCGGCAGCACAAAAACAGTCCCCAACCGCCTGCAGGAATCCGGCTACGAGTTTGCGTTCCCGGAGCTGGAGCCAGCACTGCGGCATTTACTTGGCCGATGACCGTCAGATGAGTAACCGGCACCGTAGAGTGGTACATCCAGGATGGCTGTGTGCCGCAGGCACAAGATGTTTCGTAACTCAGTTTGGAATAAAGCAGGACGTTTCATCCTGCGTCGGGCCCCGCACGATACAACATGCGCCGCTATGCAACCCCCCCCATTCTGGACGGGCCACTCGACCGTTTGAGCTACGAGCTGCGGACCTTCTCATAAAGCGCGATCACCCATTGGCGGAAGTTGCGGTCGACGGGGTCGAGGTTCTCTTCGCCGAGGATTTCGCAGAGCGTTCGTAAGCCGCTGGGGTCGTTCGCGGCGCGGTCGCGGAATTTGCGATAGAAGAAGGGCAGAAGACCTCGTTCCTGGAGATAGAGGCAGAAGTATCTGGCGTGTGCGTACTCAATGGCCTGTTTCTCTTCGCGGATTTCCCGGGCGGAGATGAGAGACTCAAGCGTGCCCAGCCGACGCTGCTGCATCGCGCTGAGCAGGTGGTTCAGTCGCCAGTTGGAAAGCCCGTTGAGTTGCAGACCGTCCTCTGAAAAGTCGGCTTCTTCGTAGAGCGATGCCAGACCTTCGTCGAACCATTCCGGCATGTTTGGAAAATCGAAGTGTCCGAGCGCGTGAGCCAGTTCATGCGCGAGCGTGCCTTCCCCCGTCCCAATGTTGACAACGATCCGTTTGTCCGAGCGGATGTAGTAGCCGTAGTAGTTCGTTGTGTTTCGGCGGTCGAGCTTCCAGGCAGCGTCGCGGTAAGCTCGCTCATTTGAATAAAGCAGCAGCGTCAGCGGCTTGTCGGGGCCATGATCAAAATAAGCCAGATCGAGCGCCCGTTTCGTCGGCAGAATTGTCTGGACGTAGTAGCGGTCGAGTTCTGCTTCGGAAAGATCTCCACCGATGACGAACGGCGGTCGGACGATGATGCGGTCCTGTTCGTCGAGATGCTGCCCAAGTTGCCGGGCGCGTTCGTCGCAGGCAACGGTTATCAACCGCCGGTCTACACCGGTCGTCGCTGAGTTGGCAGGAACGAGTCCTTCTTCGACGCCAGCGTGCAGTTCCTGAACGTCGAACTCGCGAGGCTCTGATGTCGAGGTTGGCGCAGCCTGCACGTTCTTCGAAGGCCGCCCGACTGTCAGGAACCAGCATCCTGCAATCAGAAAACCTGGCCCGATGACCAGAAGAATCGCTCGCGTCAACATAGACAGAAACTTCCTCAAACCGCGTTCAGCCATTACAGGATGCGTCGTTCGCCCGTTCGAACTGTCAGGCCACCCAGAAAAGCCCAAGGTGTGTCGAATTGTACTTTTCAGAACCACCTGTCACGTGACTCAATCTTCAATCATTGGCCTCCTCGGCAAAGATTGATGTCCGGTCATCGTTGAATTCCGATCAACCCGCAGACGTAACGTGGACTGCGGAGCTGTGACTTCCTGCACCCGCTGCGGCTGCAAGTTCGTGATCCAGGCAGGCAGCGGTTGAGGCAGTCACCGGCTCCGATATGCTGACTCGCGCTGTGAGCGTTCATTGAGTCTCGCAGTGACCGCGTCGCCGCGTTTTGATCGAGGGCAGATTCATGAGCAGTACAAAATACAACGAGCTGGGTGCTCACCTGACAGAGCAAAGCGGAGTGGTGGGGACGCACTTCGCGGTTTGGGCTCCGAACGCTCGTGAAGTTTCTGTCGTCTGCGACTCGAACAACTGGCAACGCAACCGCAACCGCCTGTCGCGAGGCGACGATGGTGTCTGGTCGTCGTTCATTCCCAGCATTCAGCCTGGCGAAAAGTACAAGTACTCGGTCGTCGACGTTCACGGCAACGTCACTGACAAAGCCGACCCCTACGCCTTCGAAGCAGAATATCGACCGGCAACGGCGTCGATCGTCTGCGACCTGGACGGCTACTCGTGGGCGGACGACGAGTGGATGAAGTTTCGGCAGTCGGCCAACTGGATCGAACGACCAATGTCGATCTATGAAGTTCATCCAGGATCATGGCGACGCCCGGAAGATGGTCGCGATTATTTCACGTGGGAAGAACTCGCTGACCAGCTGATCGACTACTGCCACGAGCTGGGCTACTCGCACCTGCAACTGATGCCGGTTTCTGAGCACCCGTTCGACGGTTCATGGGGTTATCAGGTGACTGGTTACTTTGCTCCAACCAGTCGTTTCGGAACACCGCACGAATTCATGCTCTTCGTCGATCGGTGTCACCAGGCCGGCATCGGAGTGCTGGTCGACTGGGTGCCCGCTCACTTTCCGACCGACGCTCATGGACTGGGCCGTTTCGACGGAACGGGTCTGTACGAGCACGAAGATCACCGCAAGGGTTACCACCCCGACTGGAACACTTACATCTTTAATTACGGGCGAACCGAAGTTCGCGAGTTCCTTCTTTCCAGCGCCCGCTTCTGGTGTGACCTCTATCACGTCGACGGTTTAAGAGTCGACGCGGTCGCTTCGATGCTCTACCTGGACTACTCGCGTGACTCCGGCCAGTGGGTGCCCAACGAGCATGGCGGTCGCGAGAACCATGACGCCATCAGTTTCATCAAAGAATTCAACGAAGTCATCCACCACGAATTTCCAGGCGTGGTCACCATCGCGGAAGAGTCAACATCGTGGCCGAAAGTTTCCCGACCGGTTGCCGACGGCGGACTCGGCTTCACAATGAAGTGGGACATGGGCTGGATGCACGACACGCTGAAGTACACCGCGCGGGAACCCATTCATCGAACTCATCATCAGAACGACCTTTCCTTCCGGATGATGTATGCCTTCAGCGAAAATTTCGTGCTGCCGCTTTCGCACGACGAAGTGGTGCATGGCAAAAAGTCATTACTGTCTCGGATGCCCGGCGACGAGTGGCAACAGTTTGCCAACCTGAGACTGCTCTTCAGTTATCAGTTCACGATGCCCGGCAAGAAGCTGCAGTTCATGGGCGGCGAGATCGGGCAATGGAATGAGTGGAACCACGATGCGGAACTTGACTGGTCGTTACTTGAGTTTCCAAATCACGCTGGCATCAGCCGACTCGTCAAAGATCTGAACCGACTTTACTGCTCGAACCCGGCGATGCATCAGCTCGATACGTCGCAGGAAGGATTTCAGTGGATTGACTGCGACAACAACGAAAAAAGCACCTACTCATTCATCCGCCGAGCGAGCGACCATGATGACTTCTTCGTCGTTGTGCTGAACTTCACACCGGTTGTCCGGAAAGAATTCCGGATTGGTATCCCCAAAGCCGGCTACTACCGCGAAGCCTTCAACACCGACGCCGACATCTACGGCGGCAGCAACGTCGGCAACAAAGGCGGCATGTACAGCGAGCCGGTCGCGTCGCACGGTTTCAAAAATTCTTTGTCGATCACCTTGCCGCCGCTGGCGATGACCGTTTTTCGAATCGTACGAATTGACTGACAGGTTGCAGCAGGGCAAAGTCACTTCTTTGTGGAGACGCAGTACAGCGACGTGGACGTTCGCAGGAAGATTTCGCCATCGGAAAACGCGGGGGTTGAGTTGCTCGATCCAGCGAGCGAGTTGACCGAAAGCTGTTCGTACTTTTCGACGTTCGGAGCGAACACAACCGTCTGGCTCTTCTGATTGGTCACGTAAAGTCGGCCATCGGCGAAGCACATCTGGCCCCAATGATTCGCTCCGGGGCCGCGATCTTTCCACAGTTCTTTGCCGGTGGTCAATTCGAGACATTGCAGAATGCCAGGACCAGCGTTCGCCATGAAAATGTGATCGCCGACGATGACCCCTGAGCTGATGCGTTGCGGCTGCTTTCCATCGTCGCGCCAGAGTCGGTGAGTCTTCGTCACGTCTCCTTTGCCGTCAAGACGGAAGCCGATCGCAGGACCGGTGTAACCGCCCATGGCGACGCCGACGCCTTTGCTGATCAGCGGCGAAGTGTAGACGAGATCTCCGTTCTTCCCGACCAGTCCGTCGCAGAACCAGATGACCGAACCGTCTCTCGGATTCAGCGAGACGACTCGCGAAGGCATGCTGCAGACAATCTGCGACTCTCCGCCGACGTCGGCGATAACAGGAGTGCTCCACGATCCAACCATGCGGCCACCACGGTCATCGGTGCCGCCCGGCTCTTTGTGCTTCCAGATTTCATCGCCAGTTTCAAGGTCATATGCAATGATCGCCTGCGCCACTCCCGGGCCGAAATTCAGCAGCACTTTTCCGTCGTGAATGACGGGCGACGATCCGTAACCCCAGATATGAGTCACAACGCCTGGCTGCGCTGACCAGAGTTCGTTGCCTTCGAGGTCGTAACAGAACAGCCCGGCCGAACCGTGCCAGACGACGACTTTATTACCGCTGATAGCCGGGGTGGCTGCTCCGAAAGGATTTGTCTGATGAGTCGGCTCGCCAGCTTTGAATGAAACCTGGCGAGTCCATTTCTCGGAACCGTCGGTTCGGTCAAAGCAGTGCAGACGTCGTTCGCTTCCGTCTTCCGTGGCCGACGTCGCAAACACAAGGCCAGACGCCACAACAGGACTTTCATTGCCCCGATTCGGCAGCTTGATTTTCCATCTGACGTTTTCATCTTCTGACCAGGACGTGGGGAAATCGGTGTCGCTGGTGACTCCCAGGCCAGCCGGACCACGAAACGATGGCCAGTCTCCGGCACTCGCAACAGAAAGAGATATCGCGATGGTGGAAAGGCAGGTTGCTCCTGTAACGACCAAACGCCTGAATGACTGCTGCATGACGATGCCTCGCTGACAAGTTGGATGTGTGTCTGAGTGAAGTCCGAATCATGATTCCGCAGATGCGCGATCGCAACCGCCGGACGATCCAGGCTTCCTCGAACGTTTTTGAGCTTCTCGTTGCGGACAAACTGTTTCAAGCATCGCTCGAACACCTTGGTCCGGGCAGATTCGCTTTGGTTGGACTGCTGCCTTTCTCGTACAATCGCCGCTGTTCAGGCAGGACGAGGTTTAGAAGGCAAATCGATCCAGCTTGTCGACAAATGACGTTCCCATTTTCAAATGGAGAGTCTGATGGAGTCAGCTGATTTCGACGCACTGATCAAGAAGGCGCGTAACGCGTTCAGGAACAAAGAACTGATCGAGGCGATCGACCTCTTTGAAGAGGCGCTCGAAATCGAGCCTGACGACATTGATGCTCACGAGGCGCTGGCGACAACGTGCTACCTTGCGCAAGACCATCAGGGAGCAATCAAACACTTCACGCGGCTGACTCAACTGAAGCCGCGGGACTCAACCGCCTGGGTCAACCTTGGAGCGATCCGAAACCTGCGACAGGAATACCAGGAGGCAATCAAAGCTCTGCGAAACGGCATTCAACGCGATGGCAAAAACACGGAGGCTTATTACAACCTCGGCATCGCCCAGAAGGGCCTCGCCCAGACGTCGATGGCAGTGTCAGCCTATCGAGAAGCAGTTCGGCTCGACCCGGACAACGTCGATGCTCACGTCAACCTCGGCAACATTTACATGGACCAGGTGAATCACCGCAAAGCCAGGCAGCACTACGAACAGGCTTTACGGGTGAACCCGAATTTTGATCGTGCGAAACGCGGTCTCGCACTGGCGGAAGAAATGCTGGCTGGCGGCAATGCTGAACTGGCCAATCCCTTCGGACGGCTTGTAAACACCGAGGAGCTCGACAAGCGAAACGCGGTGGCCACGAACGTTCGCGAACTGTCCGAAGAGGAACGTTTCACCGACCGACAATTGATTCAACTGGCGGCGGCTGAATCAGGAACCCTGGCCGGCCACATGCTCACTCATTTGCGAGAGCACGTCGAACCATCATTGATGGCTGTCGCCAAACTGATCGCCAAAGATCCTGGCCAACAGCGCGGCATGTACGAAGCTCGACTGGAGTATCACGAAGCCGTCAAATTTCTAAACGAGTTGTTCGGCAACTGGCAGATCGAGTTCTATAAGCTCCGACAGCACGAATCTGAACTGGCCACGAAGTCATAACCTCAAGCAGGAACTTTTACGGTTGCCCAACATTGTGCGACCAGCCAAGCCGCGGAAGGGGGATCTCTTTCCCTGATTCTTCAAGGAGGCGACACGAGTCTCCGACGATGATCTCGCCGATGTGCGATAGAGGAATTGACAGCGGGTTACTTGAGGTCAGCCGCTGACCGTCCTCCGGCGAAACGGTAAACAGCAGTTCGAAATCCTCGCCGTCGCCAAGTGCATGTTCAAGCGGCGTGAGATCGTCGTTGGCTGCTGACGCTGCCGCCTGGCTGATTGGAATCGAAGCGGCATTGAGTCGTGCTCCAACCTTGCTTTCTTCCAGGATGTGATAAAGGTCGGCAACCAGTCCGTCGCTGACGTCAATCATCGAGTTGAGCCGGCACGCGTCGCGGAGGACGAGTGCTTCGTGAACTCGCGGTGTGAAATCAAGATGGTGACCGGTGATACTTCCTCCAAGGCTGCCGGTCACGAAAATCCAGTCGCCGGGTTTCGCTCCTGCGCGCGTGATCGCCGTTCCGGATGAAACCTCGCCGACGATGGCGACGTTGATCACGACGGGACCGTCCCATGAGTTGGTGTCTCCTCCAACGATGACTGTGTCGAACTCTTGTGCTAATGAATGAAGCCCGTCGAAGAGCTGTTCGCCAAATCGGTCGCCATGCCTGTTCGAAAACTGACGGGGCAGGGCGAGACTGACGAGGGCGTACTTTGGACGACCGGCCATTGCGGCAACGTCGCTGAGGTTTACCGCCAGAACTTTGCGACCGACCTGAAAAGGCATCGCGGTCGCAAGGTCGAAGTGGACACCTTCCAGGAGCATATCCGCCGCGAGAAGAATGTCGCCATCCGAGCGTTCAACAACGGCGGTGTCGTCGCCGATTCCGGTCAGGACGTGCGGTGCGTTTCCAATCGCGGTGCGAAAAGATTCGATCAACTGAAACTCGCTGGTTCGCTCAGGAAGCATCGGTGTTTCCGATTGACGAGGACTCACCATCTGAACGCGGCTCGTTGCGGCGAGGTTTGCCGGGAATCAGCCTGTAAAGCCGCAAACAAACCAGCAACACAACAAACGCGGCCAGCGAAATGCCGGCAAGAATTGCCAGCCCCGGAGCGTCTCCGAAAAGCTTGCGGATTGAAAACTCGTTTGAAATTTCGAGCATCCACAACGGTCGCCAGGCAAACAGGACAACAGCCGCGGCCAGACTGAGATACGGGCCGAACGGAATGTAAGTTCGGTTAGTGACAAGGCGAACTCCCAAACCCATCGCAATCCCGCAAAGCGGAGCAAGCAGGAAGACGAAGACCAGCGGCTGCCAGCCGAGAAAACTTCCGATCATGGCCATCAGCGTGACATCGCCCAGGCCGAGGCTTTCCTGGCCAAGCACGACAGACGAGAGCCAGCGAACCAGCCACGTCACGCCAGCACCTGCGATCAGTCCCGTCATGCTCCAGACGAAGCCGTGCCAGTGAGTGTGCTCACCGATCCACGCGGGAATGTACGGCCCTCTAATTTCGGCCACCGCCTGATTCCAGTCGACCCACAAGTGCATCAACTGCGTGTCACCGGAAATCGTCGCCAGCAGGACTCCGGCAATCATTCCCGGAATCGTAATCTGGTCCGGGATGATGTACTCACGAAAGTCGGTGACAGTCGCTTCGATGAGAAGTACCAGCAGGACGAGATGCCCGACCGCTCGGCCATACACCCAGAATAAGGCGGGTAGCACTTCGCTTGTCGAGTGCATTCCCAGGCCAAACACGGCGACGAAGTATCCGGCAAGGATCGCCCCGGTCAGCGCGGGAGTCAGCATTCGCGATGCCGAGTTGCCCTGTCTGCTGCGGACGGTGTTCTCATTGACGCTGGCATGGACTTCGCAGAACTGCTCGCACATTCTCAGCGACCACGCATCCAGCACGAGGCCGAGCACCGAGCCGAAAACAAACAGCCCGACCGCGATTGCCTCGAACTGGTCCTGGATGAACTGGTCCATGAATTATCGAGAGCTTCAACCGGAGTGTGTTTCTGGATGATTCCCCAACTGTCTGCACGAGCCGAACGAGGTTCGTCAGTGGGATTGGCACGGCACTTGCCTTGCGGTCCGAGCGTATCGAAGCAGGCAGTGCGTTGCTACTCACACAGGGGCCTGGCTCGAAACACAAACTCAGACATCGTGACGGTAGCGCTTCCGTCGATTGAAACCACTGAAAGGGACTACATAAATCGACGACCCGCTCGCACGGTGAATGGCAATTCCGGGGACCATTTACTGAAGAAGGACAGGTAATGCGTAGTGTTTTGGGTGTATTTCGTAGATTGATCTTTGTACTGGCGGTGGTGCCTCTCTTGGCCCAGCCGGCATTTGTGTTCGCTCAGGACAGCACTGAAGCGGCAGACGGAGCCGGGGTAAGTGCTCCTGCCGCCGAGGAATCTCAGAGTGACGTAAATAATTCGGGAGAAGGGAGTTCCGTCGAGTTAACAACCGAAGCCGCTCCAACGGAAGAGGTTGCCGAGCTGAGCGGAGCCAAGGTAGCGTGGATGCTTACATCATCAGCACTCGTGCTTATGATGACGGCACCCGGCCTGGCACTGTTCTACGGTGGGCTTGTCCGGAAAAAGAACATTCTGGGCGTCATGATGCAGTGCATGTTTCTGATGGGACTGATGACTGTCGTCTGGGGAATCATCGGCTACAGCCTGGCTTTCGGCGGTTCGAGCCCATACTTCGGCAATTTCGATCATGTCCTGATGAAGGGCATCATCGCCGACGGCGTGCTTTCCGACGTCGAATGGGCAAATAACAGCATTTTCTTCGTCTTCCAGGGAATGTTCTTCATCATCACGCCGGCTTTGATCTGCGGAGCCTTCGCCGAGCGAATGAAATTCAGCACGATGTGCGTGTTTTCAGTCCTGTGGGGTTTGTTCGTTTACTGCCCCGTTTGCCACTGGGTCTGGGCCGACGCTGGCTGGCTCTGCGAGTGGAACGAAAACGCGCTCTACCCCGCACTCGACTTTGCCGGCGGAACAGTCGTCCATATCAGCTCGGGAGTCTCGGCTCTGCTTTGTGCCCTGCTGATCGGCAAGCGAATTGGCTATCCGCAAGAACCAATGCCACCTCACAACTTGACCTACACCTGCATCGGTGCCGCTCTGTTGTGGGTAGGTTGGTTTGGCTTCAACGCGGGAAGCGCTGTCGATGCAAACGCTGCCGCAGTCAACGCCTTTGTCGCGACTCACATGTGTGCCGCCGCTGGTGTGCTCGGATGGTCCGCCGTCGAATGGATCAAACACGGCAAGCCGAGCATCCTTGGTGCCTGTTCTGGTGCTGTCGCCGGTCTGGTCTGCATTACTCCCGCCAGTGGTTCGTGCACGGCTGTGTCGGCGATCCCGATGGGAATTATTGCCGGAGTCGTTTGCTACTTTGCCTGTGCCAAGGTGAAGCTGAAATTTGGCTACGACGACTCACTCGACGCCTTCGGTGTTCACGGAGTCGGGGGAACTGTCGGAGCATTGTTGACCGGCGTTTTCGCCAGCAAGCATCTCAGCTCGGGACACTATGGAGTGCTCGACGGAATGCCCGGCCAGATGGTTCCTCAGATTGTGAGCATTGTCGCCACGGCAGTTTTCGCTCTGGTCATAACCTTCATCATTCTGAAAGTTCTGGATGCCGTCATGGGGCTGAGAGTCAGCCAGGATGACGAAGTTCAGGGGCTGGACGTCAGCCAGCACGGCGAAGAAGGCTACATCTTCCTGTAAAGAAGTTTATGGCCGGATCCTGGATGGTCCTGTCGGCGAGGCTTCCCGGTGAAGCCTCGCCGAACGTTTTCAGGCGGAGACAATCTCGTTTTTCACTTGGCGACAGTAAGCGCGCGGGCCAGCGCTTCGGCGTGTCGGCCAGCGTGGTCGACGCGCCATTTCGATTCCGATTGAAGAAACGATGACAGCTTCATGGACGCTGATAATCCAACATTGAATGTCATCGGAAGCAGCCCACCCATGAAGGCGGTGGCTGAGACGATTCAACGAGTTGCCGATACCGGGGTCGATGTATTGATCCTTGGCGAAACCGGGACCGGTAAAGAACTCGTCGCGCGGTCAGTACATCATCTCGGACGGTGCCCGGACGGCCCGTTTGTGCCAATCGACTGCGGAGCAATTCCGGAAAACCTCCTGGAAAGCGAACTGTTCGGTTACGAACAGGGAGCGTTCACCGGAGCTGATCGACAACGTCGAGGTCTCCTGGAAACTGCCAGCGGCGGAACGTTCTTCCTGGACGAAATTGGTGACCTGCCGCTGCTGCTGCAAGCCAAGCTGCTGCGAGTTCTGCAGGAGCGAAAACTGAGACGAGTCGGTGGCAACACTGAAGTTGACATTGATGTTCGCATCGTGGCAGCCACGTCGCGAGACCTGGACCTGATGGTTCAGAACCGAACTTTCCGCGAAGACCTCTTCTACCGAATCAACGTTGTCCGAGTTGACCTTCCGCCTTTGCGCGAGCGTGGCGATGACCTCGGACTGCTGGCCGAGCATTTCATTCTTCGCTGTAGCCGTGAAATGGAACGGCGAGTTCCAGCGATCACGCCAGCCGCCTACTCGCTCATGCGCCGCTACCACTGGCCCGGCAACATTCGCGAACTCCAGAACGTTATTCGCCGAGCAATCGCCCTTTCTGATGATGACAAAATCAGCTCGGACGACTTACCAGTGTCACTTGTCGCGGCAGCCGCGGCGACGAACGGCAGTCCGGGGCGCAGTTTCTTCGAGATTCGTGACGAGTATCTGTCGCGCTTCGAACGCGAATATTTCGAAAGCCTGTTGCGGCGACACGGAGGCAACGTCAAAGAATCTGCAAGGGAGGCACAGCTACCAAGAGGAACCCTGTATCGGCTGCTGAAAAACCACTCCGTTGATCCGGCTGAATTTCGGCGTTGACTAAATCGATTCGCAGTGTTCCAGCAGCGAGACACGCGCCACACAAACGTGACACACCATAAACAGCGATCCAGGAATCATTCATATCTAACCAAATTCGCTATTCTCATTCAGCAGCCTCGTTGCAGGTTGGAGAATCCCCCAACAGAGTGTCACATTTTCGAGGCGCGTCTGGCGGTCACAGCTAAAATCACCTCTCGACGATAACCATTAAGTTGTTTCATAAAAGTCACTTACAACTTTCTATAGATTTGGTGACCGGCCTGGCACAGCGTTTCCTCTAGAGATCTCCAGTTGGCTCGAACCGGCAGGAATTGGGCAGTGAACTGAAAGTGGCAGGAGAGGAATCATGAAGAAGATCGAAGCAATCATTCGTCACTTCAAGCTTGAGGAAGTCAAAGACGCACTCAACAGTATCGGCATCGAAGGGATGACCGTTTCTGAGGTCAAGGGTTTTGGCCGGCAAAAGGGACATAAAGAACAGTACCGCGGCGCGGAGTACACCGTCGATTTTCTCCCGAAGGTGAAACTCGAAACCGTCGTTGCGGAAGACAAGGCCCGCGAAGTCATCGACAAGATTCTGGAGTCGGCACGGACTGGCCAGATCGGTGACGGAAAGATTTTCGTCACGAATCTTGGAAACGTCGTTCGAATCCGAACCGGCGAATCTGGTGAATCGGCGGTCTAGGAAACGAACATCGTCAGACCATTCTCACGGTCTGGCAAAACTGAACATTCAACTAACCTCAGCTCAACAAGGCCGAAGATCGATTCGGTCGCCAGAAGGAACTTCAAGATGAAAAAAATCGAAGCCATCATCCGACACTACAAACTGGAAGAAGTGAAGAACGGTCTCAACGAGGTCGGTATTCAGGGCATGACTGTTACCGAAGTTCGCGGCTTCGGTCGTCAACGAGGCCACAAAGAAGTCTATCGAGGTGCTGAGTACACCGTAGACTTCCTTCCAAAAGTAAAGCTCGAACTCGTCGTGAGTGATGAGGACGCAGGGAAAGCGATTGAGAAAATCACAGAAGTTGCTCGAACCGGGAACATCGGCGATGGCAAGATTTTTGTCACCGATCTGGCCGAAGTCATCCGCATTCGAACCGGAGAAAGCGGCAGCGAAGCGCTATAGCGAACGAGTTGTCAGCCCCAGTTCGCAAGGTGTGCGCATCGACGTAAAGCACGCTCTACCAGAGGCAGAGGGCAATTCAGATCTCTCTGCCTCTTCGGCTGCGCACACATCTCGCTGGAGCGGCTTTCTGCCAGATCCAACATGACAACTCCGTCGCGAGTCGCAAAGACCTCGCAAACGTGGTGACGTTTCTCAGCTTTGTCTTATTGAGAATTGTATTGGCGACGATGTCGACTGAATCTCCCGCAGAACGAATTCAAAGACGCAAGCAGGCTCTGGCAAAAATCCGAGGGCGTGCAGCGCAGCTTTTTGCTGAGGGAGCGCGCGGGATGCAGATTGCGTCCTGGCTTTCGGACGCGATGGACACTTACACGGTTGAGATCCTGCAGGAGACCCTTGCTGACTTCACAGAAGCTGAGCAGCAGGAACTTGCTGAGAACTCTGCCATGATCGCAATCGGTGGCTCAGGCCGCGGCGAAGTCGCGCCTTACTCCGACTCCGACCTGATCTTCATTTTCCAGCCACGCATCGCCAGTTTGATTGCGAGACTGACAAAACGGATCGTTCCGGAGTTCTGGGATGCGGGTATCAAGCTGGGACAACGCGTTCATACGGTTCGTGACGCGGCGACCAGCGCGATTACGGATCCTCATCTTGCATCTTCGCTCGTACATATTCGTCCTCTGTGGGGCGACGAGTCTCTGGCTGCGCAGCTGAAGACACAGTTCTACCGAAAAGTCGTGCGATCGCGGCTTCGAGTTTTCGTCAACGACTGTATCGAGGGGCGAGATGAGGAACGGTCGACGCACGGTGCGACTTGCCAGCAACTTGAGCCTGACGTGAAAAAGTCGTTGGGTAGCCTTCGTGACGTCCATCTTCTGCAGTGGGTTGCGTTCGCTCATTATCAGACATCAGACATCGATTCACTGCGTAGAAAGAACGTGCTGACTTCCGACGACGCGGTCAGACTGAAGCAAGGCGTCGAGTTTCTGACTCGAGTTCGTATCGATCTGCACCTTCATGCCGGTAAAGCCAACGACACTCTTTCAAAAGATGAGCAGCTCCGGATTGCGAAAGCTCGCGATATTGCGCAGGTCGAAGGTCAGCGACCAGTTGAACGGTTCATGCAGGAGTACTTTTATCACAGCATGGCCATCGCAGAGATCACACAGCGATTCGTCAGTCGCCATCGTCGTCGTTCAATCGCGTCGATTCTAAAGCGGTTGATGATGTCTCATCGCGTCAACCGCTACTTCGTTCTCAGTGACAGTGAACTTGACGTTTCGCCGTCCCGGCTGACAAGAATCTGCACAACCCTCGACGATATTCTGCGAATTTACCATTCGGCAGCGATGTATCGAGTCGGCCTGTCGCCGCGCCTGATCGAGGCCATCAAGTCAACTGCCCGCAATCTACCACCCGGGCCATCCCCGGAAGCATCGCGGCTGTTCATGGAAATTCTCGGCACCGTTGGCAGTTGCAGCGCAACAATCCGCAGTATGCACGAAACCAACGTTCTGGAGCTTGTCATTCCGGAGTGGCAACGTGTTCGATGTCTGTTGCAGTTCAACCAGTATCACCACTTCACGGTCGATGAGCACACTCTCCGATGCCTGGAGATTTGCGAAAGCTTTGTGGATGAAGACTCGCCCGTCGGTGCGGCTTATCGAAACATTCGCGTGAAACAACTGCTGCATCTCGCATTGATTCTTCACGATGCCGGCAAGGGATTTGACGAAGAGCACAGCGAACTTGGCCGCCGGATGGCTTTGGACATTTGCCAGAGGCTGCGGCTGAGTCAGCATGAAACAGGCATCGTCAGTTTTCTGGTTCACAAACACCTGAAGATGGCGGACCTCGGCTTTCGATACGACACGACTGATCCGCAAGTCGTGCTGGAGTTCAGCCACGAAGTCGGTTCCGCCGAAAAGCTGAGAATGCTCTTCGTGCTGACAGCAGCCGATGTCAGCGGTGTTGGGCCAGGCGTGTGGACAAGTTGGAAAGCCGACCTGCTGGCAGACTTCTACAAGAGACTGATGACGACATTGAGTGGTCAACCGCCGCGATTCCACGAAGAAGAACGACTGCGGGAAATCCGGGCACATGTCTACGACTCGATTGTCCCGCTGGAACCCGAGTCCGACGAACTCGCGACGTCGTTGCGGCAGTGGGTGGATAAACAACTCGACGGATTCTCGTCTCAGTATTTGACGATGACTCCGCCGTCGATGATCGCCCGTGACCTCGACATCATCCGCAGCCTGGGGCCTGGTGAAATCCGCGTTGACGGGCGGTACGACAAAACCAGCGGGGCCACTGATTATCACGTCATCGCCGACTCGCTGTATTCACGCGGCGCGTTTCATCGCATTTCCGGCGTGCTGACCGCTCGACACCTGCAGATTCTTGGAGCCGAAATCACAACCAGTTTCGACGGCATCATCGTCGATACGTTTCACGTTATCGACGAAGATTATTCGGGGGTCGTTCCACAGAATCGAATTGACGAAGTTGCCAGCTCGATCCTTCAGGGCTTGAGACAGGAAGTAACCGCCAAAGAATTGTTTCAGCGTCATCGCCGCTATGTCACCGAAGACGCAGAGGCACCAACAATGGGCTTGCCAACGCGAGTCGAAGTTGACACAGACACCTCGGATAAAGCGACTGTTGTTCTTGTCTTCGCTCATGACCGACCAGGGCTGCTCTATACAATTTCTCGAACGCTCTTCAAGTTAAAGCTGTCCATCGACCTGGCACGGATCGCCACACACTTCGATCAGGTGGTTGATGTCTTTTACGTCACCGACAATGACGGCCAGAAAATTACATCAGAAGAGCAGTGCCAGGCGATTCGAGATCGAATGCTGGAAGAACTGGAGAAATTCGAACGGTCGACGCATCGCGATTTTGTGTCATGAATGACCGCAGGCAGCTGTCGGTGAGTGGCTCGATTTCCCTTTCCGCTATTCGGTTGCGACCGGCCTCGCGAGCTCATCCGTGAGCCACAATTCGATCAGCTTTGCAGGTTCTGCCACGTCTCCAATTTTTCGATCAACGAGATGAAGGTCCTGAGCGGCGACCAGTCGTCGGACCAGATCATCGCGTGGCCTCTGGTTCGAGGTCATATCAGCCACAGACGGATGAATCACAACGCAGTCCCACGTCGGCGGTCCGAAGTTTAACGACCAGTTCATCGCCCATGCGTATGAACTGACAAACGACTCGTCGGATTCAGCGACGGCTGACTGAGGGATCGCAACCAGCACAAGGTCTGGTTTCATGGCGCGGACACGAGCCCTGGCGTCCTGCTCGATCTGCGTCAGGGACAGCCCTTCGACAGGCCAGGGCGTAATGTCGACTTGAATCTTGTCAGAAACACTCCGCAGGGCAGATTCGAAAATTGTGTCGTACGGAGCCATGGCCAGAACCCGCACTGGTTGATTGTCCTTCATTCTGGCGAGTGTTTGCTGCAGTGCCGGCAACAATGGCGGCACGTTCGCAAGTGATACTTGAGCCCCGGTGATTGCCTGAGCCAACCGCTCGGCCATGCTCTTGTGGCCGGCCATGTTCGGATGAATCGCGTCGCTCATCAACAGTCTCCAGTCAAACGGCTTGATCTCGCGAATTCCGTCCAGCTGCTGATACATGTCGCAAATCGGAACGCCAAGTTCCCGCCCGACTTCGCGAACAACATCGCAGTACATGATCAGTTTGTTCGTCGGTCGACCCGGTGCGTCGATGACGTTATTTGGCGTGGCGAGCACAACTTCGGCTCCGATGCCACGACATTTCTCGACGATGGTTTTCAGGTTTGCCCGATAGTCGTCCAGCGGGACGCGAGTCATATCGTTCAGGCCGAACATGACCGTCACGACGTCGGGCTGATGAGCCAGCACGTCACGATCAATTCTTGCCAACGCGTTGACGGTCGTGTGCCCGCTGATGCCTGCGTTGATCATCTCAACATTCGAGACACCGGACACTCGCCGCAAAGCAATGCCGAGCATGTCTGTGTAGGCTCGACGGCTTCCGGAGTGGTAATACACGCCGGTCACGCTGTCGCCGAAGCAGACAACTTTGACGGGGTCGCCGGACATCAGTTTCTTTCGAACGTTCAGGTCAGCGCCGGTGGTCGTCTTCAAGACCGGCAGCATGGTTTCGGTGAGCCTGATATGCCCGTCGACATTCGGGTGACAGCCGTCGGTGGTCCAGCCGTGCAGGTCGCTGCCCTCGCGATGCGCTGCCGTCCAGTCTGCGAAGTGATCGACCAGTGGAACACGCCATTCTTCAGCGACGTCTCGACACGCCTGGACGAATGGTTCAAGTTTGATATTCGGATTCTCACCGATTCCGTTCTGACGAGCTTTGTCGGACCAGCGCGGTTCGGTCATCAGGACGGGTTGAATTCCTCGTCGCAAGAGTTCAGCCACAATCTTATTCAGATTTACGCGGTAGTCATCGACAGAAATCCGACTGCTCGTTTTCCCCTGGTCCACATAACTGTCATTTGTCCCGTACATGATGGTGACGATGTCGGGCTGGTGCCGAAGCACTCGATCAAGCCGCTGGAGTGCCTGGTCCGTACGCTCGCCGCCGATGCCAACATTGACCACATCAACGGACCGACCGTCAGCAGCGAGCTGTTGCTCAATCAGCGATGCAAACGTCTGCTCGTTCGAGACGCCCGAACGGACGCCCTTCGTGATCGAATCGCCCAGGGTGACGATCGTGAAGTGTCGTCGCTCTGCCTGAGTGTTCTTTTCGATTCTCAGCAGTGACTCCGCAAAGAGTCGTCCGACTTCGAGCGTCCCTTTCGAATCGTAATGAACCTGGTTGGCGATTGTGGCTGCTGACGTGTCGACGTACTCCCAGCGAGGGTCGAACGACGCTGCCAGTTTCTGCTGGTCAATGATCGCCGGCATGAACTGGTTGCGGCCTTCGAGAAATTTTGTGTTGACCGCAATCAATGCAGCCAGCTTTGGAGCAGCAAGTTCTCTTCGGATAGCCGTCAGCATGGCGTCCAGATTTCGTGCGTAGATCGCCGAGTCATTCGCGTTGGCATCACTCTCGCCCTGCACCCAGCCAAAAGCCCGCGGACGCAGCTCAATCCCTTCCTTCTTCGCCGCCAGAATTGCCGCGCGAGTTTCTGAAATCAGTGATCGGTAACAGGCTCCTGCTTCTCCAGGATCGGCATGGTCCCAGTTGCGCCGCAGACCGGTCCCGCTGAATGCTACTTTGACCACGGCAAGCGGTTTGTTTTCCCTGGCGTACAACGTTCGAGCAAAGTTGATCTCAGGCCCGAAGCCTCCATCGGGGTGAGCAAAGTTGCCGTACTGTCGACCTTGTTTCGGCTTCTTCGGATTACCCAGCGGCTGAGCCTGCAGGTGTGTCCATTTTCCGCCGCTCGTCGAGTCATGCTCGTCCGGTGGAGGGTCGCCGCATTTCCACCAGAACATGATGTGCTGATCGGCCTCGCTGTTCAGCATCTCGCCCGGGTCAGTATCTGCGCCGACGGCGTTCGACTGGCCAGCGACAATCAGCAGATCAACCTGCCTCAGATCGGCGGCGTTTGTTTCCGGGGTGGGGAAACCAACAACCGCCAGAGCAACAACCGCTGAAATAAAAAGTCGCATGTGAGAACGCCTTCCATAGACAAGTCTGCGAAGTGGAAGTAGGTCGGTCGTCATACTGAATAAGAATCGCGAAAAACACAAAGACACGAGACATTTCACCATGCGGACTCAATCAAATCAGCAGTGTTCTGTTCAATCAAAAGCTGAAGGCGCACCATCCTGTACCTGCGGCATCAAACCGTAAGCGGTCGGGCCGCCCATTGAGTTGAAGCTTTGCAAGACATCCATTGTCGGCAAGAATCTGGTTCGACATAGCGGTCAGATTTCTCACACGGGTGGCACGTGACATGAAGCAAAGCTCTGGTGATGAGCGTGCTGGATTCTTCGCGAGCCGCTATGCGAGTTTTGGTTACGCGTTTCGCGGCCTCGGCCTGGCGATTCGATCGGAAATCCATATCCGCATCCATCTTGTCGCCACGCTGGCGGTCGTCGGCGCCGGACTCTACTTTGACCTCTCGTCGACGGAATGGTGCAGCGTCTTTCTGGCAATTGGACTGGTCGTTACCTCTGAGACTCTGAATACGGCCATCGAACGACTGGTCGACATCGTGCAGCCCGAATTCGACGTTGCCGCCGGACAGGTCAAAGATATTGCCTCGGCAGCAGCGCTGATTGCCTCATTGGCAGCGTCGGTTGTCGGCGTCATTGTCTTTGGACCTCGACTGCTCTTTCTGCTGAATCTGTGAGTTCAACTTCCTCTGATTTCCCACCGGCAGGAGCTGCCATGATTCCCCGCCTTCGAAACTTCGTTCGACCTTGCCTGTTAATGCTCGCCGCCGGCGCATTCTGCTCTGCACCTTTCGAAGCAGCTGCTCAATCGTCGAAGCTGGCTCCGGCAGAAGGCTGGCACCTGGTAACGGTCCCCGATGCCTGGCGAAAAGTGCCAAGCGGCGACCTGAAACCGATCAATGGTTACTCGTGGTACCGTTGCCTGGTCCAGGTTCCAGAATCCTGGAACGGTGCCGACCTGACTCTGTTTACAGAAGCTCTCGACGATGCCCGAGCTTCCTACGTCAACGGTGTGAATGTCGGAGCGACCGGAACTTTCCCGCCGCAGTTCCGCAGTGGCCTGGGTGAAAAAGGAAAGTACGACGTCGATGCCGACCTGATCGAATTCGGCAAACTCAACACAATCGGGATCCGGGTTTACCAGGACAACCCGCGGCCAAACTTCAGCGTCGCACCGCCAATTCTGATGAACGAGTCCGCAAAGCAAGCCATCCGGATGGACGGCGACTGGCAGTACCGACCCGGCGATGACTCGGCCTGGTCGAAGTCTTCCGCAGCCGACTTCGGTGTCGATGCCGCAAAACTTTCCGCCGGCACCAGCGACCGCAAACAAGGCGCGTATGCCAAGATCGACAACGTCGACGACGTCGAGCGGTACGTTCTGAAACGACAGGGCGACAACGATCCCGTCCCGCCGGCAGAAGCTGAGAAACAGTTCGAAACACCCGACGACCTGGAAATGCAGCTCGTTCTTTCTGAACCGCATATCGCTCAGCCGCTGTTCATGAACTGGGACGAGCGAGGCCGACTGTGGGTCATGGAGTACCGGCAATATCCCGAAATCGCCGGATTAAAAATGCTCAGCCGCGACGTCTACCTGCGAGCGGTTTATGATAAAGTGCCTCCCGCGCCGCCGAACCACGACAAGGGCCGCGATCGGATTTCGATTCACGAAGACACCGATGGCGACGGCGTTTATGACAAGCACAAAGTCTTCGTCGACGGGCTGAATCTGGCGACTTCGTTCGTCCAGGGTCGAGGCGGATTGTTCGTCACCAACCCACCCTACCTGTTGTTTTACCCGGACGAAAACGGCGACGACGTGCCGGACGACGATCCGGAAGTCCTGCTTGAAGGTTTCGGGTATGAAGATTCGCACTCGGTGATTAACAGCCTTCGATTCGGACCGGACGGCTGGCTCTACGGCGCTCAGGGCAGCACGGTTTCCGGCAACATCAAACGGCCTGGTTCAAAAGACGAACCCATCCGCACGATGGGCCAGTTGATCTGGCGCTACCATCCCGAACTGCGTCGCTACGAAGTTTTCGCCGAAGGCGGCGGCAACACATTCGGCGTCGAGATCAACGAGAAGGGCGAAATCTTCTCCGGCCACAACGGCGGCGATACGCGAGGATTTCATTACGAACAGGGCGGGTACTCGCGAAAAGGATTCGGCAAACACGGCCCGCTTTCGAACCCGTACGCGTTCGGCTACTTCGAAAACATGAAGCATCACAGCGTGCCTCGCTTCACGCACAACTTCATCATCTACGAAGAGAACGTGCTGCCGGACGAGTATCGCGGCAAACTGTTCGGCATCGAACCGTTGCAGGGTCAGGTCGTGATGAGCGACTTCCAACCGGACCAGTCGTCGTTCCAGACGCGCGACATCAGCCGAGTCGTCAAAACCAGCGACCAGTGGTTCCGCCCGGTCGACATCAAAGCCGGTCCCGACGGCTGCATCTACGTCGCTGATATGTACGAACAACGCATCGATCACAGCAGCCACTACGCCGGCCGCATCGACCGAACCAACGGTCGTATTTACCGGTTGAAGCCGAAGGAACTGCCGAAGGCAGAATCGTTTGACTACGGAGAAGCCGACTTTGAAGCACTCGGCAAGCTGCTTGACCATCGCGGGAAATGGCACCGCCAGACGGCACAGCGAATTATCGCCGATCGAAACGTTGCTGCAAAAGAATCCGTCCAAGCTCCGAAACGAAAGCCGCTGCTGGATTTCTCAGGATTCGGTATTCCACTTATTGAAGCTGCCATCTTCCTTGAGCAAATTGAATCACTTGAAAAAGCGTTTGTGCGGGGAGGTCAGACAAGTCTGGAGGCCATTTGGTGGCTGAATTCATTGACCACACTACAGAACATTGAAACTGTGAAGGGACTTCTTGCTCACGAAGATCAATTCGTCCGGGCCTGGACTGTCCGTCTGCTGTGCGACCATTATCAGGTTGAGCCTGCGATCGCTCGCGCACTGGCAAACCTCGCGGCCCAGGAGCCGTACATCGAAGTCCGCAAGCAGCTTGCTTCTTCGGCGCGACGACTGCCGGCAAAGGACGCGCTGCCGATCATTCGAAACCTGCTCAACTACGACGAAGATTCAAAAGACCTCCACCAGCCGCTGATGCTGTGGTGGGCGATCGAGGCGAAAGCTTCCGACGGGTCACGCAAAGAGATTCTTGATCTTCTGTTTGCTGATAAAGACGTCTGGAACACGGCCATCGTCAAAGAGCACCTCATCGATCGAATGATGAAGCGTTACGCGCTGGCGGGGTCTCGTGAAGAGCTGATCGCCGCCGCTGAGTTGCTTAACGCTTCGCCGAACAAGGCCAGTACGGAGCTTCTGCTGAAAGGTTTTGAAGAGGCGTACAAAGGCCGATCGCTGGCCGGTCTGCCGGATCAACTCGTTGCGGCCATTGCCAAGTCCGGCGGTGGCTCCACCGCTCTGAAACTCCGTCAGGGAGATGCTGAGGCAATCAAAACAGCGGTCACCGCCGTTGAATCTGGAAAAGGCACCGCGACCGACCGTCTGCAATACCTTCAAATCTTCGGTGAGATCCGCCGCCCGGAATTCATCCCCGTCCTGCTGAAAGTCGTCGACTCGGACAAGAACGCCGACCTCGTCTCGGCCGCGTTGACCGCTTTGCAGGCGTTTGACGATCTGCGAGTCGGACAGTCCGTCGTTAAGAGTCTGAAAGGAATTCCCGGCGACGCTCGACTGGTTGCCGAAACGCTGCTCGGCAGTCGCCCCGTCTGGGCCATCGAACTGCTGGAAGCAGTCGACCGCGGAGAACTGAAACCGGACGACGTTTCGGAAACCGCATTGCGAAAAATTCTGCTGCACGACAACAGCCGCATCGGTGAACTCGTCGAGAAACACTGGGGCAGCGTTGCCGGAGCGACGACCGAAGAAATGCGCAAAGAAGTGGAACGGTTGATGGCCATCGTCGAGGCCGCTTCCGGCAATCCGAAAAAAGGCAAAGTGCTCTACATGGAGAACTGTGGAAAGTGCCACACGCTGTTCACCGAAGGCGGCAAGGTCGGCCCGGACTTAACCTCGTTCAAACGCGACAACCTCGAACGAGTCATGATCAACGTGGTGAACCCGAGTCTCGAAATCCGCGAAGGCTTCGAAAACTACATCATCATCACAACGGACGGACGAGTCGTGAACGGCTTCCTCGCCGACAAGGACAATCAGGTTGTCGTGCTGCGAGGTGTCGACGGCCAGAACCTGATCTTCCGCCGCGACGAAATCGAAGACATGCGGGCGATTAAGCGATCTGTCATGCCCGAAGGCACCGTCGCCAAGTTGACCGATCAGCAGATCCGGGATCTGTTTGCGTACCTGCGAGCGTCTCAACCGGTGAATTACTGATCTGAGAAAACGGGACGCTGAGTTCGCAGAGGACTCGCAGAGTAAAAGGAGAATTTCTCCGCGCCTCTGCGTTTTTCTCCTCAGCGAACTCTGCGTTCAAACGTCAGCGTGATTGAATATTACTTCTCGGTGGAATCGCCTTTCGGCTTCGCTTCTTCTTTCTTCGGCAGAATTGTCAGCCAGATGTCCCTGGTTGAACGATTGAACGCTGCGAGTTCGGCTTCGGCTGAGACGGATTGCCTCTCTCCGTACTGACCAACAATTCTCAGTGGTCCGTTGAATGGTTTGGCTTCGTCGGTTTTCAGGATCAGTTTGATGGCCTTCGACGTATCGCCTTTGGCTTCTGACTTGACCGGTTCGACCGTCGCGCCTTCGGGTAAATCCTGAATACTGATTGTGACCTCTTCATTGAAGCCATCATTTCGAGCGATCGTGACGGGAATCTCCAGCGGCGTACCAGGAGTGGCTGCGAAGACGTCCGCTTTCAATGTCAGTTTTGCCGATGGCTGTCGCGGTCTGATGCTGAGTCGATACGCGAATCGCCATCCGCCGTTTTCGAACAGGTCTTTGACTCGAACGGTGTAATCCCCGTCCGCCTTGACTGAAAACACCAGTCTTGAGTCGGCCTCGTTTCGCACCGCGTCGTCAGATTCGCCGAGCGACTTTCCGTCTTTGTCGAAAACGGTCACTACCGTATCGAGTGGATGGCCAAGCGATCGTGACTCGGCGGCGATCACCAGAACGTCTCCCTTCTTCGCTGAGAATTGAAAACTGTCTTCGTCAGCAGGTTCATCGATCACTCCACAGACAGTCGTTGGAACTTTAACGGCAACTGGATTTTCGGCGTTGCATGGTTCAACGGCGATCAATACCGGCTCGTCGACGACGGTTAACGAAACTTCGTGAGGAAGTTCCGACTGTGTGAACTCCGACTGCGTTTCTGCATCGACTTTGATTGGCTGCGACAGAGCGTCAGTAAGATTCCAGCCGACAAGTTTCACCGATGATTCACTGTCTCGTTGAACAACCGCAGGCTCAACGTGATTGGCCACAGGTCCGCTCGTCATGGTCAGGCGGTAAAGATAGTCCGCTCCGCCCGCGAATCGGATCGTGCTGTTTGGTGTCGCAGGAAATCCGAAGACGCGTATAAGCCACGTTCCGTCAGCCGGAGCTTCAAACGCAATCATCGGATCGAAACCGTGGTCGTCATCAACCTGCTCGATCACCGTTCCGTTGGCAGAAAGGATCTGCATGATCGGGTCGACGGGAAATCCCAGCCGCCAGTTGGCATCGATCTGCGCGACCAGTGTCTGCCCCTTCTTCAACGTGATGGCGTAAACATCAACGTCGTTAGCGGCGCCGAGCTTTGCGTTGATCACTGACGACTGATCGATCGCCTGAGCTTTGGCGACTTCGTTGTTCGGCTCAACTTCAACAACTTCAGGCAAACGACCCAGCACGAACGGCACCTGAACAGTCGCTCCTTCGGCATTGAAGAATCTCATCCAGTACAAACCGGGGAATGCATCGGCTGACGAACCGATGACCAGGTCGTTGTCCTTCTCAGGAATCTCAAACGTGATGCCTGGGTTGTCGCACCAGACTTTGGTACCAGGCTGATTGATCTTCCCCGAAACTTTGACCGTGACCTTCTGCCCGATTTGCGCACCGGTCGGAAACACCCATTTGACGTCTGGCGGTGCGGCGAGGGCCGTGCGACTAAAACAGTGCAGCAAAATACCGAGGGCCGTGAGGACGGGAAACCTCATGAGCGAGTCTCCGATGGTGGGAAGATGAACAACGGACAAATCCATCGAACTTGATCGATCTTACGCGGCTGGAATCCGCGTGTCACTCTCCGTGAATGCGTGGCGTCATTCCGCAACTGGTCTGAAACACCTTTGATGGCCAGACCCCGCAGCGTCCGTAAGTCCTTACTATTATTCGTGTTTTGGTCAGACCGGGAAGTTTCGGCTGGACTGGAGCCTTCGGCAGGCTGGTGGAAACAATGCCTGTTGACCGGTTCTGTAATCTGGCTACAATCGGGACAAGTGTTAAATTCGGTAAAATCGGATTAACCGGCAGGACTCGTAAAGTCGATACTACCGCACAGATACACAACCAAGGGATTGACAAGGATGTTGTACCCTGGTCGGCTGGCTGCAGATTGTGATACCTGCCTTCACCATCACCGCAGCTTCGTCTGAGCCGGCTCATCAGTTCAGTTCAAAGGATGGATGAACCCGATGAAGACAGTTTTCACAACCGGAGAAGCTGCCAAGATCTGCAAGGTCAGTCAGCAGACAATCATTCGCTGTTTCGACTCCGGACAGCTCAAAGGCTTTCGAGTTCCAGGTTCACGTTTCCGTCGAATCCCGCGGGATATTCTCTATCGGTTCATGAAAGACAACGGAATTCCGACGGACGCTCTGGAAAGTGGACGACGCAAGGCCCTGATCGTAGATGACGATGAAGAACTCGTCGAACTGATCAAAGACGTGCTCGAAGCGGACGGTCGTTTCGACATCCGCACAGCCAACAACGGCTTCGACGCCGGTATGATGGTCAAAGAGTACCACCCGGACATTATCGTCCTGGACGTCATGCTGCCGGACATCAACGGTCGCGAAGTCTGCCAGCGAGTCCGCAGCGATTCGACGCTGGACGACTGCCAGATCATTTGCATCAGCGGCATGGTCGAGCAGGACAAGATTCAGGATCTGCGGGACTCGGGCGCGAACGACTTCATGCAGAAGCCGTTTGAAATCGAGAAGCTTGTCGAACGAATCTGCAAGCTGTTGGATGTCGAACCAGTCCCCGCCAACGCTCGATAGATGCTGAATTATCCAAAGAGACTTTCACGCAGCAGCAGGTGAATCCTGTTGCTGCGTTTTTTGTAGCCTTCGCGTAGTGACAACAAACAACCGAAGAACCATGCCGGTGACTGAACCAGCCAATCTATTGACGGCTCCGCTGGAGCTTGTGCAGCGAGCGTTGCCGGTCTCAACCGCTAAGGCGCTGCTGGAGTTGCTGGCTGAATCGTGGCTGCTAACAGCTGGAGCGACCGCATGCCACGTTTCACTGGTCACCAATCAGAAGCTGCAGTGTGCCTTCTTCGACCTCGGACGTCGTGGCAAGCCAATCGTCTCCCCCGACGAAATCGCAATGTCGCAGGAAGCATGGTCAGCGACGCTGGCGAGTGATGCTCTGACAGCGATTTTCGATCAGAGCTCGGACGCTCCGACCTCGGTCACTGTCGTGCCGTTTGAATTCGAGGGACGCCTTTGTGGCGGAGCGCTGCTTCTGGGCGAATTTCAGGACTCTGACATCCTGACAACGCTGGCAACGGTCAGCGCGCAACTGATCGAGCAGCTTCGCAAACTTCAGTCGCCATCGGTGCCACCTGATCCGGTTTCCAAAACCAGGCTCCGTGATTTGAAGCTCGAAGCGATGGCCGAATTCGCTGCGGGAGCCGGTCACGAGATCAATAATCCGGTCGCCACCATCGCTGGCCGATCAGCCTTGCTGCTCAAAACAGAAACCGACCCCGAGCGACGGCGACTTCTGGAAACCATCGGCGGGCAGGCTTACCGCATCCGCGACATGATCGGCGACGCGATGACCTGCGCGAGACCGCCAGAGCCGGTCTGCGAAGAATTCGAACCCGCCGCGGACATCGTCCAGGTCAGCCAGAATCTGCGGCAACAGTTTCCACACAAGCAAGTCACGATGGAAACGACGCTCGACGAAAGCATCAAACTGAACGCCGACCGCGAGCAATTCCGAGTCGTCGTGTCCTGCCTGATTAAAAACAGCCTGGAAGCCATCTCCGACGCGGGAAACATCCGCATCGAACTCAGCCGCTTCTCTGACGGCTTTGATCAAGACACGCCGCAACCGAGTTCGCACATTCGCTTGTCCGTTTCCGACAACGGAGTCGGACTATCCGAAACAGAACGCGAGCACCTCTTCGACCCGTTCTACTCAGGCCGCCAGGCTGGTCGGGGCCTCGGCTTTGGCCTGCCCAAGTGCTGGCAAATTCTGAGACTCCACGGTGGAACCATCGAAGCTGTTGAAACATCGGTCGACGATGAAAACCCGGGAGAGGGCCTGACAATCAACACGCTATGGCCAACGTAACTCGCAACCCGAGAATCAACTATGGGGACTCCGGCCAGCATGGCTGGATCGAAAAGCGAACAGCTGCTTCGCCGTTCGAACCCAGTTCAAAAGAACTCTCGACACCCACCGTACGCTGATGATGAAGTAACTTTTGGCTGCGCCACTCAACCGCGAGTGGTCAGGCTATCCCTTGGAATCAACAAATCTGACACAACGGCGCTAAGCACGCTTCCGGTTGAAGAATGGTTTCCCGCCTGCGCGGGGATGACCGTACGACGCTGCGGTCGATTAATCCACTCGGAGCGCTTGACAAGCTGGCTGGTAACCAGCTTTCCTCCGTGGTTCCCGAGTGGCCGCTTTTCACCGCCTGATTGACAGGATGCTTCGAGATGAATTTTCGTGCTCGATTAACCGCTGCGTTTGTGCTGACCATGTTTGTGACACTGAGCTTTGCCGGCAGAATCTCGGTCGCCGCCGAGTTAACGGGCACGGCTGAAGAGCGGCTGAAGAACGATCTCAAATATCTGGCGGATGACAAGCTGGAAGGTCGAGGTGTCGGCACCGAAGGGCTGAACCTGGCTGCTGACTATATCAAAGATCAGTTCAAGGCGGCGGGTCTGGATGTGACTGCTCTGGATGGCGACGCCTTTCAGAAGTTTACGATGGTCACCGGAACAAAGCTGCTGGAAAACAATTCGCTGAAGTTCGTCGGGCCGGAAGACAAAACTATCGATTTGAAACTCGAAGAAGATTTCAACGTCTGCTCGTTCGGCGGCAGCGGGAAGTTCTCGGGCGAAATCGTCTTCGGCGGGTACGCGATCAACGCGAAAGAGGCGTCTTACAAGGATTTTGGAGACGTTGACGTCAAAGGGAAAATTGTCATCGTCATGCGTCGGACGCCTCAGCAGGCCAATCACAAAAGTCCGTTTGCCTCCGGTCACGGAGTGTCTCGACACGCGTCGATTCAGGCGAAAGTCAGCGTTTGCTCAACCGCCGGAGCGGCCGCGATTCTGTTTGTAAACGATCCGCACTCTGTTGAATCTGAGACTGAGAAAGCGATCGATTCGGCAAATAATGCCGTGGTGAAGGTCGCTCGCGAGATCTCAAAAATGGAGCCACCAGACAAAGCATTTTCAGATACGCGAAACAAGCTGAACGCGGCACTCGAAAGAGTCAGCAGCGCTCATGGAGACGCTCACACCGGCGGTTTCGACACTCTGATGAAGTTCGGCTACGCGGGGAACGGCAAGGACGGTGCGATTCCCGTCGTGCATATTTCACAGGCGAAATGCGACGAGCTATTGAAGCTTGCCTTGAAGAAATCGCTCGCCGACCTGGAAGCGGAAATCGACACGGACCTGAAGCCTCGAACTCAAGTGCTGGAAGGCTGGAAGGTCACGGGTGAAACGAGCCTCGAAAGAGTTCGCACGGAAGTGAAAAACGTCATCGGCGTGCTGGAAGGTGAAGGGCCCCTGGCTGATGAAACCATCGTCGTGGGTGCTCACTACGATCATGTCGGCATGGGTGGAGACGGTTCGCTGGCTCCGGGAGTCATTGAGGTTCACAACGGCGCTGACGACAACGGCTCGGGAACGGTCGCACTGATCGAGATCGCTCGCCAACTTGCGGCTCGGAAACAACCGTTGCCGCGCCGGGTGGTTTTTATCGCGTTCACCGCTGAAGAGAAGGGCCTGATCGGTTCGGCGAAGTACGTCGAAAAGCCGCTGTTCCCGCTCGAAAAGACGATCGCCATGTTCAACATGGATATGGTCGGGCGGCTGCGGGAAAACAAGCTGACCGTCTTCGGAGTTGGAACGTCTCCGACGTTCAAAGACGACGTCACCCGTCTGGGAGAAGCCGCTGAGTTCAAACTGTCACTGAAACCGGAAGGCTTCGGACCGAGCGATCAGTCATCGTTCTACGCAAAGAAGATTCCCGTCCTGCACTTCTTCACGAACACTCACAGCGACTATCACCGCCCCGGCGACGACTGGGAGAAAATCAATTTCAACGGCATCCAGCGAATCGCCGACCTGTTCCGCGACGTCGTGATCCACACCGCGGAAACTCAGAAGCGTCCCGAGTACCTCGAAGTCGCCGGGACGGCAGACACTCAACGACAAGGCAGCCGACCTTACTTCGGCAGCATCCCCGACTTCAGCGGCGAAGGGGAAGGTTATGCAATCTCGGGAGTTTCGCCGAAAAGCCCGGCAGCGAAAGGCGGACTGAAAGGCGGAGACCGGATCGTTCAGTTCGGAGAAAGCAAAGTCGCTGACCTGAGCGACTTTGACCTCGCTCTGCGAAATTTCTCAGCGGGTGACGAAGTCGACGTCACCGTACTCCGCGACGGCCAGAGAGTGAAGCTAAAAGTGACGCTGGCGAAGCCTCGTTAGCATTCGATTTTGCAGGCTGAGTTTTAACCGAGTACGTGTCTTAGAACTGGAACTCGTCCCAGCTTAATCGACCACAATAGCGTTTACGTGTGGCGAATCCGCGGTCGGGGACAAGTACCGGTAGGTCCAAGAGATATTTGGGGGCCCGTTCAGATTCTGGAGTGAGCTGGGCTTCAGACACGAATCGGATGTCCAAAACCTGTCGAAAGTCTGTTGAGAAATGATCACTGATTCCGGGGTTGTTGACAGTCTGAAAAAGGGCTCGAAAACTGCCAACATTCGCCCACAGACTGGTGACCGCCAACGAACAGTCTGTCAACGAGTTTTGAACTCCTTTCTGAGCTGCTTGTTGCCGCGCAAACCTTGACGTATCATACGCTTCCTGCGTCGCGGGAATGATTCTCAACACATCCGGCAGTCGCCTTAATAATACTGCTGAGATATATCTTTTCTTTAAGTAGTTCAGGCTCCGCCCCAGCGATGCTGGTTCGTAAAAATCAAGACAACCAGCAGACGACAACGATTGATCCGGACTGTGTCCGAGTTCGATACCTGAACGATTCCAACACGCTCGTCACGGAGTGACAGACGCCATGAAACTCAATTGTCATCGTGCTTCGTTCGCCTCGGCCCTTCAGATCGTCAGCGGGGTTGTTCCATCCCGGACTCCGAAAGAGATCCTTAAGAACGTCAAGCTGCATGTTGACGGCGGCAAGGCCGTTCTGATCGGTACTGACCAGGAAGTTGGTATCCGCTTTGAAGTCGCTGGCGTCGAGACGGATTCAACCGGCGAAGTTCTGCTGCCGACTCAGCGAGTCGTGTCGATTCTGCGGGAACTGAACGACGATCATGTGACACTGGAAGCGACAGAGGGAAAGCTGGTCATCAAAGGCGGGCAGAGCGAATTCAGCCTGTCGACTGAAGACCCGGGCGAGTTCCCGCCGGTCGCCGCCTTCGAAGATTCGGAATACTTCACAGTCAATGCTCCAACGCTGCGTGAGATGATTAAGCGGACGATCTTCGCGACAGATACCGAAAGCACTCGCTATGCACTTGGCGGAGTTTTGCTTGAGCTGACTCCTGAACGAGCAACGCTTGCCGCAACAGACAGTCGCCGGCTGGCAGTCGCGTCGGCAGCCGCTCAGGTGGTCGGCGAGATCAACGTCGAGAATGCAACTCCGGTGGTTCCGTCGAAAGCGATGCAGTTGATTGAGCGATCGTTGTCAGACGACGAAGATGCCGTCGCTCTGATCGCCATTCACGCCAACGATGTACTGGTGAAGTGTGGCGGCTCGACAATTTACAGCCGGCTTGTCGAAGGTCGATTCCCGAAATACTCGGACGTTATCCCCACCGATTTCAGCTCGTCGGTCGAACTGGTCATCGGACCATTTTATTCGGCAGTCCGGCAGGCTCAGATCGTGACTAACGAAGAAAGCCGCGGCGTCGATTTTTCATTCTCGAATGGCAAGTTGACACTGGCCAGTCGCGCAGCTGATGTCGGGCAGTCAAATGTAGAGCTTCCCATCGCCTACGACGGAGAAGAATTCACGATCACATTTGATCCTCGATTTGTCGCCGATTTCCTGCGGATTCTGGACAACGGGACGACGGTCAAATTGAATTTGATCGACGGCGAAAGCCCGGCCGTGTTCACAACGGAAGACCAGTATCGATATGTCGTCATGCCGCTTTCGCGAGACCAGTAGTCCGCAACGTGCTGGTGATTTGCAACTGCATGTTCCCGTTCCTCACCTTTTGATTCTCGTTCCTTCTATGTCTGACCCGACTCCGCTCTCGTCTGTACTGTCGGAACTGATTGCCAAAAAGGGAATCGCTCGCGTTCAGGGAAATGCGCAACTGATCGGGATCTGGAAGTCGGTCGCAGGCGAACGAATTTCGAGTCGAACGAAGGTGCTTGGTCTGAAACGTGGAATGCTGGAAGTTGGAGTCGATAACTCAGCTCTAATGAATGAGCTCGCTTCATTCCAGAAAACGGCGTTGTTGTACAAGCTGCAGAAAGAGCATCCCGAGCAGAAAATCAGCGATCTTCGATTCAAGCTTCGCAGCGATTTGAATTCAAAAACAAACTGACACAACGATAATTCACGGACGAAATATCGACACGAAGCCCCGAAGGCTTCACCTTGATACTCAGGGAAATCAGATGAGCACAGACGGCCCAGCGACCGAAGGCGGCAAGACTGACAGTTACAACGAGAGCCAGATTCGCGCTCTGGAAGGTGTCGAAGGGATCCGCACCCGACCGGCTATGTATATTGGTGACACGACCCTGCGGGGTCTGCATCACCTCATTTACGAAGTTGTCGATAACAGCGTCGACGAAGCGGTCAACAAATACGCTTCTGTGATCACGGTGAAGATCAACGCCGACGGTTCCGTCAGTTGCATCGACGACGGTCGAGGAATTCCCGTCGGTCCAATGCCGGACATGAACAATCGCCCGGCTCTGGAAGTTGTGCTGACCGAGATTCATGCTGGCGGCAAGTTCGACCGCGAAGGTGGCTACAAGACCGGAACCGGCGGCCTTCATGGCGTTGGCATCACAGCCGTGAATGCGCTCAGTGAGTGGCTGGAAGCGGAAGTCCGACGCGAAGGCCATGTCTGGACGCTGGACTTCCAGCGGGGAGTTGTCACTGATCCTCTCAAGAAGCTGGGAGCCAGCGACGCAACCGGAACAAAGATCACGTTCAAGCCGGACCCGCAGATCTTTCCGGACACCAACTTCAACTACGACACTGTGGCGAGACGAATGCAGGAACTGGCATTTCTGAACGCCGGGATTCACATCCGCATTTCCGACGAACGGACCGGACAATCTGACGACTTCTGCTACGAAGAAGGGCTGGTTGAATTTGTCAAACATTTAAACCGCACGGAAGACCCGCTCTTTCCAAACGTTATCAGCATTCAGAGTACACACCCCAGTGACGATGGCGAAGTCGAAGTCGACGTTGCGCTGCAGTACACATCCGGCATTACCGAAAGCATCAGGACCTACGCCAACAACATCAACAACCTGGAAGGCGGCGTTCATCTCAGTGGTTTCCGTAGTGCTTTGACTCGGTCCGTCAATACTTACGGTAAGAACACAAACCTTTTCAAAGATTACACACCAACCGGTGACGACCTGCGGGAAGGGCTGACGACGGTTATCGCCGTGCGAGTTCCTGATCCTCAGTTCGAAGGCCAGACCAAAACGAAGCTGGGCAACAGCGAAGTTGAAGGCATCGTTCTCTCGGCTGTTCACACCGGGCTGAATAAATTCTTCGAAGAGAACCCCACAATTGCCAAGTTGATCTGCCAGAAGGGCATCCTGGCCGCCGAAGCTCGAGAAGCCGCAAAGAAAGCTCGCGAGCATGTCCGACGCAAAGGCGCATTGACGACCGGCGGGCTGCCTGAAAAGCTGCGAGACTGCCGTAGCCGGGAACTTGACATCACCGAGTTGTACCTGGTCGAAGGAGATTCGGCCGGTGGTTCTGCGGACACAGGTCGAGATTCCAACACTCAGGCGATTCTTCCGCTTCGCGGAAAGATTCTGAATGTTGAAAAAGCACAGCTGATCAAAGTGCTCGACAACGCGGAGATCGCCAATATTTTCAAAGCGATTGGTGTTCCTCCCGGCGCGGTGATGGAAGACGTGCTGAAACGGCGCTACGGCAAGGTCATTGTCATGACAGACGCCGATGTCGACGGCAGTCACATTCGAACGCTGCTGCTGACATTCATCTTCCGACACCTGCGACCGCTCGTCGAAAACGGCTGTATCTACATTGCTCAGCCTCCGCTCTACCGCGTGCAGCAGAAAAAGAAAATCCGCTACGTCGACACTCACGAAAACATGATGACCGAGTTACTCGAACTTGGCATCGACGGCAGCTCGCTACGTGCGGATGCCGACAAAACTGTCTTCGAAGGTGATCACATGCGAAAGCTGGTCACTCTGCTTCGGCAACTCGAAGAACCGTTGGAAACACTGGAGCGTCGTGGCGTTGATCTGCGACACCTTTCAGCAAACTTCGCCACTGAGGATGGTTACCTCCCGAGATACCGAATCTACATTGGTCGAACAGTCAGCTGGTTCTCGACCAAGGAAGAAATGGAAGCGTTTGTCTCAGCGGAAGAAGAACGACGTGGACACGAACTCGTCGTCGCCGATGACCACGCTGAATCGCCGACCGCTACTGAAGGAAAAGACGACGACGAAGTCGAAGCCCAGGAAAATCTTCAGGTGACGGACCTGCACGAAATCCGCACGATCAATGAGGTTCTTCGTGAGCTTCGAGATTACGGAGTCACTTTGAAGGAACTGGTTCCTGCTCCAAACCGAAACGGCGAACCGTACTACCCGTTCGAAGTGCTCAACGACGATGGTGCTGTGAAACTTTCTAGTCTCAGAGACTTCGCTCCGCAGCTTCGAAAGATGGGCGAACGAGGACTCCGCATCACCCGCTTTAAGGGACTGGGTGAAATGGATCCTGAGGAACTCTGGGAAACCAGCATGGACCCAGCCAAGCGACTGCTTCTTCAGGTTCGCATGGAAGACGCTGCCGCTGCTGACGAAATCTTCCGCGTTCTAATGGGTGACCACGTCGAACCCCGCCGCGAATTTATCGAAAAGCACGCTCTCGACGTCAAAGATCTCGACATTTAGTTAACTCTGTTGGTGGGAGACACAAAGGTTGAGATCTGAGACATAAACCTTGAGTCTGTGAGACACAAAGTTTGAAACGCGCGAGGGCTCCTTTTTCACCCGATGAGTGATTCCGAGTCCTGATGGGCGATCAAGTCGAACCCCGTCGCGAGTTCATCGAGAAGCACATTCTCACCGCGATGAGTCGTCTTCGATTGGGGATCGCGTGCTATTGTCTCCTGAAAGATCAGCTCCCGACCGCGGCACGGCTTGGGCGGCGAATCCGTGGAATATGGCCAAGTGTTCGCGATCGATACACGCAGACGCATGACGATTCGCTTCTGGTCATGATGCAGCGAAGCTCAGTCGTCCCATGACGTGCTGAGGTCGTGTTCATCGCAAATCAGGAATACCCAGATGAATCCAGTATGCGGAATGGCAAAGTAGTGCTCGGTGGTTCCGGAGGAGAAACGATCAGACTCAAGCCAGTATTCCGTGTCACCGTCTCCTGAGTGCTGGACGTATCTGCTCACTGGTGAGTTCTGTGCGACGAACCTCTGATAGCTCCGAGATCCGGCTGCATCGTCCCGGCGCACGCGATAGCAGCCGCGATCTCGCAGAGATTCTGAAACCCAGCCGAACTGGATTCTGCCTTCGAACGTTCCAATCGTTACACAGGGGAAATCTGTGAGTTGCGCCCAACGCGCGAGCAATCCTGTCAATGAGACGTTAAACGTGCTGCGTATGTCCAGGATGGCCTGTGGTTCGGGGAAGTTCTCTTTGTTGATGTGTGGTTTGAGTAGTTGTCTCGGCATCAGCAGACCGGCGGCGAAGTGATCAGCTTGTTGCTCGATCAGCTTGTGAGACGAAAACTCGCTGAACGATTCATGAGGTTGCAGGTTACTAACCAGGTAAGCTCGATGGTCATCGAGGTAGTAGTGGCCCAGTTCGTGTGCAATTGAGAACAACACTCGGGAATGATGTTGACCGGTCCGGTGTCGCCAACGGTTGTACTTTGTGTTGTAGCAGAGCAGGAAGCGGTTACCGAGGTAGCGAATTCGACCATCAAAGGCGTTGCCGAAATCCTCACCGGCGGCGTAGATCAATCGACGCTCCGCATGCAGAATCTGGAAGACGTCGACCGGCGGACTGGTGAATCCGTGAGCAATGGCAGTTTCTTCTCCCTTTCGCATCGCGGCATTGCGCTCTTCGTAGAACTGTCGCCACTGTGCTTTACGATCCATCAGAGGAGCCCGTCGGTTCATCGTCTTCCTCTGGTTCCTCGGTCGCTTGGCGTTCGAGTTCACTAAGTCGTTCCACGATTTCTGGAGAGATCGGCTCGCCATCTGCGCGAAACATAGCGGCGAGTTCCTCGTTAACTTCAGCCGTTTCGTCTTCGTACGCGACGTTCTGCGCTACTTCATGGTCGAACAAATGTGTTCCGCGAATCTTTTGCAGCATCCGCTCTTGTTTGGCATGCGAAATCTCAACGTGCCCAAGGGCTTCGAGCATCGCATCTTCAGCCTGGGTTGTCCGGGGACGGAAGCCTTTGGGGACGAGCGCCCTTCGCAGTAGTCCGTCGAGCAACTTTTCGTCGCGGTCGCTCATTGTCTTTGTTCCAGATAATTGAGGTCAAAACCGAGTTTCTTCAACTCGTCTCTGACGATTTTCGATGTCCGTGATTTGTTGACGCGAACGGTACCTGCCGGAATTGGCACTCCCTGGTTGTGCTTTTCTCCAAGCTGTTTACCTAGTTCTCCCGCGTCGATTTCAGTACAGGCAAGTGCAAACGTCAACCAAATTTCGCGATGGACAGGTTTCAGTCGATCGAGGATTTTTTTCAGTGCTTCAAGAAGCTCAGGAAACTCACTCTCTATTTCATCGAGTTTTTCTTCAATCTTCGGGTCAGGAAAATCATCACCGAGAGCATCGAAATAGACTTCTTTCTGGCGAGTCTTCTGCCACTTAAGTCTGCACGCCGCATGTTCCCGAGCGGCGTTCTTGATGAATCCGTATACGAATCCGGCGAGCGGTCGTTCGCCGTCATATCGCTCTCGGACCTCCCAGAATCGGCGAATGCCCTCGCTAACAACGTCTTCTGCAGTAGGTTCGTCGAACTGCGGGTATTGTCTTCTGATCGAAACTTCGAAAGCGCCTGCGTGCTTCATGACCAGTTGAGCCAGCGAACTCTCTTCACCGTCCCACGCTCCCAAAGCAATGTCTTCATCGGATGGCAGGTCGTCCATTGCACGCCACTTTTGAGATAGGGCTTCATAAAAGATCTGTGAAACATCGTTACGCGCGACTGCTGAGAATTTCTCTGTAACGGTGCTTCAAAGAGAGGAATAGAGGGTTCGAACAGTGAGTAATCTCGTTGAATACTGTTCAAACATGCAAGCGTTGGGGAGATAACCGGCAGCGAATGGGCGTTTTCAGTATCTCGGACCCACTTTGCTGTTTCGAAAAGCACTGAAGCAGAAAAACCCCATCTGCAGATAATAACCGATCAGGAGTTTGAGTTGAGCAATGCAAGTTCCGCCCGGCAATTGGGCGACGAAGTTCACAGGAGCATCTTCTGGCACAAGATCTGCCGAATGACAGCCCGCGGTAAAATTGCGAAGGTTGGATTTGAAACCGAGGAGTTCAAAGCCTTCGATGACGTTGCCGTTGTTTATGCCACACCAAAGTCCAACGGCGCTGGCGGCTGGTACGATGAGGACCACAGTCAGGTGAAATTCTCCATGACAGGAGAAAAAACTCTGACAGATGAATCGCTGACTGATCCCAAATTTATCAACGCCACGTCGGTTTCACTGCTTGAGCGTTTACAGCAGGCCGTGGTCAAGGCAGAAGCCGAGAATCGTCGTTGTCTGTTTCGGCTTTGGTCTCCCTGGTCCATTGAACCGGGCAGCGTTCTGGCTGCCATCGTGGATAAGACGGACGGATCGTTGAGGATCAAACAGCTCCTTGCTGGGCGGACCGTCGGAAGTAGAACCGGAAAGGTGAGGAAAATCTGGGCGGACTGTCTCGGAATCGACATGAATGACGCTACCGAGTTTCGGCGAATTTTGACGCCGCTGCGTATCGAACAGGATGTCAGGACGTACGAGCGAATCCGTGATGATTTATCGATGGAACTGGCTACAGCGGGATATCGGCCGATCGACGAGTGCCAGCGGTCGGATAGCTATTCCACGTTGATCCAGAAACTGAGTGCAGAAGGAGTTATCTGGTTCGATCGCGATTGCAGCATCAAGTACTGCATGAGTGAGAATCTGTGGATCGGGACGCCAGCGAATCAGGATACCGACGCGAAGCATCTGGGAATTCGCAGTTACACGCGTTTCGCAGACACGCTTGAAGATCACGTCGACGAGATACTTTGCGTTTCGCAGTTTTTTGACGATCGCTGGATTGCAGAAACGTCACTTTGGTCGGGCGAAGTCTTGCCGCGCCTTTCCACGTTCTTGTCTGAGCAGCTCAAATCTGGGCAGGAATACCGTTTCTCGCTTGCGACGCACGGCTCCGTAGCGTTTGCCGCAGGATATTTCGCGGAGCCGAAACTGGGTGCCAGATTTGCAATCGAACAACGCGGACCGCGTGGGACACAACTCTGGAAGCCGAATGATTCGATTCAAGATGACCGGCCGCATGGTTTGTCTGAAAAACTCATCGAAATTCGAACTGAGGGCGAAGAACTGGCTCTGGCGGTGAGTATTTCACAACCATTGGCTCAAGACGTCGAATCGTTTGTCCGAGCCGAATTGCCCGGAGTGCGGCAGTTGCTTCACTGTGCTGTTGAGAAAACGGGCCAGGACGTTTTGCTCGATGGTCAGCATGCTTTCGATTGCGCTCGGCAAATTATCGGACTGATCACGTCGTTGCGGAACGAGTTGGGTGTAACCGGACGGATTCACCTGTTTTGGGCGGCGCCGAACGCGTTTGTGTTCTTCTTGGGTCAACTGTCGCGCGGACTCGGCGTCGTCAACCTTTACGAATTCGATTTCGAACGGACCCACGGCGGTTCGTATTCACCGTCACTTGTCCTGTCACCAGACATGAGACTCAACTGAACCCACGGAGGAAAAAACATGGACCTGCCCAACTACTTCAAGGACTTTCTTGCCGAAATCCGTCCGACATCGGACCAGCGGACGAAGATGAAGAAGAAACATCGAGAGCTGCGGGATCATCTTGAGACCGATGACGAACTGCGTCCACTGATTATTTCCACTTTCATCCAGGGCAGTTATCGCCGATTTACGGCAACTCGCGCGGAGAACGGTGATAAGTGTGACGTGGATGTGATCGCCGTGACCAACATGCACGAAAGCGACTTTTCGGCCCGTAATGCGTTAGAGAAATTTCGACCGTTCCTGGAGAAGCACTATTCGGGTCAGTATCGGCTGCAGGGACGATCGTGGGGTATCGAGGTGGATGACGAGGTCACTCTCGATCTTGTCCCGACTTCCGCTCCGTCCGAGGCCGAGCAACAGGCCATGGAATGGACCAGGGCGGCGGCGTGGGATTTTCCAGAAGAACGAGGTTCACTGCTCCTCAACGAGGATGACAGATACTTCTTCGAGAGTTTTCTGAATGCGTCGGCGACACCTCAGTGGAAAGAGGAGCCATTGCGCATCCCGGATCGTGAGGCGGACGAATGGGATGACACTCACCCGCTTGAGCAGATTCGCTGGACATGGCAGAAGAACCGAGACACGAACAGTCACTATGTCAACGTGGTGAAGGCCATCAAATGGTGGCGGAAGGTGCAGCAGCCGTGGCCGAAGTATCCTAAGTCATACCCATTGGAACATATGATCGGAAACTGTTGCCCGGATGGGATCAGTAGTGTTGGTGCCGGTGTAACCGCGGCATTCGAGGCGATGGAAATGACATACCGCCCGTTGGTTCTCGCGGGGCTGACGCCAGTTCTCGGAGACAGGGGAGTTCCGCACCATAATGTGCTTAACCGAGTCGCGCCCGACGACTTTGCGTCGTTTCTGAATAACGTGTCCGATGCGGCGGATCTGGCCAGAAGGGCACTTGATGCAGAGTCGGTCAAGGAAAGCGCCGATCTCTGGCGTGAACTCTTCGGCACCAGGTTTCCTGCACCACCGGCGGAGGAAGGTGATGCTGCAAGCCAGAGCGGAGCAGCTACCGGAGGCTTCACTCCACGCGTCAACTCGGGCCGAATTGGTGAGGGACGATTCGCGTGACGACAGGACCGTTGACTCTGACAGACGAGTTGCGTTGCGGCAGACGCGTCATTGACTCGCTGCCAAATGTGACATTATTGTCGGACCTGAAAATGTTTGAGGGTATCAGAACCTGGGGGATGCTCTGTCGCATTTCGGTCGACACAGCAGACCCGACTCTGGTACCCGCCGACAGTATCTGGTGGGTGCTCCTGTCTCCAGAGTATCCTTGGGGGCGGATCAGGTTCTACCCAGCGATCTCAGACGGGATTACCGGGACACATCCGCATCAGTCATACAATGGTATCGAAGATAAGACCTTTCCGTGGCGATCGGGGGACATTTGTCTGAATGCTCCTCAATTCGTTTTTGAGCGTTCCATGTACAATCCGGATCCCATCGGGACTTCCGATCGTATTCGATGGTATTTCAGCCGTGCCGAACAGTGGCTGCTGGCAGCAAGTCGAGGAGAGCTACTCGGCGACGGCGAACTATTTGAACTCCCTGTCTTTCTGCCGGAAACCCTCGAACCGTACACAGTTGCCATTAACGAGACGGTTGCAACATGGAAGACGTGGCAGAACGTCGAAAATCGAGTCGGTCTAGCCGAAGTCGTCGTTGTCGGCGACCAGCGACTACGAACGGTGGCGGTCCGTGAATTCACCGACGTGGACGACAATAGTCTGGTGACTTACGACTGGGGCACTCGGATCGAGGATGCATCTCGAAAAATGGCTCGTGCCGTCTGGATCAGACTTCCGACTCTTCCTGTAACGAAACCCTATGAAGCACCGCACACCTGGGGAGAGTTGTTGCAGACGGCCACCGAGCAGAATGAAGACTTGTTTCAACTCCTCAGAGAAGTATGCAGTGGAATTCGAGACGGAGAACCGCACCTGCTACTGCTTGGGTTTCCAGTTTCAAGACGAATGGGCCAGCCGCCATGTCGCATGTACTGGCAGTCTGCGTTGCTCCCAGTGGTTTCGCATGGTCAGAATTACGCGGACGGTTTCCGCAAAAATGCCGAGGGATACTGGCGTAGAGATCGCGTGGACATTTTCAAAAGCAGGACACGCATCCAATGGCAGACCAGCGAAAACTGGGCAGACGACCCCTCAACAAGCCGTGGCCGTATGGACGACAGTCTGAGTGTGCGCGACGTCCTACTTGTTGGTGCCGGTGCTGTTGGCGGCGTTGCTGCCGAGCTTCTCGTTCGCGCATCTGTCCGCAGCGTTCTGGTTATGGACGACGACGATGTCACTCAGGGTAACCTGTGTCGGCACGTCCTCGGCATGACCGCCATTGGTACAAACAAGGCCGATGCTCTCTGCGGCGTTCTTACTGACGCACGGCCTGGTGCAATAGCTGGTTCGATCCCGCGAAGTTTTCCTCCGCAGTCTCATCTCGAAGTGAAACGCGTTCAGGAATGCAGTCTGATACTCGACTGCACTGGCAGCGATGCTGCGTTACGTGAGCTGGGGACGTTCGACTGGCAGGAGCCAAGATTCTTCTGTTCGATCTCGATCAGTTACCAGGCCCGCCGCGTCTACGTTTTCACGGCTGTAGCAGACTCCTTTCCAGTCCAGGCATTCGAAGAGCAGGTCGCTCCCTGGCTGCGTCAGGATGTCGATCAATTTGGTGATCACGAACTGGTACAGGACGGTATTGGCTGCTGGCATGCCGCGTTCCCGGCTCGGATTGATGATATCTGGATGCTCACAGCCGCGGGCATTCGGCGTTTGGAAGAGGCCGTGTCCAACGCAGAAACCGAGCCGCGACTCGTCGTTTTCGAACAGGTTCTGGAAGACGGACGTTTCAACGGGATTCGAAGGATTTGAACGTGAATCGGTCCCATAGCCCCGTAGTTTGCGTTTCCGAATGTCGCCGATTCGGTGTGGAAATACCTGAGGCAGTCGTTGAGAAGATTTTGCGGTATTGCTCGGACTCGGTGCAGGTCGAAACGGGCGGGATTCTGATCGGTTATTACAATCCTGAGCACACGCGCGCAATTGTGGCTGAAGCGACTGGCCCGCCCGCTGATTCAACACGGTTGCCACGGCGTTTCATACGCGGTGTCCAAGGGCTTCAGCAGTTACTCGATCGTCTCTGGAATCGGCAGCGACTGTATTACTTGGGTGAATGGCACTTTCACCCGGATTCGTCGTCATTGCCTAGCCAGCAGGACCTCCGCGAAATGCTGAAAATCTCACGAAACAGACTGACTGAGTGCCCCGAACCTTTGCTCGTCATCATTGGTGGCGAGCCGGATGCAAACTGGTCGATGTCGGTATCAGTCCAGTCAGCCAAGCAAGTCATTCCCCTGGCGAAGTCTTCAACGGCAGCCGTCGCCGGCAGCGAATCGTCATGGACGGCATAATTCCGAAGTGAGTCGGTCGGAAACTTGCCGACATGGGCGTCATCAGTCAGTTGCGTAGATTGGCTGAAGGATCTTGTGATTGACTTGCTAAGTCTGACAATGAGTCCAAAGCTGGTGGCAGAACACTTCATCAGACAAACACTTATACAAGCGACATCTCCAGATCAATGTTGCTTTTCGAGCGTGAGGCGGGACTACGGAAACGGTCCGGGGCTCATTCGGTTGGCCTGATTTCCAGGTTACGTGGTTCGCCCGTTGTTTGCAGGCCTTCGATCTGCTGCAGGTAAGACTCGAAGTCCTGGGAGTCAGGTCGAGAGTAGTTCAAGTTGCGAAACAGGCCGGTCAGTCGCGTGAAATAGTCCCGTGCCTGATCTTTGTCAGTGAATAACCGGTCGCGGTCGATGAGGCGTTTCAGCAGCAGGAACATCTGCTTCTGACGTTCCAGCGGGACCGACACATCGACTGGATCGAAGGCGTCCTGCTGCAGGTAGGCGATGTCCAGCAGCAGGGACTTTTGCCAGGTCACATAGTCTTCCAGCGAGATGCCTTCCTCACCGGTGACCTGCATCATCTGGTGAATCGAATTGCCGGCACTGAGTATCTCGGCAAGGGAATCAACCAGGTCGGTCCAGCCGGGATGTAAGTCGCGGTCGAAGTGCGAACGAAGCTGGTCGCGGTAGCGTGACCACGAGATCAGCGGATCGATGGCGGGATAGGACCGCCGGTAAGCACGGTCGTACGACAGGCCGAGGAATGTTTTCACGGTGCTCAGGGTCGACTGTGTGACCGGCTCTTCGAAGTTTCCACCCGCTGGCGAGACCGTGCCGATCAGTGTGAGGCTGCCGGTTGAATGGTCTGCTGTGGAGAGGACGCCGGCTCGTTCGTAAACCGTCTTGATGGCCGAATCGAGGTAGGCGGGAAAGGCTTCTTCCCCCGGAATTTCTTCCAGACGTCCGGATGTTTCCCGCATGGCCTGCGCCCAGCGCGACGTCGAGTCAGCCAGCAGCAGGACATCCAGGCCCATCTGCCGGTAGTACTCGCCCAGCGTGATGCCTGTGTAGATCGAGGCCTCTCGGGCGGCGACCGGCATCGACGATGTGTTGCAGACGATAATCGTGCGGTCCATCAGCGAGCCGCCGGTACGCGGGTCCTGAGCCTGCGAGAACTCATTGATTGTGTCGACGACTTCGCCGGCACGTTCGCCGCAGGCCACAACGATGACGACGTCCACGGTCGAGTATCGCGCGATCAGTGTCTGGAGCACGGTCTTGCCGGCTCCGAACGGGCCAGGGATGCAGGCCGTACCGCCGCGAGCGACGGGAAAGAACGTGTCGATGATGCGGATCGTGGTGACGAGTGGTTCTGACGGATACTTCCGCTCGACAAGTCGCTGTCGCAGCAGATCGGACGGCAGCGGTATCCGCACCGGCCATTCCTGTCGCATCGTGAGAGGTCGGTCGCCGTGAGTATCACGGATGCGGGCAATGGGTTCGTCCACGGTGAAATTGCCACCTTGAATCCATGTCAGTTCGACGGTGCCATCAAGATCGAAGGGGATCATGATGCGGTGTTCGATGCCGCGTTCCTGGACCGTTCCCACGACATCGCCGGCGCGGAGTCGGTCTCCGGTACGTCGACTCGGCACGAACGACCATTTGTGGTCGGTGTTGAGTGGGTCCACGTAGCGACCACGGCGCAGGAAGAAGCCGTCGCGGGCGGCGAGTGTTTCCAGCGGATTCTGCAGGCCGTCGTAGACCGCCCCCAGTAATCCAGGCCCGAGTGAAGCGGACAGCAGTCGGTGCGTGAGTTCCACGCGATCACCAACCCGCACGCCGAGCGTATCTTCGAACACCTGCAGATCGGCCGTCCGTCCATGAATCCGCAGGACTTCGGACTTCAACCGTTCGTCGTCATCGCCAACGCAGACGTACGCGACTTCGTTCTTCACGATGCTGCCGTCGGGAGCTTCGATCGACACGATGTTGCCGTTGACGCCTGTTACGACTGCTTCAGTGTTTTCAGTAACTGATACGGACATGATCCCCGAGGGTCTCCGTCAGAAGTGACTCGAACCGCTGCCGACCGAGAGATTCATTCAACCGCGTCCAGCGATCGACAATCTCCCACCGTGCCAGGTACAGCAGGATGGTTTCGAAAGAGAAATGGAACTCGTCTCCACGCTGGACCCAGCGATTCCAGACGGCGAGCAATAGTTGACGTTCTGCCTGTCGTGGCTCGTTCGCTTCGAGGTACTGGCGGAATAGTGGAATCCACGGGTGCTCCCGAGCGAGGTGGAAGTCGGGGTGCGTCCAGTACTTCCTTATGTGCTCGACATATCGGCCGACGGCCTTGGGCGGTTCCTGATTCAGACGTCGATGTCGCAGCCCACTGGTAATCGTGCGAACGTCCATGCGATGGCTGATGATCTCGCGGACGAGCGGGTTCGTGATGGAACTCATCAGCCGGTCGTATTCAGAACAGACTTCCACATCTGATCGTTCGCGGTGCTGACGGTCCCAGTGCAGGAAGTTCTGCATCTGTTCCGTAACCGCGCGATCACGATCACCGAGCAGAGTCAGTCGCTGCTGCAGGCGAATGCGTGAAATCGGCAGCTGTTCGACATCGAACGTCCGTGGCATGTGCGGCAGACTGGCGATGAGCATGTAGTAGTTGGTGGAACGGGGCACGTTGGATCCTGTCAGACGTCTTATTGAATGATGCCTTCCATCAGGGCGCGAAACCGTGGCGCGAGATGCCGCAGGAGCAGGTCGGCTACGGCTTTATCAGTGAGATCGATTTCGAGATCTTCGTCTTTCAATGCAATGCGGATACCAGCATCGACATCGCTGGCTGCGCCGACTTCCACGCCCTCACGCAGGATCTCCTTTGTGATCGTGACGACGAAGCTGCTCAGCGTGCCTCCCTTCGCTTCTTCCGGATGACGACGCAGTTCCTCAAGGCCGACGTAGTCTTTCGGAAGCAGAATTCTGGTCGAGGCGTCGGCAGGTGGAGCCGCTCGTCCGGCGACTTCCCGAATCAACTGCTGCAGGAAACCCTGGTCCTGCAGTTCCCGAGTCACGAGTCGTCGGACACGGTCAGCGAAGTGCTCCGCCAGTTCGGATTTCAACGTCAGAATCGCATCACGCACTGCCAGACGTACGGCTTCTTCACCGGCTTCTCTGGTCTGGCGGGCTTCTTCACGAGCCTTGGCGACGATGTCTTCTGCCTCGCGGCGGGCTTCGTCCAGTCGCTGTTCCGCACGCCGGCGCGTTTGTTCGAGGAGTTCGTCGGCCTGACTCTGTCCCTCGGCCACGCCCTGCTCGCGGAGGCGCTGGATGAGTTCATCGACGCCGGATGACTCTTTGTCTGCGCTCATATTTCACTCACTACTGATTCAGAACTCTTATTACGAAAACTCACGACGTCAGGAAGCGGCTCCTCCGGGAATTCCGCCCCCGACGATCATGGCGAAAATGAATGCAAACACGGCAAAACCTTCGACGATTGCCGCCGGAGCGATCGAGAGTCCGAAGACTTCAGGTTTCGACTTTGTGGTGTTGATGGCCGATGCACAGCACGCGCCCTGCAGCATCGCACTGAAGACGAGTGCCAGCCCGACGAGCAGTCCCACTGCAAACAGTCCAGGTGCAGCCTCGGCGGTCACAGTCCGGTTGAGCTGCATCGTGACGACGATCCCGTAGATCGTTTGTGACGACGGCAGCGCGGATGCTCCGACCAGTCGACCGTATCCACTCTCGACATCGAGCAGCGCTCCGCAGGCCGCCTGTCCGGCACGGGCGCAGCCGACAATGCTGCCGACGGCTCCCATCGCGGTTGGTAGAAAAATGCCGGCCCAACCCAGGCCCAGAATGACGAAGTTTTCCATGACTAGATTGCTTTCTTACAGAATGGTTCGAACGGATAGCCCTCGTCGGGAAGCCCCCACCCGAAGAACTCGATGCAGTTCAGACGCAGGCCGTGTACCACGCCGCTCATGATGGCCAGCGTGAAGTTGAGGCCGTGTCCAAAGACGACGGCGACGACGGCCAGCGCACTCCCGACGCCGACACAGCAGCTGGCCTTGTAAGTCAACTCGTTGAATGTTGCGGCGAGCTGCGCACTGGCCAGACCCAGAGCGAACAGGCGGAGGTAACTCAACACATCACCGAACGCGCGCGAGATACCCGTCAATGCCTGCAGACCATCGAGCAGCCGCCAGAGATGGTTGCTCAGCCGCAACGAGAACAGAGTCCGCTCGCTGCTGAACACGAGCACGGAGATCACACCTGTGATGAGACCTGTGGTGCCAAGGCGAACAAGGTCGGCCTGCGGTTCCATGCCGCTTTTTCCGAAGCCGAGCGCCAGGCCGCCGAGGAGCATTGCCACCCAGCCGAGTGACGCGAACATCTGTGGCGAACGGCGACGGTTCCACGCGAGTGCAACGTTGGCCAGCGCGAGATGTGCGACGCCCAGGCCAATCGAAATCTGCATCATCAATGTGGTGTTGGCGGCGTCGATCAGGTGCAGTGTCTGCAGCCATGAACCCTCCGCCGGAGGCAGGCCGAAGTAGCTTCCCACGGCCACCCCGTACGCGACCGATGTCACAACGATGGCGAGAGAAAGATGTCGTAGCCGGCGTCTGTCCGGCGATCGGCCGAGTCGTCCCCACAGAACCAGCAGCAGCCCACCGAGGACAAGCGCGTATCCAGCGTCGGCCATGATCATCGCGAAGAAGACGCTGAACGAGACGAAGACGACCGATGATGGATCCCACGCGCGATAAGCCGGCGTCGTGTAAAAGGTGACCGCTCCCTGGCCGCCAGCCATCAATCCACTGTTTCTAAGCAGCGTCGGCGGCGAGTCCGTTTCACCTGGCTGCTCGATGGTGAGACCGAGAGCGTGTTCGCTGGCGAAACGGCGAATGCAGTCTGCCTCAGAGTGCGGAGCCCAACCCTGCAGGACAAACATCGCGGGATCGCTCCACGCGTGTCGCGCGGCCCGTTGTCGCATCGCCAGGTCGTGAGCGAGATCAATCGTCCGGGTCAGCAGTTTGTTCCAGCGAGTCAGCGCGACCCGCTGCCAGTGCAGGTCTTCCAGTTCCTGTTCGACGGCCTCCAGCCGCTGACGCAGCTCGGACAACGGGCGGTCATCCAGCCGGACGCGCGGGACAGGCATGGCCTCCGGTTCCGTCGGGCTGACGATCACCAGGTAGGTAAATCCCGAGTCGCGCGATGCGACGTGCCGGACTTCGTCACGCTGCCGGACTGACCGCATGTGGAAATGCGGAACGATGTAGAACCACAACCGCAGGTCGCCGAGTTCTCCCAGCTCCGGGAGCCGGAAGTCACCCCACGGCGATAAGTCACGCACGGCCGGCAGCAGTTCGTCACGCTCGTCCTGAAGCTGGTGCTGACGCTGTTCGATGCGAAGCGTCTCGTGAACGACTTCCTCGAACTGGAATCCGTGCTCTGTGAGAACCGGGCGGCGGCGAATGGGGCAGGCACGCAGATACTTCATTGCCTGCAGTGTTTCCGATGAGATGTCCGGAGTCGGCGGCCTCGGCTCGACGCGTTCGCCCAGATCCAACAGGTGGACACAGCCGAGATCCTGGAGAGCGTCGAGGACGACTTCCCGCTGATCGGCCGTGCCGAAGAGATTCACTTTGACCATCGACGCAATGGCCATCAGACCCACCTCTGATTCATGTCGGCGTGCTGCCGTTTGGCTTTCGCAATCTTGGACCGCACAACGGCCGTCCGTTCCGCGTCTGACAGAAAGATGCGGATACGCTGAATGTTTTCTTCCGCCTGCGGGATCAGCACTTTCTCGAACAGGTTGACTCGCTGCGTGATGCGGCGGACGGCGTCATTGAGTCGCCGGAGCCGTTCCTGATCGACATCGATTCGGATGCGAAGAACTGCCATTGATTGCAGCAGCTCAACCAGCAGATCCACCCAGAACGGCCTGGCGAGCATCGAGTATTCGGCAACGTGAACCTGCACGTCATCCAGGATCGGGAGTCGGACTCCGAGCACGTTCTCTTCCCTGATCGCGACGGACTCGACCCGAACGAGACCCGTCAGGTCCTGCTCGCTGGCTCCGAGCAGTGCCAGCAGTTCGCCGCTGGATGACCGTTGTTCATCGATCTCCTGTCGAGTGGCGTCCCGTTGCTGGCGAGCCCGTTGATAGTCCGCGATCAACTGCTGCCGTTTCAGGTCAAGTGACGGCAGAAACCGCTGATACATCGCGAGTTGATCGCGCTGCTGTTTGAGAGCCGTCTTGTTGAGTGCCAGAGCCATCGTTCAGCTCCCAGCTTCCGCGTTGACGCTGCCAGTGAGCGCTTCCTGACGCTCATTTCCTGGCACTGGGCTTCTGCGAAAATACTTGTCGATCAATGACTGCTTCATCAGCAATTCCTCGGGCTCGAAGCACTCGCGCAACGTCTGCCAGCACAGGTCGAGTGCATCGTCGAGCGGCAAAGAAATCCGGATGTCCATAAAGCGTTCGACGAACAGCTCGCCGAACCGCAGCAGCTTCTGGTCGAACGTCGATAGATCAAATGCCATCGCCTGTTTCTTCTCGGCCTCTTTCGCTCCCGAGTAAAGGCGGATCATCGTGTTCATGATCTGAGCATGGTCGTCGCGAGTGACTTTGCCGATGACCTGCTGCTTCAGTCGCGACAATGAGCCGAAGGGATCGATCATTCCGTCATGCAGATATAGCTGCCCTTCGGTGATGTATCCCGTGTTGTCCGGAACGGGATGCGTCACATCGTCACCCGGCATGGTGGTGACTGTAAGAATGGTGACCGAGCCAGCGCCCTTGTAATCGCAGGCCCGTTCATAACGCTGGGCGAGTTGTGTGTAGAGGTCGCCCATGTAGCCTCGGTTCGAAGGGACGCGCTCCATCGCGATGCCGATTTCCTTCAGCGCGTCGGCGTAAGCTGTCATATCGGTGAGCAGCACGAGGACCCGCTTGCCCTCGTCCACCGCGAACCGTTCGGCAACCTTCAATGCCATGTCAGGGACCAGCAGTCGTTCGACGATCGGGTCCGAAGCCTGATTCACAAACATCACCGTGCGGCCGAGAATGCCCTCGTTCTCGAATGTTGAGCGGAAGACGTGATAGTCATCGAAGATCAGCCCCAGTCCGCCGAACACGATGATGTCGGCATCCGCTTGAATGCCAATGCGGGCCAGCAACTGGTTGTAGGGCTCGCCGGCGACGGAAAAGATTGGAATCTTCTGACTCTCGACCAGGCAGTTGAAGAGGTCGATCATCGGGACGCGAGTGTGAATCATCTTCTGCGGCACGACCCGCATTTTGGGGTTCACCGATGGCCCACCAATGGGCAGAGCCGGTTCGCTGGACAGGTCCGGCCCGCCGTCGATCGGCTCGCCCGAACCGCGAAACACGCGTCCGAGAATGCCGGGCGAACACGTCACCTGCATGGAATGCCCGAGGAACCGAACTTTCGCCTGCGTCGACAGCCCCTTGCCACCGCTGAAGACCTGCAACGAGACGACGTCGCGGTCCAGCTCAATGACCTGCCCCAGCGACGTGCGTCCATCCCAGTTCTCGACGACAGCCAGGTCACCGAATCCCACGCCAGTCGCCCGCACCTTCAGAATATCACCGACGATCGCCAGCACGTTGGTGTATCGAACGAGGTCAGGAATCATCGATTTCAATTTCCATCGATTTCAGGAGTCAGTCCACCGAGCGACCCGCCGCTGGAGACCGCCCAACGTCTTCATGGTAGCCCATTGCCTCGTCTGTTAAACGCAAAGGATATGCCAGTATTTCAGCTGTTCGAGTTAGCTGCTGCTGCGACGTTGTTTTGGTTGCCCATTGTTGATGTCAGCGAGCGGAAATAGCGAATCACGAGGGAGTGAGCACAAGTGCCGATGTCGCCATCTACCAGCGGGAAGTCAGAATGAGCAGATTAGCACTCCTGATGGGCGTTTACGCTCCCGTGGCTGGTGCGTGTCACTTCGAACCGACGCCGTAGAGATGCTGAGCGAAATCGCCCCATTGTTAAACAATGCGGCCGCACACCGGGGCGACATGGCCCCTGCTGAGTTTGCAATGATTCCGATCTCAAACGGTCACAACACTGGTACCGATACACCCGATAGAAACTGATTCATCCATGTGGACTGCGACTCTGGGAGATACTCGTTGGGGCTCGCACAGAACATTTCGAAAGCATGATGATGCAACGCCATTTGATAACCAGTTCGACATTCATCGCCACGGCACTTGGGCTGGCACCGTTTTTAATCCTGCCACAATGTGTGGACGCTCAGGATGCCAGTGACGACATCGCACAGATCTCAGAGGTCGCGGTTGCGACCGGTAACGTCGCCTCATCCGCTGCCAGCGTGATTCCAATGGTCGAACCTCGTCACACGCCGTGCTGCGATCCTCCCGAAGCCGCGAAGAAACCGGGCAGGCCGTACAAAGGCGTCTTCTACGACAACGATTTTCGCTACCTGAATGATCCGGGCTACGAGTCGACAGACTGGTTCGACGCCCTCAAAGGAATTGAGCCTGTTGAGGACCTCGTCATCGACGTTGGCGGGGAATATCGGCTGCGTTTTCACGACGAAAACAATATGCGGCTCAACGGTCGCGACGAGAATTTCATGCTGCACCGCACGCGGCTCTACACCGATGTCCGGTACCAGAAACGCTTCCGCGCCTTTGCCGAGTTCATTGATGCTGCCAGCTTCGGTGAGGAGCTTCCGACACGTGGCATTTATGTGAACCGGGCCGACTTCCTGAATCTGTTTGGTGAGGTGACACTGCTTGACGACGAGTCCGGCACGCTGACCGGTCGAGTCGGGCGACAGGAGCTGCAGTACGGCTCGCAGCGGCTGATCTCACCACTCGACTGGGCCAACACGCGGCGGACATTCGACGGAGCGAAGCTGTTCTGGCAGAGCGACGACTGGAACATAGACGGATTCTGGACGCGGCCAGTCCCGTTCGGTCAGCATGTCCCGGACGACCACAACTTCGACAATCCCGATGAGAGTCAGCAGTTCTACGGTGTCTTCTCGACTTACAAAGGCTGTGAGAACCAGACAGTTGATCTCTACTACCTCGGCCTGCAGGAGAGCGGTGCTCCCACGACGGGAGTTTCGTTTGACACACACACCATCGGTGGTCGCTGGGACGGCAAACACGAGAACTGGCTGTGGGAAATTGAAGGCGGTGTGCAGTTTGGAGACTTCGCCGGGCTCGACCAGAACGCCGGGTTCTGTACGGTCGGTCTCGGTCATAAGTTCGCCGATCTGCCCTGGACCCCGACGTTTCACGCCTTCTACGACTGGGCCTCCGGGGATTCGGATCCGACTGACGGCAAGCGGGGCACGTTCAACCAGCTCTTCCCGTTCGGCCACTTCTACATGGGTTTCACTGATCTTGTCGCCCGTCAGAACATCAGAGACACCAACTTCCGACTGACACTGAAACCGTGCGACAAAGCCACGCTGATCCTGTGGTGGCATATTTATCAACTCGATGAGGCTCGCGATGCCCTCTACAACGCCGGCAGCGGTGTTGTGCGATCCGATCCAACGGGTGCGGCCGGCACGGACGTCGGGAACGAGCTGGACCTGCTGCTCAAGGTCAACGTCGATCAGCACGCCGACCTTCTCTTTGGTTACTCACGACTGTTTGCGGGCGACTTTATTAAACGAACCGGAGTCGGACAGGACGTCGACTTCTTCTACACGCAGTTCAGTTACAAGTTCTAAGCGTCTCCTGCGATGTCGAAAACGGGCGTCGCAATATGGAATCAGGGATCGAGACCATGACATTTCGCATTCGATGGCAAGGGACTGCCGCGGCTGCCCTGCTGAGTACGGCTCTTTTGTTGACCTCGGCTCCTGCTGAGGCGGAGCCGAGTCAGCCGGTCCCCGCCGAGGATTCGCTGCCGGTTCGGGCTCAAGTTGCAGCGTGGGAGTCTTATTCGGACAAAGCCCGTGATGCTGTCGGTCGACAGGACTTCGAATCTGCCGAAACACAGCTTCGCGCGGCCTTGCGACTTGCTCGCACGTTCCCGCAGCCAGATCAGAGAGTCGTGATCAGCCTCAATAACCTGGCGATCGTCCACAGCCAGCGAGGTCAGTTTGCACTCGCGACACCTCTACTGAAGGAAGCCCTGCAGGTCACCGTTAAACTCAACGGAGAGAATCACGCGAACACGGCCGAGTGCCTGTTCAATCTCGCGATCGTGCATCTGCAGATCAGAAAGATCGACGAGGCGATCGCGTATGCAGAACGTGGAGCGACCATCACGGCGAAGCCTGACAAAGGCAGCCTCCCGGACTTCGCCGCGTGTCTGGTTCAGGCCGCTCAGATTCTCGCTCAGAAGGGCGATTCCCAACGGACCGAGAAGGTCCTGCTGCGATCGGTCGAGGTGACACGGAAGCAGTTCGGGGCCGAACATCCACGAGTGGCCATCGCACTGGCCAGTCTCGCAACGCTGTATCGTTCACAGGAACGGTTCGCGGCGGCAGAGAAGATACTCGTCGAAAGTCGCAGGATTCTTGAAAAGCAGGAGTCTGTGCCTCACTCAGCGCTGGCGCTGGTGCTGAACAACCTCGGGACAATCTATCAGGCTCAAGGGCGGCTTCAGAAAACGGAGCCGTTGCTGCGGAAGTCCGTCCAACTGATCGAGATCGAGCTGGGCTCGAAACATCCGCGCGTCGCCGCAGCAAAGATGAATCTGGCCATCGTCCTGGACGCACTCGACAAACGCGATGAGGCTCGCGTGCTACTGGAAGACGTACTGCCCGTATTCCGCAGTCGGCTGGGATCGGGTCATGCGTGGACCCGGGAGTGCCAGCAGCGCCTGGACCAGCTCGTCGCCAGCCTCCAGAAGTCAGCTCAGCCGAAGGCCAGTCTGTTGCCGCCGGGGCTGGAGCTGTTGAATGACACGGCTCCGGAATCACGCGAACCACTGGCTGCATTCGACGTCGCGCGAAAAGGTCGGCCGCTGCTGGTTCCGGTGGTCATCGCGGGAAAGTCGTATTCGTTTATCATCGACACTGGCTCGGAAGTGACCGTCTTTGATCATTCTTTGAAGTCGCACCTGGAGCCGATTGATAAGTCAGTGCAGGCGGTAACGGCTGGAGGTCAACGCAAGGTCAATCTGTTCGTTCCCCCGGAATTCACTTTTGGAGCATTGGCGGTAACGGTCCCGGACCGAGTTGCGTGCACGGACCTGGCCCAGGTGAAACAGGTCACGGGACTGTCGGTCGCCGGGATACTTGGAATGGATGTGCTGCAGCACCTGATCCTGCAGATTGACTTTGACCGGGGACGGCTGAATGTGCTCAGCGAAGTTCCGGAGTTGCCTGGGAGAAGCCTCGAAATCTCATTCTTCCATCATCGACTGCCGGTTGTCAGTGTCACACTCCCCGATGGCGAGTCGGAGTCATTCATCATTGACAGTGGACTTGGGATCAGCGGGACATTGAAGGAAGCGACTTTTGATCGGCTCGCAGCGGAGAGGCTGGTGTCGCGGAAATCGAACAGCTTTGTAGCGACCCTTGCCGGTTCGCAGGAGACATCCTCAGGGTTCGTGTCGGGCATTAAGCTGGCCGGCTATGAGCACACGCCCGCCCGCATCAACCGTACCAGCTACAGCATGATCGGTCTGGGGATGCTGTCACGGCACGTCGTGACGCTCGACTTCCCTGGCCGACGAATGCACTTGCGACGTGGCCTGCGATTCGGTGTTCCCGATCAGCAGGACCTCAGCGGTCTGCACCTGCTTTTCAGGGATGGTCAAATCGTTGTCGACTCGGTCGACGCCGGCAGCCAGGCCGAACGTCAGGGTCTGAGGGCGGGCGACCAGATTCTCACCGCCGACAACGTGCCCGGCTCCGCCGAGTGGCTCTTTACGATCCGCGAACGATTGTCGAAACCTTCGCATGAAGTTGTCGTCGTCTATCGTCGTGACGGCCGAATCGAAACCGCCACGCTGCAGCTCGTCGGCGACGCAGAGACAAACAAAGTTTCGGCACCGCGAATCGCAACCGAGCGTACAGACTCAGCTGTACGGTGAATTCTGGAGATGACGGATACTTCCCTGCAGAAAGAAACTTAAAGCAATTTCAGTCATCGCCGTTTTCTATTCAGTCATTGATCTGACTTGATCAAACTCTTTCAGGCACCGTTGGCAGCAGATGCTGTGGACGACATTGTTGAGTTCGCGCTTCTCAAATGCGTCTTCCGGCTTCAGCCACATGCCGCAGGTTGGGCACTGGACCGTGCTGTCGTCTTCTGCCGGGGAGTCCTGCGCGTTGCAGGATTCGCAGAAACAGGATGGCCGACGGTAATGCTTTGTCAGGTAAACATGCAGAAGCTGATCGACGAGTTCTGCGGGGTCGTCGCTGTAAATGACTCGGGCACCGGTTTTCTTGTTACAGGCGGCAAGGATATCCGGGATGAGTGCCGTGATGCCTCCGGTGCCGCTGAGGACGCCGATCAGCTTTCCTTCGTCATAGGCAATCGCCAGTTCGCCGAGTGTGCCGCTGCTGCCACCCACGATCACGACGATGTCCGAGGTGCGGATGTTGACGACCTCGCGACCCATCAGGCCGCTGCCGGTGAAGATCAGCACGTCGTGAAACTCGGAAGGAGAATGGTACTTGTGCAGATGCTCGTCCAGGCTGAGGCCGGGTGAGATGCCGATGACAAGGCCTCCTGCTTCGCTGGCTCCCCTTGCGGCAGCCAGCGGGAGTCCCGGACAGGCTCCCGTCACGGTGATGCACTGGGCCTTCGCGATCGCGGTTCCCAACCTCTGGGATTTAGCGAGGTGCTCCACTGGGGTGCTGTCCGCCGCGCTGCCCATGACTCCGATCTTCAGCCGCATGGCATTTGCCGGAGTGCTGGCTGTGGACGAATCGGACGGCGTTTCTGAGGAAAACATTGCATGGTCCCCTTGAGTGACTGTTTGAAAACCTGCCTGGAAGTCGTGTGGCAAACGTCATGCCGCCGACACCAGGTCATTTCTTCCCGTGACATTGCTGCGACGTGACAGGTTGAGAACGGCGCTCGGGGCGAATTCGCTCCTGGCGTGAGCGAATTCAGCCCCGGTTTGCCGCCACAGGTCACAGAATCCAGCAGGTACTGGCTTTCCGGAATTGTGGCATCAGGTTTGCGTTGGCGATGCACGATTGCCAGCCGGTGGCAGATCGTTGATTCGAACCAGTGACCAGTTGAATTTTTCCCGATGATGAAAGACCGCCGCCGCCCATATCTTTGATGGCCAGCGGGAGAATGTGCGGTCAGGCTGCATCCAACGTCATTCGCGTGGCTCGTTGCTGCCGAATGAAGTGGCGGTCTCGTCGACTGCGGACATCTGCCGGAAAGGACGTCCGGCGTTGTAGAGCTCGAGTCGTGCTTCGATCGGTGTTCGGCTGTCCTCATCCGCGAGCTCGATTGCCTGGGTGGCCCGTTTCACGGCCTCCTCAAAGCCACCGGCTTCAGCATGCGCGGCGCCCAGCGTGTCGAGATAGTGGGCGCTGGTGAAACCGGTGAGTTCGCAGGCTTTCTGTGCCGACGTTACTGCTGCCGTCCCGTCCCGCAGGTCGTCTTCGGAACATGTGGCCAGCAGCCAGGCCAGGTTGTTGTGTGCCAGCGCAAAGTCAGGGAACAGCCGGATGGCGTGCCGGAAGTTCTCGCGGGCTTTGCGGAAGTCTCCGAGGGCGTATCTCGATGAGCCGCCTGCTTCCCATGCCGGCGCGAACTTCTCGTCCAGCTCGAGAGCCGCACTGAAATCGGCGAGTGCCTGTTCGTGTCGCCCGGCCGCCTGGTGAACCAGTCCGCGGTTCGTGTAGACCTCCGGAGTCTTCGCGCCGAGTCTCAGGAGTTCGTCAAAGTCTCCCAGAGCCTTTTCAAACTGGCCCAGTTTCCGGTGCAGGTTTCCGAGATCATTGAGCACGGCCGGGTTCTTCGCGTCGTGCCGGTGAGCTTCCTGCAGGTCGGCCAGGGCCGGCTCGAGTTCGTTCTGCCGGAGCCGGAACACCGCCCGCTGATGATACGTCTCGGCGGAAGGCTTGTCGGCGACGGCTGTGTCGAAGTGCTCGGCGGCTTCCGCGAAGGGAACGGTATCGCTGTGGTGGACCCAGCCCTTGCGGGCGGCGAACCACAGCCATCCGTTTGTCTCCTCGGTGATGAGCAGGCGGTCGGCCAGTCGGACCTTGCCGATCACATCACCGCCCACACGCACATCCGCGACCCACTCGATCACGGTGTAGGGCTGACCGGCCTCACGCTCCGTGTCATCGGCCAGGTTCCGGTCGGTCGAACTGGCGAGAACTGCGATGAGCAGCACGAATGTCGCTGAAGTCCGCATCGGATGTCTCCGGCAGTTCGTAAGAATGAGCAGTCGCCGATCCTGACAACGGGATTTCGACAGAAGGCAACAGAGGGAACGAAGAGAAGAATCGAGAGATTCTCCGTTCCCTTCTGTTCGCATGACACAACTCACCGCACCGTTTCAGTGCCCGCCACCCCCGTGTCCGCCGTAGCTGTGTCCGCCATAGCCATGTCCGCCATAGCCGTACCTATGACCATAGCCATGCCCGCCGTAGTAGTGCGATCCCAGTCCGAACCCGAATCCCCAGCCGGGAGAGAAGTACGAGCCGTAGGAATAGCGGGGGTAGCTGTAGTAGCTCGGAGAACTGTAGTAGTAGCTGGTAGAAGACGGGCGGACGACCGAGCTGCCATGGCTGTGCGAGTACACGGCTGACGGGCTGATGCTCAGCGAGTACCCGTCTTCGCAGTAGTCATGGTCTGCCAATGCAGCCTCATGGACGCCCAATGCGAGCACACTACACACAATAGCTGTTGTGAGATTGAACCTGGTCATGATCCCCTCCGATCATCGCGTCGAGTACTGTTGGTAATTGTCAGGGTTGAGGGCTTCCTGCCGGTTCGTCGTCCATGTCTGCTCTCTCAGTTGCAACAAGTATGCCGGTCAGGACGATCCGGTCGACCACTTCGAGGACGTATTGGAATCGCATTTGCAAGACTGGGTGTGAGAGCTGTGATGTCTCCGTTTCCTGGGCGATTTCGGGCAGGAATTGGGGATCAGCGGAGATGAGTCGCCCGAAATCGCCCATTGACTTACCACCAATCGCTGATGCTTCGGTAAGGCGCTCAGCGATAGCCCTATCGAGTTCTGTGAGATGCAATGCCAGGGACATTTGATGTCGGGGCCGATACCGGTCGAGTGAATCACGATTGTGGGACGCCTCTCTGTCACCGTTCGATTGGGACCCAGCTTCTGGTGGCTGTCAACACGGTGTGCATTTTGTTGGCGAGCATTCTGCTGACGGTCGATTATCAGCACGAAGTTTCGCGGCGAATCCGGCAGAAACACATCGCCCTGACCGAGGAGGCCGTGGCACTGCATGCAGCAGTCAGAGGCGTCCAGCATCACGGCCTCGAAGCGATCCAGCAGTACGTCGATGGCGTTTGCGAACGAATGGAGACGACGCATTCGCCCGGTCACCACATCGTCGTGCAGTTCGGGGATTATGTGCTGCAGGCGACCTCACATCATCAAGCGTCCGACGAACTTTTTGAAAGCATGCAGTCAGCCGCTGCTGCCACAGACGGTCGTTCACAGTTTGGCGAGCAGGAGCTTCTCGCCAGCACCATGCGCGATGACAACCTGCAGATTTTCATTTCGGAGTTCATTGATGTGGATCGACGCGAGGCTCGGTCAGACGCCCTGGTGCGACTCGGTGGCCTGGTCGTTGTCAGCGCGGTGGCGGCGCTGATGGTCAATCTTGTTCTCATGCGGTTGGTGGTCCGTCCCGTTCGACGACTTGTTGCGATTGTTGAGCAGGTCGGCGAGGGCAAGTTCAACACGCAGGCCAGCGAGTTTCGCAACCGGGAACTGAGCGTACTCTCGACAGCCATCAATCGCATGCGAGACTCGCTGTCCGCAGACGAACAGCGCCGGCGGCGGAGTGCTGACAAAGCGCGGGCGATTCAGCGGCGGCTCTTGCCAGACCGAGAGGCTCTGCCGGGATGCGACGTGGTTGCTGTCTATCTGCCGGCCGAGGACGTGGCGGGTGACTTCTATGACTTTCACGTTCTGGAGGATGGATCGTGGCTGGTCTGTGTTGCCGACGTTACCGGACACGGCGTTCCAGCTGCTATGTCGGCGGCTCTATTGAAAGCCTTTCTGCTCGACGCCGCTGAGCGATTTCGTGACCCCGTTCAGATTGTCGAACGCGTCAATCACCGGTTTGAAGCAACGGCGCTGCCGGGTGACTTCGCAACATTGCTGCTGGTACACTACTCGCCGGAATCGGGTTGCATGTCGATCGTCAATGCGGGGCATGAACCGGCCCTGCTACAGAGGTTTGACGGTTCCATTGAGGAGATCAGTTCCACGGGATTTCCTGTGGGAATCGTGATCGACTCAGAATGGTCTGCCCAGACTCTGACGATGAACCCACTGGATCGCCTGTTGATTACGACAGACGGAGTGACAGAGACAGCTGACGGCGATCGATCACTGTTTGGTCGGTCGCGGTTGAACGACATTCTCGCCGCGACTCGACAGAACAAACTTCAGTCAGTTCTGACGAACCTGCAGGAACAGCTCGATACGTTCCGCGGAGAAGGGCCTCAACTGGACGACGTCACAATGCTGTTGTTGCAGTTCCAGACGGACGTCTCATGTCGCCAAACCGATGTCCGAACTGCTGAAACTCTCGTGTGACGGGGGTCCGTCTTCCTGGACATCGACAGTAGACGAGTGTCGTTCCCTTCAGACGGATGTAGCCGTCACCGATCCCTGGAATCGTCGAGTTGTTTCAGGGATAGCTTCGCGGCTTCGCTGACGACGGCATTTTCATCGTTCAGGACATCCTCCAGAGCTTTGCGAATTTGAGGATCAGGGGACCGGGTCAGCCCCAGCGTGCGTGCTGCTTCGGCGCGGGTTCCCGCGTCGTCGAAGTGGAGTCCGGCTATCAGTTCCGGCTGGGCTGCGGCCAGAACATGAGCGTCATCCGGCAGGACTCGGACCAGCGCCCACGCTGCATGGAATCGCTCTAGTGCTTCCCGGCTCGAAAGTTGTTGCCGCAGCAATGCTCCAGTGTCGCGGGCCGCTGGTCCCATGCGCCCGGCTGCGTACAGTGCCGCGTGTCGGACGTGTGCCTCATCGTCTTTCAATCCGGCTGCAACCGCTTTCAACGTTTCAATATTAGTACGGGCGATTTCCACGAGTGCTCCCATGACGGCGATGCGGACCTGCGGATTGCTGTCTGTTGCCGTTTTGACCAGCGCCGGCACGGCACGCTGGGCCAGGGAACCGAGGCGGCTCAGAGTTGCAGCCGATTCACGTCGGATCGATGGCGACTCATCAGCCAGAGCAGTCGTCAGTAGCGGGACGACAACGTCCGCCCTGGCAGGATTCTCGGCATCAAGGGTGACGAGGGCCCAGGCGGCGGCGATTCGCATCGCACTGTTCTGGTCACGTATCGCGGATTCAAGGAGCGGACTGGCGCTGCGAATTCCCAGCCGAGCCAGTGCGTAGGCTGCTTCCGGACGAACGGCGTCATCGGGCTGTTGCAGGATAGTCGTGACCGCAGCCTCGACGTCCGCACTAACGACACCGATCTGTGCCAGTGCCAGCACCGATTCCCGCCGAGCTCCATCATCATCAGTCGAGAGAATCTGAAGTAACTCGGGGACGGCGATTTCAGCGTCCGGGCCGATGTCTGCCAGAACTCGTGCTGCCAGGCTGCGGATGCCAGGTTGCTTCAGCCGTTTTACCAGCCGCGGAACTGCCAGCTGCCCCACGGTGGCGAGTGACTCTGCGGCTGCGACGGTGACGGCTCCGGACGAATCTTCGAGAGCGGCATCGAGCGCTGCGATCATCTCCGGATCGTCGGAACCGATCGTGCCCAGGCTGCGGGCGGCGGCCAGCCGCACATCGACGTCATCATCCTGTAACAGAATCGTCAGCTCGGGGGCGGCAGCACCGGCATCGTGGCCAAACGCGGCGAGTGCATAGGCCGTGTGAACTCGCACCGGGGCGTGGCGATGCGAGAGTAGTCTGATGAGCGCGGGCACTGATTCCTCAGGGTGTGCGTGAATCAGTCCCAGCGCGCGCGCCGAGTGCCAGCACACATCATGATGGTGAGCGTGTTCTCCACTGACGGCTTTGACCAGGGCAGGAACCGCGCTGGCTGCCAGCGGTCCCATTTCTCCCAGCGCGTCGCAGGCGCTCCAGCACACGGCTGGGGTTGAATGTCCGACGAGTTTTGTCAGGACCTCGACGGCGGGCTCGCCAGCTTCGGCCAGGGCCATTGAGGCTTCGGCGAGAACGGCATCATCACCTGCCTGCAGGACGTCCGTTAGAACTTCGATGGCTTCCGCGCTGCGGTTCCCGTCGTGTGGTTCGATACGAATGACGGCTCGCGCGAGTGCGATTTTGAGAAAAAGTTCATCCCAGCGTCTCAGCATCGCTGAGAGTCGCGGAACTGCCGGCGTTGCTGCCGATCCAATCTCCCCCAGCGCGTCGGCAGCGCTACGCTGCAACAAGATCGATTTATGACTCAGCAGATTCGTCAATGGTTCGACCGCGTCCGCCGCCGCCGGACCAATCTGTCCGAGAGCCACTGCCGTGTCATGCTGCAACAGCACGTCATCAGTCTTCAGCAGATCGACCAGTTGCGGCACGAGGTCAGACGCGAGCGGTCCCCAATCAGTAACCTCATGAACGGTCCGTAGCACTATGTTTCTGTTCGGGCTCTCAAGCTGCTGCTTCAGTTTTTCAGGAACGAGTTCAGCTCCCTCACTGATACTGGGAATTATCGCAGCAAGGAGAACAAGCCCCGCCAGGCTCAAAATGGATGGACGCTTCGCACTGGCATTTAATGAGACTTCCATCTGACGGTCCTTTTGAGCTGGGATTGTTCCCGAAACACGGTGGTAATTCTGGTTCATCAGGCAGACGTGGCCACGCAGGCGCACACGTCGCCTTGACACTCACCTCCGGAACAGGCGAGCGACCTCACTACGCAACGACCGCAGGAAACGATTCGCAGTCGCCCACTGCGAGGGGTGCAGACTCTTGAACTGTCTGTCGAGGGTGGCCTGGAGTTTGAGAACGACCTTGTCTGTCTCGACAGCGATTTCCGGTCGACCGCGCGAATAGCGCTGCAGCACGAGTAGTTCCTCCAGACGCTGTCTGTCGTCAACATAGGGCCGGGTCATGATTGCATCTGGCCACTTGATAAAGCCCGTAGCGGGATCGAACTCGGCTGGACTCAATCTGGATCGAGCCGCCAGCTTCCGGCGTATCTCCAGGCGTCGCTGGAGTTCTTCCCGGCGACGTTCTTTTTCAAGGTTCTTTGCACCGATTCGTGATCGTTCCAGCGAGGAATAGGTATCTGCCCATTTTCGCTGGTTGTCGATGTATTTACTGCGTGCTTCTTCGTACTTGAGAGTCGCGTCGGCTGCTGCCCGTTGAGCTTCTGCTCGCGCCCGCAGTGCTTCGGCAAAACCACGATACGCAGCTTCCTGAGGAGTCGTGGCTGTTCCCCAGCCGTAGCCATAATTCCCGTATCCGTAGTAGCCCGCATAGGAGTCATTCCACTGAGCTCGGGCGGCGGTCACCAGGGAAATGGTGACCAGCAGCGTTAATGTGAGAAGCCTGCTCATGGCAATGGCCTTTCTCTTATTCTGAATAGCAATCCTACTCGCGAGTTCAGGTTCACCGTCGCCGGCACTTCACTCGCAGCAGGTGTTCGTTCTCATCTGGCTTGGCAATACGCGTGCCACTCAGGTCCACTTGACGAATTCCGGTGAGTAAAGCCCTGCCAGATGGCTCCTGTCGGAGTAGAACAGCAGTATCTCGTTGACTGCGCACCAATACCGCTCAGTCAAAGGAGCGTTTTCGCCCTTGGGATCGCCGGCGACGAATTGCAATGACGAAAAACTGAAACACGTACGGGAGTGGAATCCGGCTCAGTACTTTCAATCGATCACGGTTTGTCGTTGCGGTATGGAGATTGCTGCCAGAGCAAAGCCAGATAGAAAGCGGGCCACTCCGCGATCATGGAGAAGTAACCTCATGTCAATCACGGATCACGAGAGTGACTCGCCGGTCGTGCTCTATGTTGAGGACGATGACCTGACGCGCGAGCGTGTGGCTGCACGGTTGCGACGGCAGGGGATCAACCTGATTGCGGCCGGTTCCGGTGAGCAGGCGCTCGAACTGTGCAGTGAGGTGGCTGCTGTGGACGTGGCGCTGCTCGATCTGGAACTACCAGGCATTAGTGGTCAGGAGACATGGCAGCGATTACGGCGGCGATTTCCTGATGTTGTTGGAGTCGTTTGCAGCGGAGCATTGGACGATGAAACGCGGCTTGACCTGAAGAAGTGGGGGCTCCGATCTGATTGTTGCCTGTGCAAGCCGTGCCGCTTTCACGAATTACTGGCGGCACTGAAACGAGCCGGCAATGCGGGATCATCTTCATCGTGAGATCACGCTTGTGGTGGGTCGAGGTGTTTCATCAATTCAGTAATTTCATCCGTGTCGCGAATGCCGATGACGGTCAGAAATCGCTTATCTGACATCCAGGTCGCTGCGATCTGCCCATCAAAGTGGACAAGTCTGGCTTTTCGACCGTTGAAATCGCACTCTTCCGTTGGGCGATCTCCGAACCACACAGGTTGATCGACCGCGTGTTCCAACACGGCCACTCGAGTGCCATCTGGAGCGGTACAGAGCGCTTCAACACACAGGCAGCATGGCATCCGCACCAGATGCACGGAGTCCAGCGTATAACCCTCCGGCAACGAGTTGGCCACGGCAGGTCGGTATTTCACTTCCAGTGTGGCCTGGTCAACGTCGACCAGGTCGCTCGGGTAGTTCGCATGCAGCAATTTCTGAGCACGTTCAGGTGATTTCGGGAACTCATTGAGGAACTGGTCAAAGTTGACTGCCAGGTGCTCGTCGTGGCCGTGGTCCATGGTCTCGTGAACGATGAACGCGAAGCCGAACACCGCGATCAGAACGACCGCGACGGTGGCTCTCGATCGTTTCGAATCACGAAACAGATCACGCCAGTTCTTCGCGGGTGCAACGGGCGCAATCGCTGTTGAATCTGAATCCAATGTTGATTCGATCCTGCCCCATAAATCAGCTGGCGGTTCGAGGGTTGACTGCTCGATGACCAGTGACGAAAGGGCTACGAAGTCAGCGTGCGCCGCAGCGCATGATTCACACTGGCGGACGTGCTGCTCGACTGACTGGTGAAGGTCAGACGACAGCTCTCCGTCGTGCAGGGCCGACAGAAGATTGATCGCTTCTGAGCAGTTCATAGTTTCATGCCTCCCAACCGAGTTGGGTCAGCAACTCTTTCAAGTGCGTCCTTGCTCGGTTCAGTCTCGAGGCCACCGTGCCTGCGGATACATCAAGTGTTTCAGCGAGTTCGGCATAACTCAATTCCTCGATTTCGCGGAGTACAAAGATCGTTCGGAGTTCCGGTTCCAAACGATCCAGTGCCGCCTGCAGCAGCTCAGCCGACTCGGCAGCCAAGCCAGTTTGTGAACTGACAACAGGATCGACGTTCAGAGCAATCTCTGGTCGCCGAATTCGGGAGCGGGTGTGTTGCAGGCATTCATTCACTGTCACGCGGTGCAGCCACGTTTCAAAGCGGCTGCCACCCGAGAACTGATGAATTGTTCGAAAGACCTTCAGGAAAGTCTGCTGAGTGACATCGGATGCATCCTGCTTACCAACCAGCCGCACACACAGGCGATAAACGCGCCGAGAGTGCAACTCGTACAACTGCTGCTGAGCAGATCGCTCATTGCTCTGGCAGCCAGAAATGATGTCGGCAAGCGATTCAGTCATCGAAACAATTCAGGCCACACATTCGCCGACAATTCATTAGATGCCGACCGAGTGCAGTTTCTTCGTGAGTTCTTCAGTGGATTGTCAGATAACAGGAATCGAGGCACGCGACATTGTTGACAGGTGTCCGATACAGTCGTGAATTGCCCTCAAAGCTATCTCGAATTCTGTTTCTTCTTTTTAGCCGGAAGACATCCGAAGCAGAACCGTGGCAAGAAGTTTTCGCCGGGCTGTGATCGAAATGAGCGTTTTCGCCCTTTTCCGCAGAAGAGATTGGGCGAATTTCGGAAAAAACTGGAAGGCTCGTGAAGAAAGTGCCGTGGCATGGCATCCAACTTCGCGAGGACTTTTTTCATGACCACTCACATCACAATCATTCTGGCTATGCTGTTGTCGGCGTTTCACACGCCGATGTGCCATTGTCATGGCCAGGGGCTGAATGATTTGTCGTCTGAGGCAAATGGAGTGGAGCAGTGTTGCCACCACTCATCACCTGATACTGGTGTCTCGTTACCTTGCCCGGCGCGCCCGGATTGCTGCTGTCGTGTTCACTCAGCGACCGTGGCTATTGACTGCCTGGAGAGTGGCGTCGCAGTAGATGCCCACCAGGTGATTTGCCACTTCCGAGATGGTGTTGTCTCCGTTCGGTGTATGGCAAACGTGCGAGAAGTCCTTGCATCGAGCACCACACCAGGTATCGACACAGGTGGCAGCGCGGTTCTCCTTCGCACCCAGCGTTTGCTGATCTGAGTCCGCGAGTCCAGAGTCGAATGTCCAAAGTCCAATGATGGCTTTCTGGACGAACATGGGCTCTGAAGAACTCCCACTGCCCGGGAGCACGCCGCATGTACTGTGGTTGTTGTCCCACGCTACGCCAGGCACGCCGCCGTGTGAGTCGGCTCTGGTCTCTCAATTCTCGGCTCTACTTTTTTACTCAAGGAGAACGTCATGCGCTTGTTTCCGATCGTTTCACTGGGACTTATAGCTGCTGTCGGCTTGTTTCTTGTCGGCTGTGCCGGTTCGGACGGAGATGCCACCACAACGACCGCGTCACCTGCTTCCACGCCTGCTGAGGCTGACCATTCCGATCATGGTGATCACGCGGACAACGGGGAGCATTCGGATCACGGAGATCACGGTGGTGGCGACGCGATGGCGAAGATGAATGCTGGCCTCGCGAAGCTGTCAGACGTGGATCGAGCATCGGCTGAGAAGCAGCACATGTGCCCGGTCAGCGACGAGATGCTCGGCACGATGGGAGCGCCGATCAAGCTGACGCTCAACGGTCAGGACGTCTGGATTTGCTGTAACGGCTGTCGCAAGAAAGCCGAAGCCGACCCGGATGCCATTCTCGCGAAAGTCACGAAGTAGGCGGGTGACGAGGAGCCAGTGTCGGGAGCTCAGAGATGAGCTCTCGATGCTGGTCGCTCAACTCCCCTTGTACTGGACAGTGGTCGTTCAACTCTGGACTCATCCCATGCCTCAGCCATCGCTCGACAGATACGGGATCGACGCAGAACAGCAGGAGCAGCGCAAGCAGTTCCTGATGCTCACGGACGACGATGCTCGGTCCGTTGCCGAACTCCGGCAGTGGTCGGGCGATGTCGCTGCGGAACTGGCCGATCGGTTCTATCAGCACCTGCTGACTCATCCGGAGTCTGCCAGGTTGCTGAGCTCTCCTGAGCTGGTCGAGCGTCTGAAGACTGAGCAGACCCGCTATTTCGAAGAACTGCTCGCTGGTGACTACGGAGCGGAGTACTTCGATCGTCGGCTGCAGGTCGGGGCGACTCACTATGACATTGGACTGGAACCGCAGCTCTATCTGGGAGCATTCAGTCACTACATGCAGATTGCGTTTCCTGAGTTTGCTAAGCGGCTCGGTACGGACTTTCCATCGCCATTGCTGTCACTGCTGAAGGTGATTCTGCTGGACATTGGCCTGGCGCTGGAGTCGTACTTTGACAAAGCCACAGAGCAATTCAGACGCCGGAACCAACAACTTGAGCACGCGTTGCAGATGTACTTTCAGACGGAGATGAAGGCCCAGCGCTACGCCAAGCTGGCGGGACATGAAATTCGGTCATCGTTAAATGCCATTGCCAACGCCTGCGAAGAAGTCGTCGAAGACTTTGCCGACGAAATTCCGTCCGAAGCCAGAGACACATTGAGTCGCGCTTTCTCTCGTTGCTGGAATGTGATGCAGGTTGTCGAAGGGATCCTGTCCGATCCGGAACGTGCCGGTGAACCTCAGTGGGTCGATGCCGGTTCGCTCGTGGATCAGGCAGCCGAGCGTCTCAAGCTGCATGTGGATGGAGACGATGTTGCGTTTCGTCGTTTCGACGGTGAACCGCAACTGTGGGCCGACCCAGTGGGACTGCGTGAAGTCTTTGCCAACCTGATCTCGAACGCAGTTCATCACATCGACAAGCCCGCCGCCAGTATTGCAGTGGAGTACTCGACGTCATCCACTGACCACGTGTTTTCGGTCGTTGATGATGGTCCGGGCATTCCGGCCGAGCGTGTCGAGTCCATCTTCCAGCCGTTCGTTCGTGGCGACGGCGAATCGAATCACAACGGTAAAGGGCTTGGCCTTTATTTTGTGCAACGCATCGTCCGTGAACATGGTGGATCAATCTGGGTGGAATCTGTGCCCGGTAACGGAAGCCGCTTTTCGTTCACGATTCCACGAGAGCCACTGGTGCAGCCAGCGTCTTCGGAGCCGGTGTCCTCCAGCGACGATCCTTCAGCGGGAGGTGCGCCGTGACCGATCGAACGACGAAGCAGGGGCGAAACCGCTCTTGTCCAGAGCGGTGGTGTCACACCAGGGGCGGAGTCCTGGATCAGGACAACACCGAACGGACCGGAATTCCGCAGGATTATTCCGGGAACCGTGAAGCAGAACAATCGAATCCAGGGTGGCTGCCCGTTTGGCACTCGCTTTGCCTTACGTGCTACCGCTCAACACGAGCTATGCAGTCGGCCATTTCCGACCTGTTGGACAACTCGGAGAGCTGCCCTTCACCGCTGTTGGGACTGCGGTTTTCTGTTCATTCGATTCACAAGGAGTCGAGCTATGAAACGTCTGATAGGAGCTCTGTTTGTGGTGGCGCTTGTCGCCGTTACCGCCGGTGTCGTGGATGCTGGCGATCGATTCAACCCGACGGACCGGCAAAGGCCGGGACGCACCTACCACGTCTTTCGTCGCACGATGCCAGTCGTCGTGCAGTCAGCACCAACAACGGCTGGCGACGTGATCCGCAGCTTTTCGTTCGAACCCGGCTCGAAAGCAACTCCGGTTTCGTCGGGGTGCTGCTGCAAGACGAACTGCGGCTGCAACGTCGCGGACGCTCCGGCAACGGACAACGTGAGGAGTTTCTCTTACGAACCGGAAGCGGTTGCTGTTCCGGTGGCGGTACCGGCGACCACTCGTCGGTTCGCCAATCGAGCCGCCGAACGGCTCTGGAGGAAACAGCATCCCGGTGTGAAGTAATGCTGAGACACAGGCCCGACGCTGAGCAGCACATGCCAGCGTCGGTTCTTCATTCCGGGCGGTCACTCTGCAGCGACCGCGATCAGCGACTGTTGACGAGTCGTCACCGGCTCGTGCGACAGAGCTTTCGTCACAGCGTGGACCTTTGTGATCCCATCGAGACTGTTGGTCGAGTGGATGTTGTAGACGGCGGCCAGGGCTGCAGTTTCACCGTCGTCAAGACTCTCTTGCACGCAGTGGATGAACTGCTGGTGGGAGCTGCGCTCGACCAGCTGGCGAACCAGAGCAGCACTTTGAGCGTAGAACGCTTCGCGGTAGCCAGCCGCCGGAAAGCGTCGCAGGTTCAACAGATCAGTCGGACGGTACACACACCCTCGGTGTACGGAATCCTTGAAAGCGTCCGCGCGAATCTGCTGTTTGCGTGTCGACTCCGACAGCACGCCGATGCCTTCATCCGCCCACGGTGGCAGTCGGCGACCGTTGAAACGGTCGGCCAGCACGACGTGAGTCAGCTCGTGCGGCAGTGCGTCGAGTTCCCAGTGATCAGCATCGATGCGGATATCGATGCGGCGACTCACGATCCGCCCGCCGTCAACCTTCATCGTTGCACAGCCGACGGACCGGCCAACGCTGGCTCCCAGCGTCTGCTGATACTCAGCCAGCGAAGTGTGGACAATAACGTCGCACCGTGGAATCCAATTGTCAGTGCCGTCAGCGCCGAGCCAAACACCGGAGATCTGCAACCGCAGCATCTCACACCGCGCAGGCAGCGAATCAAGGTCGAGGTGCCGATTGCGGGTACAGACGCGGAAATTGTCGGTCTGTTGAATCCACCAGCTGCCCGCTTCATACCGGCGGCAACCCACTTTCGGGATGCCACTTTCTGGCTTCTTCGAAGGCTCCTGCGCAGCCAGAGCCGAATTCAGCATCAGTGCTGTCAGGAGCAAACTAAATCGCGATTTCATTCGGTTCCACCATGGCCTGTAGAGCAATTTCAGCCGGGCTCTGAATTCCCACCGAAGCTCCTATCCCGAATGCCGTGCCGATTCATCAGCCAACGATGCCCCCGGCCTTGCGGGGTCGACGTAACTCGTTGCCCGGTCAAGGGCTGCGAAAAAACGACGAATCGTCGATTCAATCTTGAAGAACGTTTGCAAGCGTCCGCGGTGCTTCGAGAGAAGGCACTCACTGCCTCTCGCGACAGCAGCCGTCATTGCCATGCAACGTCGCCTGTCATGCGTCTTAACCGGGCAAGCGGAGATGCTGTGGATTCCCAGTCCCAGAGGACCATGTCATGCACTGTTGAAGGGAAGCGAAGTCTGTCATGCACCTGTTGATTGTTGATGATGACCACGAATTTCGCAGCGGAATCGCTCGCCGGCTGAGTCGGCAGGAGCACGATGTCTGTGAAGCGGAAAGCGGGGGGGCCGCACTGGCCGCGTTTCAGAGAAGGTCTTTTGAAGTCGCTCTGCTGGATCTCAATATGCCGCAGATGGATGGTCTTGAACTGCTGCACCGGCTGAAGGAGATCGATCCGCATTGCGAAGTGGTGATGTTGACCGGTGAAGCTTCTGTCGAGACAGCAGTTTCGGCCATGAAACTGGGCGCGTTTGACTATCTCCGCAAACCATGCCCGTTCGGGGAGCTTGAACAACTACTGGAGCGCGCGTGGCAGCACCACCGGCTCGGTCGCGAGAACGAGCAACTTCGTCAGGTCATCGGACGCACGGCACCTTCCGCAGAAATCATTGGCACGTCGCCTGAGATGCAGGACGTGCTGCGGCTGGTTGGCAAAGTAGCGCCGACAGAAAGCCCGGTGCTGATTCTCGGAGAGAGCGGTACCGGCAAGGAGTTGGTCGCCCGGGCCGTTCATCAGCAGAGTCAACGTGCCTCGCAGCCGATGGTCACCATCAACTGCGCCGCGCTGCAGGAATCGTTATTAGAAAGCGAACTGTTCGGCCACGAGAAGGGAGCCTTCACTGGTGCCGTCACCAGCAAGTCCGGCCTGTTTGAAGTCGCTGACGGCGGCACGCTCTTCATCGACGAACTCGGCGAACTCGCGCCGGCACTGCAGGCAAAGTTGCTGCGAGTTCTGGAAGATGGTCACATGCGACGAGTCGGAGCCACGCGTGAGCAGCGGGTTGATGTCCGCATCATTGCCGCGACAAATCGCAATCTCGCGGTAGACGTGGCCGGTGGGCGATTCCGAGAGGATCTCTACTTCCGCATCAACGTACTGAGCGTCGAGCTGCCGGCTCTCCGCGAGCGGCGGGATGATATTCCTCTGCTGGCGAATCACTTCCTCAGAACGATTGGACAGGGCTGGAGTTTTGATGAAGCAGCGATGAACGCACTGCGTCATTACTCATGGCCAGGCAACGTGCGCGAGCTGCACAACGTCATCGAACGCGCCAGCATCCTGGCCGATGGTGACCAGGTGACGTTGTCGGAGCTGCCCCACCAGATTTCCAACCTGCCGCCGGATGCCTTAATCGCCGCTTCCATTGGCGATACCGACAATCTGGAAGATCGGGAACGACTGCATGTGCAGCGCGTTCTCAACCGCGAAAACTGGAATCGCAACCGCACCGCCGCAGCCTTGGGCGTCAACCGCCGCAGCCTTTACCGACTCATCCAGAAGCACGGTCTGAGTCCTCAGAAGTAAGACGGGGGCAATCGAGTCGGATGAGCCTTATGCAACTCCCGTCGGAATTTTGTTTTGCTGACTCGTCACCTGCTTTGAATCGTTACTTATTCTCTTCAGGTGCCGGCACAGGTGTCAGGAGGGTGGTTCTGCAGGCGGCACGACGGCCTCGTCGGACAGCGCGGGTGCGGGCAACGGTGTCGGGGCAGATGCCAGCTCGCAGCCGACGACTCGTTCGAGTGATGCCAGTGTCTGGGCAAGATTGGCCTCCAGACGAGCAACCTGCAGGTGGAACATCAGCAGATCGCTCCAGTTGTCCAGGAGCTGCTGGAAGTCGACTTTGTTGACGCGGTAGTCGGCGGTTGAAACCCGTAAGGCCTGTTCCGTTTTAGGGATCATGCTGCCCTTGAACAGGTCGAGCTGCTGCTGAATGGCGTCGATCTGCACCATCAGTCGGCGGATTTGACGGAACGTGTCATCGAGTGTCGATTCGTAGCGGCGGGCATTTTCCAGCGATCGCTCTTCCCACTCTCGGACGCCAGCATCGAGTTTGTCCCGCCAGATCGGGAGGTTGACACCCAGGGTGACTGCCAGGTTGTCGTTACCGTTTGAAACCGGGGAGAGAGCCTCGCCGTTGGTCACGGCCTGCCAACCAAGCCCGGCTGTTAAATCGGGGTAATAATTCAGTTCTGCCAGGTCACGGGCACGCTGCGATTTCTGAATGGCGTAGAGTCGCTCGTGCAATTCGGGGCGGCATTCGGCAGCCAGCTGATAGAGTTGCTCGATGTGCTCCGGTGCTGAGGGAATCACGACATCCGACGACGCCAGCAGATTCGATTCGGGAGATGTGTGCAGCACCTTCGCCAGATCTGCCTGAGACTGTCTCAGCGACCGACGCAAAGAGATCAACCGATCATCGATCCTGTTCAATTCTACCTGTGCCCTCAGGACGTCCTGCTGACTGGCGGCTCCGGTGCGGTAACGTGCCTCGGCGATCTTCAACAGATCACCCAGTAAGGCAGCGTCTTCTTCCGCGATCGTGATGCCTCGCTGATTGAACTGTACTTCGTAGTAGGCCAGACGGACGTCTTCAGTGACCTTGAGTTCGGCCTGGGCTAACCGAGCCATGGCGATCTGAACGTCCTGCTCAGCAATCTGACCGCGCGTTGCCAGCTTACCGAACCACGGAAATTTCTGAGACAAAGACAGCGTGTTCGGAGCCCGTCCCGCGGCCGTTTGCACACTGTGGTCGTCGATCGGCTGAAACGAGTCGATCAGCATTGGGTCATCCAGCGAAATGACCTGCGGGATGACTGCTGACGAGGCATTGATTGAGCGCTGCGCCGCGAGGATTTCCGGGTTCTGTCCCAGTGCAAGTTGCACGTAGTACCCGAGCGGATGCTCGCCTTCAATCTCAGTGTCCGTCTGGATCAGCTCCGGAACGTGGTTCACCTCGTGAGCCACCACCTGATGAATGTTGTGCTCGGTCGCCACATAGTGGGGGTCCGATTGTGGCGGACTGGCGCATCCTGCCACTGAGGCAATTACCGCTATCGCGACGCATCCTTTGCGTTTCATCTTGCAACTCCATTTGCTTCATCATTTCTGACCGGTTCGCACTCGAATGCGTTTGCGCCAGCCTTTCCTGCAGTTATCCGATTGAATCGGCTGTTTCGATCAGCAGCCTTGAACGCGATCAGCCGTTCGAGCCTGTTCCAGTCGAACCTATCTCAAAGCCGCATCACAGTTTACCGCCGGGCGAAGTGGCTCACTGAATGCTTCGAAGGGGCGATATCGCCCATTGACGGCTGTGGAATCAGCTCGGTAAGAACGCTGACCTGAATCTGTCCATGTCACAGGTACGAGTCAGCTGATCGCCGCTGGTACTTCTGAAACTTCAACCGGGCGCGAATGCTGTGCCGGAATCGGGTCTTTACCAGCGCGATAGATTGCCCACTGTTCCCGTTCGATTGGCCAGCCAGAGACTTCCGTCCAGAAGGCTGACTCGTCAAGCAGTCTGCGGTGCACGGGATTATGGTAAATACAGAAGAATTCCCGATTTGCCCGTTGGGCAGATTCTTCGATGTTGTTGAGAACGCAATTCATGATGACCGCGTCAAATGGATTGAAGAAGAATGCAATGATGGGGCCATCCGGGAGCTGGAACTCCCTGGCGTCCTGACAAACTGGTATCACGTCGCAACACATCTGACGGGGGTTTCGAAAGCTGGAGATATTCTTACGGGCCATTTCGTGCAGAGCTGCTGAAAATTCCACTCCCATTACAGATTGAAATGGAAACTCCGACGCCATCAGGATCACTCGCCCTTTTCCGGACCCGAAGTCGACAAACGAAAACTTCCTGAGATTGACTTGTCGAGAGAGGCGGTCAAGTACCACCACCAGGTCGAGGTTGCTAGTCGGCTGATACTGAATTGCGTGTTTCTGCAGCGACTGCTCACCGCCAAGCTCCGAAGTGGGAACCTGCTCCACGGTCGAGATATTAAATCTTCGGTCGAGCGTACGATCCTTGAATGCGAGGAAGCGGGGACTACTGCCGAAATTCCAGTCGAATCTCGCCGCAATACGAGCGCAAACAGACAGGCATGTTATGGGCATCCCGTAGTACTGGCAGGACCACCGAAGTCGGTTGATCAGTTCGGACATAAGAGTCTTTCTTCATCTGCATTGCGGCTCAACATGATCATTATTCGTCGCGACTAACGGTCGACTGCCACGGCTACGGACCTTGACGCTGATGTTCTGAGCTGAGCCATGCTTCCGAAAAATGGACGGGTCGCGCAGATGCCACAGAATCTCACACGAGCGGATAGGCCCAACTATGTAGAACAGGGGCGATAACGCCCGATTCCTGCGTAGCCGGTAACCGGATTGAACTGCTGGTCAGGTCTGCTTCTCGAACAGGCGGTCATGAACGCCGAAGCGGAGTTTTGTTTCCATGGCGGCGCAGTAGAGCGCAGGGACCACCAGCATCGTCATGACTTCGATGATCATCCTTGAGTCCTTGGGACTGTCTTATGACTGCTTCTCGAACAGTCGGTCGCGGATACCGAATTTGATCTTCGTCTCCTTGACCCAGCAGTAGAGCACGGGGACGACGAGCATGGTCATGATTTCGATCGTCATGCCGCCAAAG
>TARA_R110002072_G_scaffold150953_4_pt1 | contig 100528 bp, 75 predicted proteins | sample TARA_R110002072 | Tara Oceans TARA_R110002072 (sample SAMEA4397118) | marine metagenome | biome: Polar Biome; feature: [SRF] surface water layer (ENVO:00010504); material: water (ENVO:00002006), including particulate matter (ENVO:01000060) such as... | depth 5 m
GGGCCTCTTCTCTTCATCCCCCCCTTTATGAAGAACACGCTATCGGGCCTCACCGCCACCCGTACCCCCACAACCCCCACAACCCGCAAAGCCCGAACCAAACCAACCCTTCGCACGATCTGAACCCGCCCCACTTGAAGTCGAGCCCCATTTCTGGTAGATATAGGTACATGGCCCGCAAACCCAAGCCAACCAAAGCCAAATCCTCCCCCAAGGGCAAACGAGCCTCCGGCCCATCCACCGACGCCGACGATCAACAACCCGATCACATAGCCAGCGCCGGCGTGCTCTCCGCGTCCGGCGCTCTCCTCACCAACGACGGGCTCGCCGCTAAGGTCCTCGTCCTCAACCGCAACTACCTCGCCTCACGCGTGGTCTCGGCCAAACGCGCCTTCGTCCTCCTCGCCCGCGAAGCCGCCGAGGTCATCCACGCCGACGACGGCTCATACGCCAACTACGACCTCGGCTCCTGGGCCCAGCTCTCCGAGCTCCAAAGAGAATACGAGCCCGACGCCTACGACTGGGTCCGCACCGTCCGCTTCGACATCGCCGTCCCCCGCATCATCCGCCTCACCGGCTACGACAAGCTCCCCAAGCAAACCGTCAAGCTCAACCGCCGAAACATCTTCGCCCGCGATCGCCACACCTGCCAATACTGTGGACACCGCTTCCCCACCACCGAGCTCTCGATCGACCATGTCGTCCCCCGCACCCAGAGCGGCCCCGACACCTGGACCAACCTCGTCTGCTCGTGCGTCCGCTGCAACTCCCGCAAGGGCGGGCGCACCCCGAGCCAGGCCAACATGCACCTGATCCGCAAGCCCATCCAGCCCAAGCGCAACCCGCTGATCTCGGTCCGCCTGACCAACGAAAAATACGCCTCCTGGAAGGCGTTCCTCGACGAGGCCTACTGGTCCGTCGAACTGCGCTAAGCAGCGGCTTCAACTCTTCAATCTATCAGCGATTCAGCTCTGGGCGTCGGCGAAGTCCGCCAGCTCAAAGTCCTTGTGCGTGATCCCATTGGCATCATGCGTAGAAACCGTCAGCGTGACCTTGTTGTACCGGATGAGCATGTCGGGGTGATGCTGGGCCTGTTCGGCGTACTGGGCGATCGCGTTGACGAACTTCATCGAGCCGAGGAAATCTTCGAACTCGAAGGTGCGCTGGATCTCGTTGTTGAGCTCGATCCACTCGCCGTGGGCTTCGAGGGCCTGGGCGATCTGTTCTTCGTTCATCTTGACGAGTGCTTGCTCGGTCATGGGCTCCTCCTGTGAGCTTGGACGCTTCGTACGAATCGAGGGCAGTTTTCTGCCCGTTCTGGTTGCCCCGAGCCAACAGTGTACCCACAATCCATCGTGCGTGAGCCCAAAACAGACAATCTGTGCGAATCTTCGCCCACTGGGCAGCAGACCACCCGCCTGGCCCCATCGCCGACCGGGGCGCTGCATCTGGGCAACGCGTTCGCCTTTGTGATCAACTGGGCCTTGGCGCGTAAACACGGCTGGCACATTGCTTTGCGCATCGAGGATTTGGATACACCTAGGGTGAAGCCGGGGGTGATCGAGCAGACGATCCGGACGCTTGAGTGGCTCGGGCTCGATTGGGATTCGGGGCCAACGACCCAGGCCGACGGGATCGAACGCTATGCACAGGCGATGGAGGAGCTGGCCCGCAGCGGGTGCGTGTATCCGTGCGAACTGACCCGATCGCAGATCGAGGCGACGGCCAGTGCGCCGCATGGCCCAGAGGCAGACACGGATACAGACGACCCCATCGGGCAGGAGACCCGGTTCGATCCATCGCTGCGCCCGGAGCGGTTGCCGGAGGCGTTCGATGACTCGGGGGCGAACTGGCGGTTTCAAACGAATCCTGGCATGGTTGAGTTTGTCGATGGGCACATGGGCGTGCAGGGGTTTGATCTTGATGCGGGGGCGGGCGACTTTGTGGTGTGGACGAAGCGCCGGACGCCGAGTTATCAGTTAGCGGTGGTGGTTGACGATCATGCCGGCGGGATCACGCAGGTGGTGCGTGGGAACGATCTGCTCGATTCGACGGCTCGGCAGCTGATGCTGTGGCGGGCGCTGGGGTATGGGGATGAGCCCCGGTATACGCACTTGCCGTTGATTCGGGGGGGTGATGGGCGTCGGCTGGCGAAGCGGCACGGGGATACGCGGATCGAGGCGTATAGCCAGTCGGGCACGGGGCGGGCGCATATCATCGGTTTGTTGGCGTATTGGTGCGGGATAACCCCGCGGCGGGCGACGATGTCGATCGGGGAGTTCCTCGATGGGTTCAGTCTCGAAGCGCTCGGGACCAAGGATATTGTGTTTTCGGCGGAGGATGACGCGTGGCTACGGACTTGATCTCCCTTTTCAGAACCCGGCTTATTCATATCGCGCTGCTCATGTGCGCGTGCTCGATGCTCTGGGGGTGCTCCAAGCCTGCGGTGGTCGAGGGCGTGATGGCGGTGGAGATCTCGGGGAAGACTTTCCAGCTTGATATTGTGGCCGACAAAGACTCTCGTACAGTCGGGCTGGGCGGGCGCGAATCGATGGAGCCGGATGAGGGGATGCTGTTCTCCTTTCCGGATATCGAGATTCGCAATTTCTTGATGCGTGATTGTGTGTTCGATATCGACATCATTTTCCTCGATGCGGCGGGACGGATCACGGCGATGCACGCGATGCCCGTAGAGCCGCCACGGGCTGCGGACGAATCGTTGACGATGTACGAGCGTCGGCTGCCGAAATACTCTTCACGCTACAAGGCGAAGTACGCGATCGAGCTAGTCGGGGGGATGCTCGAAACGCTGGACCTGAAAGAGGGGCAGCGGATCGAGTTTGATATTGGACGGCTTGAATCGATCACCCAGTAGCACGGCCGCCCTTGCTCGTTGAATCCACCCGATAAGTGAAGGATACGCTCTGTGCGCGCGTGGTCTGACCGGCTCGATCGGTGTGATCAGCGGGGTCGGACTGCCCATAACCTGCGATGGACGGGGGTTCTTTGATGTTCGTTGAGTGCCCCGATTTCTGGGTCGATCTCTGCGTGGACGAGCGTGGTCTGCACGGACGCAGTCAGCGGCTGGCGGATCGCCCACGGAGGGTTTGCTTTGGGACTACGGATCGCACAATCGAAATCGGGTGGGCCTGTTGTACTGGTCGCGGGGTCGGGCTTTGGGGACAGCATGGATGAGCACGGCCCGGCACAGATACAGGCGGGGCTGATCGGCGCGGCGCTGGGTGAGCGTGGGATCGGGATCGAGCTGATCTCGATGGAACAGCTGTTGAGCCTGGAGCCCAAGCGGTCGGCGATGCAGACGCCGGTGTTGGTGATGATCGATGAGCATGACTCTGACGCGCAGATCAATCAGGTGGTCGAGCATCTTGAGGAGCATTTGTCGCCGGCGTTGGTGCTGGTGCCCGAGAGCCAATCGCACGCGACGCTGCTGATCCGCTCGACGGGGATGATGTGCGAGGCGATGGAGATTGATCCGGTGCACGCGGGGATTATTCTTTGGACGCTGGCGCAGCGGCAGCCGGCGATTCATCAGCTGGTGAGCGACCTGCGGATCACGGAGATGAGCGTGCACTCTGTGCACAGCGAGATGAACAAGCTGCACGAGGAGCTGGCGACGGCGGCTTCGATCCAGCGTGAGTACATGCCCGCGGCGCTGCCGAGCGTTGAGGGGATCGAGATGGGGATCGTGTATCGCCCGGCGTCGTATGTGTCGGGGGATATCTACGATGTGATCGAGCTCGATGAGGATCACACGGGGTTCTTCCTTGCTGATGCCGTCGGGCATGGGGTGCCTGCGGCGTTGATGACGATGGTGATCACGCAGGGACTCCATAAGATCGAGGGCAAGGGCGAGCAGGCGAGCATTATTGAGCCGGGCGAGGCGCTGCGCCGGCTCAACAACACGATGACGGAGCACTCGGGCGAGCAGGCTCGGTTTGCAACGGCGGCGTATGCGATTCATAACAAGCGGACCAACGAGATCACGGTGGCGGGCGCGGGGCATCCGCCCGCGTTGTTGGTGCGATCGGCGACGGGGGAGGTCGAGCAGATCGAATCGGATGGGCCGCTCTTGGGCGTGTTCCCGGATGTGGAGTTCGGGGAGGTGCGGGTGCAGATGGAGCCGGGGGATGTGTTTATTATTTACTCGGATGGGTTCGAGGTGGCGTTCCCGAATGAAGGGGCGACGGGCGATGAGCGCAAGCGTCCGACGCTGACCTACATCAAAGAGCTGACCGAGGCCGGGTCGGGGATCGAGACCTTGGGCGATGCGATCGCGACGCTGGAGTCGCACCTGGATAACCAGAGCGGGTCGCTTCATCAGCCCGATGACATCACGGCGTTGTTTATGGCGAGCTCTGGGACGCTGAGTGGATCAGCCGAGGGTTGAGGCTGGGCTTGTATCTGTGCTTGGTTCGTACTCGAGCGCGTTGAGGATGGCGGTTTCGGTGCCGTAGACGGTGAGGAGGTCGTCGGCTTTAAACTCGGTGGTCGCGTGGGTAGCGCCGAGGTATTCGCCGGTGGCTCGTTTGATGCCGATGACGAGCACGCCGTCCTGGCTGAGTTTGGCTCCGGCGAGGGTGCGCCCGATGAGGGGGTGGCCTTTTTCGATTTCTACTTGCATGATCGCGTAGCCGTCGCTTGAGCGGAGGACGGTTTCGTAGTCGATGGTGCGGACATCTTGGAACTTTTCGAGGGATGCTTTGATGAGTGTTTCGAGGATTTTTTTGACGATGCCGATGCGGAAGACGACGGCGATGAAGAGGATGCCGACGAGGATGATGGCGAGTTTGTAGAAGAAGGCGTACTCGTTGGCGAGGGGGACGATCTCGTCGATCCAGTCTGGGTCTTGCTGGATGAAGGTGAGGATGACGGTGCCCAGCGCGCCGGTGAGCCCGATGTTGCCGCTGATAATGAGGTGGGCGGCGATGCGTCTTCGGGTGGGGTGTGAGACGATCATCTCGGATTCGCTGGTGGTGAAGCCGACGCCGAAGAAGCAGGATACGGCTTGGAACTCGGCGACATCGCGTGGGAGCCCGGTCATCATGAGTGCAGTCGCGCCGATGCGGACGACCACGAGGGCGACGGCGACGATGATGAGCAGCGCCAGTAGTGCCATGCGTGTGCGTCCCCTGGTTGGTCGTGTGTGTAGAGAATCCGCTTAGTCTTGAGCGGGGTTTTGTGTAGGGTCGGCGATCTGGATGGAGGCGATCGCGGTGAGCAGGTCTGCGGCGAAGGAGAAGACATTGTTGAGCCCGGTGATGACGAGGACACTCATGACCTCGTCGGTGACGCCGCAGAGGATGAGCTGACGGTCGTGGGCTTCGAGGTTTTTGCGGAGGCGCAGGAGCTGGGCGATGTTTGAGGAGTTGACATAGCTGACCTCGTGGAACTCGAGGACGGCGTGGGGGACGGGTTCGTTGTCCCCGGATTTTTCGATGCGTTCGCAGATCATGGAGAGCTCGTCGGAGAGCGCGGGCTCATCGGCGAGGTTGGCGATCACGATGTTGTCTGACCAGTCCAGTGCCATTACTTGTTCTCGCTTGTGCCCGAGCTTTGGTCGGTTGGGGTTGGTGTGTCTTGTGAGTCTGGTGTGTCGTCATCGGATTCGTCAATTCTTGCGGCGGCGATGACGGCGTCGTTGTCTTTGAGCCCGACGACGCGGACGCCCTGGGTGCCTCGGCTGTAGCTCGAGATCGAGCTGGCGGCCATGCGGACGAGCTGTCCCTTGCGTGAGATGACGACGACATCTTGATCGTCGCAGATGCCGATGGCGGCCACAGATGGCCCGTTGCGTTCGGTGGACTTGATGTCGGTCCGGCCTTTGCCGCCTCGGGATTGGCTGCGCATGGGGCCGTTTTCGGGGTTGACGCGGTAGTCGTCGACGGGGGTGCGCTTGCCGTAGCCGTTCTCGGTGATGGTGAGGAGGCAGAGGTTGCGATTCAGCATGTCGTCCGTGGTGTGGGTGACTTCTGGGTCGTCGGGGTCTTGGACCATGGGGACGCGCATGATGCCGACGACGGCGGCGTTTTCGCGGAGCTCGATGCCCTTGACGCCTGCTGCGGATCGGCCCATCTCGCGGACATCTTGCTCGGAGAAACGGATGGCCATGCCGCCGGAGGTGACGAGCATGAGGTCGTCGTGTCCCGAGGTCATGCGGACATCGAGGAGGTTGTCGTCGTCTTTGAGTCCGACGGCGATGAGTCCGGAGCGGTTGACATTGGAGTAGGCCTTGAGGGCGGTTCGTTTGACGATGCCGTTGCGGGAGACGAATGTCAGGTAGTTGGAGCCGGCTTCGAAGTCCTTGATGGCGAGGTAGGCGCAGGTGCGTTCGCCGGGCTTGAGGTCGATGTAGTTGATGATGGGTCGGCCCTTGGTGGTGCGGCTCATCTCGGGGAGTTCGTAGACCTTGATCTTGAAGACGCGCCCGGTGTCGGTGAAGCAGAGCAGATCGTCGTGGGTCGAGGCGGCGAAGAGGTGCTCGATGAAGTCGTCGTCTTTGGAGTCCGAGGCGCGGATGCCCTTGCCGCCGCGGGCTTGGGCTTGGTAGGTTTCGAGGGGGACGCGTTTGACATAGCCCGAGTGGGAGATGGTGACGGCCATCTCTTGTTCTTGGATGAGTGCGGCGATATCGATGTCGCCGGCGGCTTCTTCGATGGAGGTGAAGCGGTCGCGCCCGAATTTGAGCTTCATTTCTTCGCAGTCTTCGACGATGATGTCGAGGATCATGCGGTGGTTGGCGAGGATTTCTTCGTAGCCTTCGATCTCGAGGATGAGGGCGGCGTATTCCTTGACGAGGCGTTCGATCTCGAGCCCGACGAGTTGGATGAGGCGCATGGAGCCGATGGTTTCGGCCTGGATGCGGGTGAGGAGGACGCCGCCGTCGGCGTCGGAATCACGCATCGCCTTCATCAGTCGCTCGGGGATGGTGGCGGCTGCGGGGTGGGACGCGGGGATGGTGTAGCGGCGCTCCATCAGCTTGCCGATGGCTTCTTCGCGGGTTTGCGAGGACTTGATGAGCTGGATGATCTCGTCGATGTCGATGACGGCGTAGATCATGCCTTCGAGGATGTGGGCCTTCTTCTTGGCTTCGCGCAGCAGGTGCTGGGTGCGACGGCGGATGACATCGATGCGGTGATCGACATAGCACTCGATGATCTGCTTGAGCCCCATGGTGCGGGGCTGGCGGTTGACCAGGGCGATGTTGATGATGGAGAAGGTTTGCTGGAGCGGGGTGCACTGGTAGAGCTGGTTCTCGACGACGGCGGGGTCCGCGCCCTTTTTGAGCTCGATGACGATGCGGGACTGGGCGTTGCGGCCCGACTCGTTGCGGACATCGGAGATGTCTTTGATGCGTTCGTCCTTGACGGCTTCGACGATTTTTTCGACGAGGGTGTTCTGGACGAGCGAGTATGGGATCTCGTCGATGACGAGTTGCTGGCGGCCGGTGGTGCCCCGGTCTTCGACATGGACATTGCCGCGGACGGTGACGCGCCCGCGTCCGGTGGTGTAGGCATCGAGGATGCCCTTGCGCCCCAAGATGCGCCCGGCGGTCGGGAAGTCTGGGCCTTGGACGCCGCGGCGGATGGTGTTGCCGTCTTCGTCGACTTCGTCCTTCATCAGGTCGATGAGTTCGATGGTTGGATCGTTGACGACGCGGACGATGGCGTCAAATATTTCGGTCGGGTTGTGCGGGGGCAGGCTGGTGGCCATGCCCACGGCGATGCCCATGCCGCCGTTGATTAGGAGGTAGGGGAACTTGCCGGGGAGGACGGAGGGTTCGAGGAGTCGGTCGTCGTAGTTGGGCTGGAAGTCAACGGTGGAGTATTTGATGTCGGCCATCATATCGATGGCGGCGCTGGTCATGCGTGCTTCGGTGTATCGCATGGCGGCTGGGGGATCGCCGTCGATGGAGCCGAAGTTTCCTTGGGGGTCGACGACGGGTGTGTTCATCTTCCATTTTTGGGCCATGCCGACCATGGTTGGGTAGATGACGGATTCGCCGTGGGGGTGGTAGTTGCCCGAGGTGTCGCCGCAGATTTTGGCGCACTTGAGGTGCTTCTTGTTTGGGCGGAGGTTGAGGTCGTGCATGGCGACGAGAATGCGTCGCTGGGATGGTTTGAGCCCGTCGCGGACATCGGGGAGTGCCCGGTCCATGATGGTGCTCATGGCGTAGGTGAGGTAGGAGTCGGCGAGTTCGCGCTCGATGGAGAGGTCGATCGCTTGGGTGTGCGATTCGGTGCCGGGGAGTTCGCCAGAGACATTGATGTTCTGGTTTTCTGGTGGCTGATCGCCGGGGTTGTTGGCTTGATCATTTGTCTGATCATCGGGCGGCGTTTGGTCTGACATCGGGGATCTCCTGGGCGATCGCGTGTGGCGCGGGCTTGCGGTCAAGCGCTGGGCGCGGGGGCGTTCTCCCATGCGAATGGGTGCAGGATATCATAGGCGCAGCGTGGAAAAATGGTGTTGGTTTCGACCCAGAAAGACCCCGAAAAAACGGTGCTCAGGGCTTGGAATCGGGGGTTTGATCCGGTTTGGCGTTGGTGAGGATTTGATCGAAGGATCGGGTGGTTTCGGTGAGGACGAGCAGGGCCATCGCGCTGGTTTCGATGCCTTGGTCTTGGTCCCAGAGGGCTCTGCGGACGCCCCATTTAGCATCGTCTGGGCTTGCGTACATGTGGAGGATTTCGTCGGTGGCGCAGAGCTGGCGGAGGAAGCGGATGGCGCGGATCTGGTGGTTGATCTGGGTGGGGATTTCGCCGGAGGCGATGGTGCCGGTGGTGTAGGTCTGGTTGCCGAGCATGGTGGAGATGCAGGCGAGCGGGCGGAGCCCGAGCCAGCTTGGGAGCGGGGTCTTTGATGTGGTGAAGACGATGCCGCCAACGAGGTCGCGCTGGGACCAGTCGAGGTCTTTGCTGGTGAGTTGGTGGTCCCAGACGAGCTCGCGCATTTGCTGGAGCCCTGGGTGCTTTATGGAATTGTCGAGTTCGAGCTGTGCCCATCCCAGGAATGGCATCTGGGCGACGAGCCCGCCGGGGGGTGTGTCTTCGAAGGTTTGGGCGACGGCGGCGCTGGCGAGGGCGGTGCGATCGCGGGGGTCGAGTCGTTGACTGCGGACCAGGGCCATGGCGATGAGCCCCTTGGCGCTAGGGCTGACCTCATGAGCGAAGCCCGAGGGGGTGAAGAGGGTGTCGAGGACTTCGAGGCATTGTAGGCGGAGGGTGTTGAGGGATTCGTCGGCGAGGATGTCGATGAGCTGGAGTTGGGAGAGGGCGATGAGGGCCATGGAGGCGTTGATGGCTTGCTGCTCGCCGAGCCAGGGGGTGGTTTCGATCGATTCGACGATGGCGAGCTCGGCGAGGGCTTTGGTCCCGGCTTTGGCGGCTTGGCGTTGCTCGGCGTTGCTCGCGGGGGCGCCATAGCGGAGCAGGGCGTAGGCGGCGAGGGCTTGTTCGAATGGGGCGGCGGCTTTGGATTCGGACTCGGCGGTGATGGGATCGAGGGTGCCCATGAACCCGTAGTGCTCGCTGCCGGGCCAGGTGCGGGCGATGAGGTGGGTCGCGATGTTGGTGGACATGGTTTTGATGGGGCGCAACCCGATCTCGGACTCAGCAATCACTCGGCCTGCGCGGTGGGTGAAGACGGGCCCGAGCTTTGGATCGAGCTGGGTGAGGACGATGGGCTCGAAGCGATAGAAGCGGTAGCCGGAGTTGGCGAGGTCTTTGGGTTCACGGAGGACGGCGGAGGCGTCGTCGGTGATGGCGTTGGCCAGGGCCATGGCGCTCTGGACCATGTCGGTGTTGAGCCTGAGCATGGACTCGGGGCCCATGGATTGGAGGTTGTTGGCGCGGGCGACGCTGACCCCGAGGATGCCGGGGGTGTAGCCGAAGCCGGGGAGGGCGAGCTCGGAATCGGAGATGGGGACGAGTACATCGCTGAGTTCGAGGGTGATGAGGACTTGGTCGCTGATGTCGGCGATGAGGCCGGTGTAGAGCGGATCGGTGTTGAGAAGTTTGCGATCGAGGGAGGCGAGGGCTTGTCGGGTCGCGAAGTAGACGGTTTTGGGTGAGGGGTCTGGGGCAGTGTGGGAGCCTCGGGCGATGACTTTGCCGTTGAGTCGGAGGGTGACGATGGCGACGGCGGCGGGTGTGGACTCGATCTCTGGGTTCTCAGAACCTTCTGGAACCTGCCAGTCGCGGACCCACTGCTCGACGAGGGAGTAGGCGTTGATGCTGTCCTTGGGGCTGATGGTGGGCTGGGCGGCGGCTGATTGGGTGATCAGGGCGAGGAAGGCCAGCGCGAGCACGAGCAACCGGGGCGCGTTATCGGGCGTATATGCTGAAGAGATCGCGGGCTGGCTGGCGCGTGGCGTTTGAGAAATGTGTTGACTCATGGTGTGGTATCCGTGCATCATGTGGTGTGGATGCATCTCTGGGGTGCGTCCGAGAAGATTTTTGATCGGCCCTGGGGGCGTGTGAGGCTTGTTGGCGGGGTATGAAGGCCCTTGGGGATGGTATTGGCACGGGCGTTGCATCTCTTCAAGCAACAACTGAAAAAAGGAACTTCCCCATGGCCGACACAATGACCGAAATCTTCGTAATGACTGCGATCCGCAAGCGGGTCGCGATCTTGGCGTTGCTCAGCTTTGTTGCTCTTTGCTAGTCTCGACTGGCACGGTGAACCGAGCGAACATACTGCATATACCGGCTTATCAGGCGGGCTCATCCGGGCTCGTCTACTCATTCCCAGCGTGGCCCACACCGCTTGATCATTCGAATCGCGGTTGGTGTTGACCAAAGTTTGAATGCGCCCCTGGGACAAAAAAACGCCCCGGCCTGTGATAGGTCGGGGCGTTTGCGTTTTGGAGACTATTACTCAGCCCGTTGGATCAGGCTGATTGATATTCACGATCGGTTTTAGAGCTCGATCTTGTCGGTGCCCATGGCGCCGTGATCGTCCATGCCGCCCTTGGTTGGCATCTTGATGCCGCCCATGCCCGAGTTCGAAGAGCCGGAGCCGGCCTCATCGGAGCCTGAGTCGCCGCCGGTGGCGTCGCCCCACTGTGCACGCTTGAGCGAGAGTCCGATCTTGCGGTCGTCGATGTCGACGCGGAGGATCTTGACTTCGACTTCTTCGTCCACGGTGACGACATCCTGCGGGTTCTCGACCTTGTGGTCTGCGAGCTCTGAGATGTGGAGGAGTCCTTCGAGATCGTCTTCGAGTTCGACGAAGACGCCGAAGTTGGTGATCTTGGTGACTTTGCCTCGCACGACCATGCCTGGCTGGTAGGCGCCGGGGATGGCTTCGACCCATGGGTCTTCGGAGAGCTGCTTGATGCCCAGTGAGATGCGCTGCTTATCGCAGTCGACATCGAGGACCACACACTCGACCTCGTCGCTCTTCTTGTAGAGCTCGTTGGGGTGGGTGACTTTCTTGGTCCAGGACATGTCGGAGATGTGGAGGAGGCCGTCGATGCCGGGTTCGATTTCGACAAACGCGCCGTAGTTGGCGAGGTTGCGGATGGTGCCGGTGACGACGGTGCCGTTGGGGTACTTCTCGGAGACGAGTTCCCAGGGGTTGACCTCGGTCTGCTTCATGCCCAGCGAGATTTCCTGCTTGTTCTTGTCGATCTCGAGGACCACGACATCGATCTCTTCACCTGCGGTGACGATCTCGGATGGGTGGTTGACGCGGCGTGTCCATGACATCTCGGAGATGTGGACGAGGCCTTCGATGCCGTCTTCGAGGCGGATGAACGCGCCGTAGGACATGATGTTGACCACTTCGCCCTTGATGCGAGCGCCGACGGGGTACTTGCCCTCGATGGCTTCCCATGGTGAGGATTCGGTCTGCTTGAGCCCGAGGGCGACCTTTTCCTTCTCGCGGTCGATGTTGAGGACCTTGACTTCGACCTTGTCGTCGATCTTGAGGAGCTCGGATGGGTGGTTGATTCGGCCCCAGGACATGTCGGTGATGTGGAGGAGGCCGTCGATGCCGCCGAGGTCAACGAAGGCGCCGAAGTCGGCGATGTTCTTGACGGTGCCGGTGATGACCTGGCCCTCGGTGATGTTGGCCATGAGGTTCTGCTTGGCGGCTGAACGCTCGTGCTCGACGAGTTTGCGGCGTGAGATGACGATGTTGCGGCGCTCGGTGTCGATCTTGAGGATCTCGGCGCGGACTTTGCGGCCGATGAACTCGTCGAGGTTGTGCGGGCGGCGGACATCGACCTGCGATGCGGGGAGGAAGACGGGCACGCCGATATCGACGAGCAGGCCACCCTTGATCTTGCGCATGACGGTGCCTTCGACGATGTCTTCTTCTTTGGTGGTGTCGACGATGCGCTGCCATGCGATCTGGCGATCGGCTTTGCGCTTTGAGAGCTCGATGAGCCCGTCGTCGCCTTCGAGTGATTCGAGGAGTACATCGACCTCGTCACCGATCTTGAGCTCGGTCATGGCCGAGAACTCTTCTCGGGGGATGAGGCCTTCGCTCTTGAGTCCGACTTCGACGACGACATCGTCGCCTGCGAACCCGATGACCTTGCCCTTGATGAGCTTGCCTGGGGTGAGGTCGGTGTCGTTGTCGGAAAGGATCGTATCCATGCGTGTGTCGGAGTCGGCGGTGTCGCCGAAGGCTTCCCCGAGCAGGGCCATCGCTTCGTCGTCAGCGATACCCAGCGACGCGATGAGATTCTCGTCGATCATTGTGTAGTGTCCTTCCATACTCTTTCGAGTATTGCGGGGGCTCTTCCGCGGCTGAGAGGCCATCAGCGGCGTGTGTCCCTGCATCCGGCATTGTGTCACGGTTGAATCGTGAGCACCGGATTGCACCTGCTTGAGGTGCGGTTTGGGTCTTGTGAACTCTGCGTGTCCGGACCATCCGGGTGCAGAGGCTTGGCCTGTGACCGATCGGGCGGAGATCGCGCGGTCGGTCGGGAGAGAAGGATAGAACGCAATCCTCTGGCAGAACAGCAATTCCGGGCTTGATGGGATGGATTATTGTATCTTTTTTGCGGGACTGTTTGTGGGTCTGGTTGCGGGTCTGGTTGCGGGTCTGTTTGGATGGCTGTTTGTATGGGTGTGGGGTGGGGTTGGGGCTCGGCCATTTTCCGAACACAACTGGGTCGAAACTGGTGGATAAACTGGCGAAAAGAAGTCCGGGCAATATCCGCCGGGAAAGTGGCGAAACTTGGATTGAGCGGGTGTGTCGTGTATGATTGACGCTCTGTTGGCTTTATTGGGAAGTCAATTGCTCGGCCTACGCAGCGACCGGGTGACTCTTGAGCGGCGGCGTCACAATGACGCTCTGGCGAAGAGCAAATCCGCTGCGGGTGACACAAGGACCGGACTTGTGCATTGAGATTGGGTGCCAAAAATGACTCCATCTGCAACGACCGAACTTCCTCGTGGATCGGTCACCGAAGAACTCGGATTCCCGAACGATCCTGATAACCTCTATCTTCAGACGGTGAGCACGATGCTCGAGTCTGCGGAGCTGATGAACCTCAAGCATCGCACGCGGATCATCCTCGCTCAGCCCAAGAACGAGATCATGGTCCACTTCCCGGTGAAGATGGACGACGGGCATCATCGGCTGTTCAAGGGCTACCGGATCCAGCACAACAATGCGTGTGGCCCGTACAAGGGCGGCTTCCGGTTCCACCATGATGTGCACCTTGATGATGTGAAGTCGCTGGCGCTGCTGATGACGATGAAGTGTGCGGTTGTGCGTATCCCATTCGGCGGCGGCAAGGGCGGCGTGAATGTGAACCCGCGTGAGCTCTCGCACGGCGAGCTCCAGCGGCTGACCCGCCGCTACTGCAGCGCGATTATGGACCAGATCGGCCCGGATATTGATATCCCGGCACCGGATGTCGGGACGACCTCCGAGATCATGGCGTGGTTCGCGGATACCTACATGATGTCGTCGTCGCACCAGCACCACGATGCGCTGCGCGTCGTGACCGGTAAGCCGGTGGAGTACGGCGGCTCGGCTGGCCGCCTGAAGGCGACTGGCCAGGGTGTGGCTGACACGCTCGCCGAGATGCTCCCGGGGATGGGGATCTCGCTCGAGGGTATGCGGGTCTCGCTGCTGGGCTTTGGTAATGTGAACGGCTGGGGCGGTCAGATCCTTCAGGATATGGGCGCGAAGATCGTTGCAGTCATGGACCATACCGGTGCGATCCGCGATGATAACGGGATCGACTGTAAGGCTCTTTACGAGTATAACATGAAGCACGGCGGCGTTGGCGGCTATGAAGCTGCTGAAGCGATCGATGAAGAAACCTTCTACCGCACGCCGGTGGAAGTGTTTATCCCCGGTGCGCTTGAGCAGATGATCACGGAGAAGGAAGCCGGGTGGCTCGACTGTAAGGTTGTTGCCGAAGCGGCGAATGCGCCTTGTGATCCATCGGGCGAGCGGAAGCTCGACGAGAAGGGCATCGAGGTGATCCCGGCGATCCTGGCGAACGCCGGTGGTGTGACGGTTTCGTACTTCGAATGGGTGCAGAACAAGAACGCGGTGACTTGGTCGGCCGAGCAGGTTGACCGTGAGCTCAACCGCCACATGGTGGTCGCGGCTCAGCGGACACTGGCCCGTCGCAACGAACTCAAGTGTTCGATGCGTGCGGCGGCGTTTGCCTCGGCGCTCGATCACATCGGCGATGTGTACCGCGTGCGTGGGATCTTCCCGTAAAGCGGATAACAACTACGATCGAAGGGGCATCCGTTGGGTGCCTCTTTTTTTGTGCGCCCTTGCAACTAAAAACGCCCCCGCTTTGTTCGGCGGGGGCGTTTGGGTTGTTTGGTTGTCGTGCTGTTTACTTCTCGGTGCTGCTGGCATGGGCGTATCGGCGGAGGAGTTCGACGATGCGGGGTTGCTTGCGTTCGATCTGCAGGGAGGTCCGCATGGCTTCGACGGCTCGCTCGCGGGCGCCGGCGTCGGTCTTGGAGGACCAGAGGTATTGGTTGAGTTCGCAGACGGCGATGCCGTTGAATGCGGGGTAGTTTTGGTCGTCGAGCTCGGCGGAGCTGGTGAAGGCTTCGAGGCTTTCTTCGTAGCGTTTGAGGCGGAAGAGCCCGGAGCCCAGGCGCTCGTAGGCGATGGGGTCTGGGTCGATGCGGACGAGCTGGTCGAGGGCCCCCACCATTTCTGCGTAGCGTTCAAGGGCGTTGAGGGACTCGGCCATGTTGAGCAGGAGGTCGGCGGAGGGGGCGTCCATGAGTTCGCCGGCTTGTTGGTATTCGATGACGGCTTCTTCGTGTCGGGCGGTGGCGGCGTAGACATTGCCGAGGTGCAGGCGGGCGCGGCCGCTGGGTGGGTCGGAGCGGACGGCGCGTTGGGCGTAGGGCATGGCTTGTTCGATGCGTCCGAGTTCGAGGAGGACGATGGAGATGCCGAGGTTGGCGTCGTAGTCGCCCGGGCGGATGGAGAGTGCCCGGAGGTAGGCGCGGTTGGCTTCTTCGAGTCGGTTGAGGTGATGGAGGACCTGGCCGTGGCGGTATTGGGCCATGAAGCTGCGGGGCTCGGAGCGGACGGCCTTGGCGAACTGGCGTTCGGCGAGCTCGTACTCGGCCATCTCGAGGTAGATATCGCCGGACTCGATGAAGGCGATGGTAAACTGGGGGTTGAAGGCGATCGCGCGTTCGAGCTCTTGGAGGGCGGAGATCAGGTCGCCCGAGGCGTGGAGCTCGACGGCGTTGGCGTAGCTGACTTCTTCCTTTGATCGGCGGTCGATGATGGGGTTGTTGGTCTCGATGATGTCGATGGTTGGGTCATCGGAGAGGGTGTCGCTGGCGCCTGGCTCTTGGGCGGAGGGGCGATCGTCGACGATGGTCATGCCGGAGCCGTCGACTTTGGTGACCTGTGTGTAGGGCTGGTCTTGGGCAGAGTTGTTTGTCGCGGGTTTGTTGGCCTGCTGCTCTGATTGGACCTTGGCGAGGTGGGCGAGGCGTTGGCGTTCGAGCCACTGTGCCTGGGTTTCTTCTTGGTTGGCGTCGGCGTTGCCGTTGGGGAGCATGCGGGCTTGATCGGCCTTGGCGTCCTGCTTGGCTTGTCGTTCGGCGGCGCGCTGGGCGCGGCGCTCGCGGACGGCTTCGCAGCCGGCGGTTTGGAGGACGAGCATGGAGGAGAGCAGCATGGTCGGGATCAGGAATGACGAACGCGCGAGCGGTCGGCGGGGTGATGCGGACTGGCTGCTCTTGTGGCTGGTGGCTGGGCTGCAGATGGGGCGGTATGATTCTGTTCGTCTGTGCATATCTTTATGTTATCGTCCAAGACGGGGGCGTACAGTCAAAGAAACGATCAGGAGCACACAATGTCTATGCAAACATCACTTTCCGGGCGTGTCGCGGTGGTTACGGGGGCGAGCGCGGGGATCGGGGAGGCGGTGGCTTTGGATCTGGCGTCTCGGGGGGCGGGGGTTGTGCTCAACGCACGGCGGGGCGATCGGATCGAGGCGCTGGCGGCGAAGATTAATGATGAGTTCGGCGAGATCAGCGAGTTGGGCGGGAAGCCCCGGGCTCGGTGTGTTGCAGGGGATGCGGCGGATGAATCAACAATTGAGGCGATGCTTGATGCGTCAATGGAGCACTTTGGGGTCGAGTCGGATCTGATCGTGGCTAACGCGGGGCGGGGGCTTGATGGGTCGGTGATGACCTCGGACACAGCCCAGTGGGAATCGATGCTCAGGGTGAACATTCTGGGGGTTTCGCGGCTGATCCGGGCGGGGGGCGAGCGGATGCTGGCGCTGCAGAAGAGCAGAGCGTGGCTGGAACACCCGGCGGACTTTGTGGTGCTGGGGTCGACGGTTGGGCGGCATATCTCGCCGTTCTCTTCGATGTATGGGTGCACGAAGTTCGCGGTCAACTCGTTAGCTGAGGCGGCTCGGCGGGAGCTTGGGCCATCGGGGATCCGGGTGAGTCTGATTGAGCCGGGGATTGTGAAATCGGAGTTTCAGGACTCGGCGGGGTATGACCCGGAGGGGTTCGGGAAGGTGATGGAGCGGGTTGGGCCGGTGATTGTGCCCGAGGATATCGCGCGGACGATTGGGTTTATTGTGACGCAGCCGGCACATGTGCATGTGTCGGATGCGTTGATCCGCCCGACGCGGCAGGATTATCCGTGATCGTACGACCGAAGACAACCGACCCACGACTTGCTGAGGATGGTCACGCTTGGGGCCAGCTGCGCCAAGGGTTCGAGTACCGCGTCATCGGGATTGAGTATGGCGATTACCGGATTCAATCTGGTTCACACGACGATCACTGTCCAACGCTGTATTGCTCAAAGCTATTCGATGTGCTCGATGCACAGGTTGAGGCGGCGTGGATCGTGGATTTCGGAGATGACTTTGAAAACGAGCAACATCTCTACATTGGTTTTGAAGAGTTCCATGAGCCGGGATTTTGGGAAGATGTCCACGATGGCCAAAAGGTTGCACTGGATATTTTGAATCCCATTCTCGAGCGACTCAGCTTAAATCAGTGTTGAGCAACTCATGGCAGTCTATCAGCGCCCGAGGAAATGGGCGGGGACATCTCCGTGGTCGGCGCGGATGATCGAGCGGATGCCGCCGCGGCCTTTCCAGTTGGATTCGATCTGGAGCCAGACTGGATCGATGGCTTTTACGAGGTCTTGACGGATGGTGTTGGTGACGGCTTCGAAGAAGCTGCCTTCGTTGCGGAAGGAGTGGTAGTAGAGCTTGAGGCTTTTGAGCTCGATGCACTTGCCGCCGGTTTTTGCGGGCTTGGGCTCGTAGCGGAGTGTGATGACGCCGAAGTCTGGGTGCCCGGTGATCGGGCAGACGGAGGTGAACTCCTCGGCGATGTGCTCGATGACGAAGGGGGTATCGGATGGGGTTTCGAAGACTTCGAAGAGGTTGGTATCTGGCATCCCCGAGCGTAGGCGCGGGGGGCAAAAAATGGAACTGGGCCACGGCGTGTGTGCACGAAAAAGGGCACCCCGGATGGGATGCCCTTGTAAGGATTACTTTGATCAGATCAGAATCGGATCGGGCTTAATCGGGCTTAGCCCTCGGTGGTCTCAGCGGCTTCGGTGGAGCCTTCGCCGACGATGACATCGCGGATCTCGACCTTGGGTTTCTCGGACTCTGCGTCTGAGTCAGCTTCGGCTTCGAATGCATCGGCGTCGGTCTGGTCGTCGGCCTGGGCGTCGAGGTCTGACTCGGCGTCGAGCATCATGGCTTCTGCTTCGCCCTCTGCGTCGTCGTAGTACTCTTCGTCGAAGGCCATGTCTTCGAGCTCTTCTGGGGAGACGAGCGTCTTGACGCGGATGTCCTGGTACTTGCGGAAGCCGGTGCCTGCTGGGATCAGGTGACCCAGGAGGACATTCTCTTTGAGCCCGACGAGTTCGTCGGTGGCGCCGCGGAGTGAGGCTTCGGTGAGGACCTTGGTGGATTCCTGGAAGGACGCACCCGAGAGGAACGAATCGGAGGAGAGTGCCGCCTTGGTGATGCCCATGAGCAGGGTGCGGCCCGAGGCTGGGCGTGCACGCTTGGTCTTGGCGATCTCGCCGCCTTCGGCCTGGGCCTTGGCGTTGGCTTCCTTGACGACTTCCTTGTCGACCAGATCGTTTACCCGCAGTGTGGTCGAGCCGGCGTCGGTGACGCAGACCTTGTTGGCCACATTGAGGTTGGTCTGGCGGAAGTTGAACTTGTCCATGATCTCGTGTGGGAGCAGATCGGTGTCGCCCGGGTTGTCCACGCGGACCTTGCGGAGCATCTGCGAGAGGATCATCTCGATGTGCTTGTCGTTGACGGTTACGCCCTGTGCACGGTAGACATTCTGGACTTCGTCGAGCATGTACTGCCAGAGGGCTTCTTCGCCCTTGATCCGGAGGATGTCGTGGGGAACGAGCGGGCCTTCGGTGAGGGGGTCACCGGCCTGGACGAAGTCGCCGGCGTGGACGAGCAGGGCCTTGTCGTTGGGGACATGGTGGTCCTTCTCGATGCCCGAGTCGGAGACGATCTTGATGGTCATCTTGCCCTTGCGCTTGTCGGAGTGGATCTCGACGACGCCCGAAATCTCGGCCATGAAGGACGGGTCCTTGGGCTTGCGTGCTTCGAAGATCTCGGTCACGCGGGGGAGACCACCGACGATGTCCGCGGAGCCTGATGCGGCTCGCGGCTGACGGGCGACCATGTGGCCGGCTTCGATTTCTTCGCCGTCGACGACTTCCAGACGCGCCTTGGCGGGCAGGTAATGGAAGTCGAGGATGTTGCCGTCGTTGTCGACGATGTTGATCTGCGGGTGCAGATCGCCCTTGTGCTCGATAACGACGAGTGCCTTCTGGCCACGCCCGGCGTCTTCTTCGCGGACGGTCTCGCCGAGCTCGATGTCGACGAACTCGACGCGGCCTGATTTTTCGGCGAGGATCGGCGTACGGTGCGGGTCCCACTTGACGAGGACAGCGCCTCGTTTGGCGGTGTCGCCGGCCTTGGCGTAGATGAAGCCGCCGTAGGGGATCTTGGTCTTTTCGAGTTCCTTGCCGTCGTCGTCGAGGATGGCGAGCTCGCCGTTTCGCTTGAGCGAGACGGTGCAGTCGTTGCCTTCTTCGTCCTTGACGGCGACTTCGTTGCACTCGCGGAGTTCGATGGTGCCGGCGTTGAGTGCGCGGTACTCGGTATCGACGACATCACGCGTACCGATACCACCGGAGTGGAATGTACGCATGGTGAGCTGGGTGCCGGGCTCGCCGATGGACTGGGCACCGATGATGCCCACGGCCATGCCTTCTTCGACCAGTGAGCCGGTGGACATGTCCATGCCGTAGTCGAGCGCGGAACAGCCTGTTGGTGATTCTGAGGTCAGCGGCGAGCGGACGAGGACGGCGGAGATGCCGGCTTCTTCTACACGCTTGGCGGATTCTTCGGAGATCATCTCGTTGGCGTCGATGAGTTTCTCGCCCGAGATCGGGTCGAGGACGGCGTTGACTGAGACGCGGCCGAAGACCTGCTCGGAGAGTGTGACATCGATCTGCTCGCCCTTGTAGATGGCGCGCTTCATGATGCCTCGGCGTGAGCCGCAGTCGTGCTCGCCAACGATGACGGACTGAGCGACATCGCAGAGCTTACGCGTGAGGTAGCCCGAGTCGGCGGTCTTGAGCGCGGTATCGGCCAGGCCCTTACGGGCACCGTGGGTTGAGGAGAAGTACTCGAGGATGTGCAAACCTTCGCGGAAGTTCGCGCGGATGGGGGTCTCGATGATCTCGCCCGAGGGCTTGGCCATCAGACCACGCATACCAGCGAGCTGCTGCATCTGCGAGACATTACCACGAGCACCCGAGTCGCTCATGAGGTAGACGGGGTTGAGGAACTTGTTGCCTTCCTTCTCGGTGATGCTCGCGTATGAGCCGTCGTCGTGGCGGCGGTCATCGCGGAGCGTGTCGATCAGGACTCCCGTGAGTTCTTCGCGGCAGTGCGACCAGATATCGAGGAGCTGGTTGTAGCGTTCGCGTTCGGTGATGATACCGCGATCGAAGTTCTTCTCTACGCGGTTGACCTTTATCTGGGCCGCGTCGAGGAGCTCGACTTTTTCCTCTGGGATACGCAGGTCGGTGACACCGAACGAGAGCCCGGCGAGGGTCGCGTTCTTGAAGCCGAGGGTCTTGATATCGTCGAGGAGGTTGATGGTTGCGGCGCGTCCGCAGTACTCGTAGGTGTCTTCGATGACGCGTGCACAGCCCTTCTTGCCGATGGCGCAGTTGTAGAAGGGCATGCCGTCGCCGAGGATGTCGTGGAAGAGGACGCGGCCGACGGTGGTGATGAGTCGGCCGTGCTCTGGCATGGACTCGATTGGGCCGCGCTCTTTGTTGACGAGCTTGTCAACGCCTGAGAGGCGTACGGAAATCATGTCGTGGATACCGATTTTCTTCGCGTCGTAGGCGAGGATGGCCTCGCGTGGATCCTTGAAGCGTGGGATATCGTTTTCGTTGGTCTCGTCGATGACATTGAGGGTGGTCGTGATGAAGTAGATCCCCATGACGATGTCCTGGGATGCGTTGATCACGGGCTCGCCGTTGGATGGCGAGAAGACATTGTTGGTCGAAAGCATGAGGACATGCGCTTCGGCCTGTGCCTCGATGGACAACGGCAGGTGGACGGCCATCTGGTCGCCGTCGAAGTCGGCGTTGAAGCCGCCACAGACGAGCGGATGGAGCTTGATCGCGTTGCCTTCGACGAGGACGGGCTCGAAGGCTTGGATACCCATGCGGTGGAGCGTGGGTGCGCGGTTGAGCATGACGGGGTGCTGGTAGATGACCTCTTCGAGGATGTCCCAGACTTCCGAGTCTCGGCGTTCGAGCATCCGCTTGGCGCTCTTGATGGTGTCGGCGAGGCCGTGCTCTTTGAGCTTGCGGATGATGAATGGCTGGAAGAGCTCGAGGGCGATCTTCTTGGGAAGACCACACTGGTTGAGCTTGAGCTCTGGGCCCACGACGATGACGGATCGGCCGGAGTAGTCAACGCGCTTGCCGAGCAGGTTCTCGCGGAAGCGGCCCTGCTTGCCCTTGATCATGTCGGTGAGCGACTTGAGTGCACGCGAGGACGAACCGAGCACCGGGCGGCGGCAGCGGTTGTTATCGAACAGGGCGTCGACGGCCTGCTGGAGCATGCGCTTTTCGTTACGGATGATCACTTCTGGCGCGTTGAGGTCCATCAGCTTCTTGAGCCGGTTGTTGCGGTTGATGATTCGGCGGTAGAGATCATTGAGATCGCTGGTCGCGAAGTTGCCCGATTCGAGCAGAACCAGCGGGCGCAGATCGGGTGGGATCACGGGGATCACATCCATCACGAGCCACGCGGGGTCGTTGTCGGAGAAGCGGACTTGCTCGACGAGCTTGAGTCGCTTGGCCAAGTCCTTGGTCTTCTGCTTGGATCGGGTCGCGGCGAGCCCTTCGCGGATCTCGGCGGCGACGGCGTCGAGATCGAGCTGCTCGATGAGTTCGCGAACGGCGTCGGCGCCCATCATGGCGGTGAACTCGTTGCCGTAGGTGTCGAGAGCGGCGCGGTGCTCGTCCTCGGTGAGGACCTGCTTGTAGGTCAGCTCGGTGTCACCGGGCTTGGTGACGACATAGTCCTGGAAGTAGACGATCTTTTCGAGATCGGAGGTCTTCATGGCCAGGAGGGTGCCGAGGCGCGATGGGAGCGACTTGAAGAACCAGATGTGCACCGATGGCGCGGCGAGGTTGATGTGCCCCATGCGCTTGCGGCGGACGCGTGAGTGCGTCACCTTGACGCCACAGCGGTCACAGATGTAGCCCTTGTACTTGGTGCCGCGGTACTTGCCGCAGGAGCACTCGTAGTCTCGCTCAGGACCAAAGATCCTTTCGCAGAAGAGCCCGTCCTTTTCTGGACGGTATGTGCGGTAGTTGATCGTTTCGGGTTTTTTGACCTCGCCGTAGGACCAGGCACGGATGTCGTTTGGCGACGCCAGTGTGATCTTGACGGAGGAGAAGTCGTTCACGCGATCGTATACATTTTCAGCCATTATCATTTCTCCTGTGAAGGAGTCAAGTTCTTAGTTCGTTCCGCATTTGCAAGTGAGGTAGAAATCAGGTTGCCCGGGCACCTGACGGTGCCCGGGGCCTGTTGTTCGTTCGCTTACAGGAGGCTTCCGCCTTCGAGCTGCTTCTTTTCGAGGGTCAGGTTCATGCCCAGGCCCTTGAGTTCGTTGCAGAGGACATCAAACGCCACGGGCATCCCGGCTTCGAGCTTGTTGGTGCCCTTGACCATGGACTCGTAGATCTTGGTTCGACCCTCGACATCGTCGGACTTGACGGTGAGGAGTTCTTGCAAGATGTACGCGGCGCCGTAGGCTTCGAGTGCCCAGACTTCCATTTCACCAAAGCGCTGGCCGCCGGTTCTTGCTTTACCACCGAGCGGCTGCTGGGTGATGAGCGAGTATGGTCCGGTTGCACGGGCGTGGATCTTGTCGTCGACGAGGTGATGCAGCTTGAGCAGGTACATGAACCCGACGGTGGTCTTCTGGTTGAAGGCCTCGCCGGTGCGTCCGTCGTAGAGCTGGATCTTGCCGCCGGCGGGCATCTCTGCGAGCAGCTCGCGGGGATGCGGCCAGGTGCCTTCTTCGTCGCACTTGGCCCAGCGGTCGCGGCAGTGCTGGTTGGCTTCTGCAACGGCGGCGTGGATCTCGTCCTCCTTGGCACCGTCGAAGACCGGGGTGACGGCTTGGAAGCCGAGCACCTGGGCGGCCCACCCGAGGTGGGTTTCGAGGATCTGACCGACATTCATTCGTGAGGGCACACCCAGTGGGTTGAGCAGGACCTCGACGGCGGTGCCGTCGTCCATGAATGGCATGTCTTCTTCGGGGACGATGCGGGCGATGACACCCTTGTTGCCGTGGCGGCCGGCCATCTTGTCACCGGCGGCGAGTGTCCGCTTGGTGGCGATGTAGACCTTGACCATTTCGAGGACGCCGTTGGGCAGCTCGTCGCCGCGCTTCATGTGGGCGACCTTGCGCTGCTTCTCGGCCTCGACGGCTTCGATGCGTGGCCAGTACTGGCGGTAGATGGTTTCGGCACCTTCCTTGGCATCCTTCGAGCCCTTGATCCATTTGACATTGAATGTCTTGATCTGCTCGACGATGACCTCGGGGATGTCTGAGGCACCGACCTTCTGGCGGGTCATGGGGTCGACCATTTCGGTGCCGACGGCTTCGTTGATCGCGTCGGTCATCTCTTTGAAGAGCTTGATCGCTGCGGCGTCTTGCTCGGCTTCGAAGGCGGCCATCTCTTGCTTGAGGGCTTTCTTCTGGGCTTCGTTCATGTGGACCCGGCGTGAGAACTTGCGGGTGTTGATGACGATGCCGTTGGTGCCGGCGCTGACTTCGAGTGAGTCGTTCTTTACATCTTCGCCTGCGCGACCGAAGATCGCGTGGAGGAGTTTCTCTTCCGGGGTGAGCTCGGTCTTGCTCTTTGGCGAGACCTTGCCGACGAGGATGTCGCCGGGGCCCACGCGGGCACCGACACGGATGACCCCGCTCTCGTCGAGGTTGCGGAGCATCCTCTCGGAGACATTGGGGATGTCGCGGGTGAACTCTTCGCGTCCGAGCTTGGTTTCACGCACTTCGACATCGTATGAATCGATGTGGATGCTGGTGAAGGCGTCGTTCTTGACGAGTTTCTCGGAGATGACGATCGCGTCTTCGAAGTTGTAGCCGTCGAAGGTGTTGAACGCGACCATGGCGTTGCGCCCGATGGCGAGCTGGCCGTTGAGGGTGGATGCACCATCGGCGATGACCTGTCCTTCTTTGACCTTCTGGCCCTTCTTGACGATGGGCTTCTGGTTCTGGCAGGTGCGCTCGTTGAGCCCGACGAACTTGCGGAAGACATACTCGTCGGCGTTGTCAACGATGATGCGTTCTGCATCGACATAGGTGACGGTGCCGGCGCGTTTGGCCTTGATGAGCATGCCCGAGTAGTTCCCCACTTCTTGCTCCATGCCGGTGGCCACGCATGGTGGATCGACGCGGATCAGAGGCACGGCCTGGCGCTGCATGTTCGAACCCATCAGGGCCCGGTTCGCATCGTCGTGCTCGAGGAACGGGATGAGGGACGCGGAGATACCGATGAGCTGCTTGGGCGAGACATCGACATAGTCGATTTCTTTGGCCTTGAGCTCGGCGATCTCGCCGTCGGCTCGTGCGAGCACGAGGCCGGGCTTGAACTGCTCGTCGCCGTCGAGGACATCGGCGGGTGCGAGCACCGAGCGAATTTCTTCGTCGGCACGCAGGTTGACGACCTTCTTGGTGACTTCGCCGTCCTTGACCACGCGGTATGGGGTGCGGAGGAAGCCGTACTCGTCGACGGTGGCGTAGATGCCGAGCGAACAGATCAGACCGATGTTGGTGCCTTCGGGTGTTTCAATCGGGCACACACGGCCGTAATGGGAGGTGTGGACATCTCGGACCTCGAAGCCGGCACGCTTGCGGTTGAGCCCGCCAGGGCCGAGCGCAGAGAGTCGGCGTTCGTGGACGAGTGTTGAGAGCGGGTTGGTCTGGTCGACGACCTGCGAGAGCTCTGAGCGGCCAAAGAAGAAATCGATGGCCGACGAGATGGACTTGGAGTTGACCAGGTCGGCGATCTTGGCGACTTCTTCGGGGTCCTTGACGCTCATGCGTTCTTGGACGGTTCGGCGGAGCTTGAGGAGGCCCTTGCGGACTTCCTCGACTGCGAGCTCATCGAGCGTGCGCAGGCGACGGTTGCCCAGATGGTCGATGTCGTCGATGTAGGCGACCGGACGCTGGGTCTCTGGATCGAGCCTGTTTGAACGCAGGTCGAGCATGTACTGGACGACCTTGAGGAAGTCGAGCCCGAGGAGGAAGAGCTGGTCAGGAGCGATGTCGATCCCGGCTTTTTCGTACTCGAACTTGCGGCTGATGCGGAAGCGGCCGACCTTGCCCAGGCGGTAGCGGTTCTCGTCGAAGAACTTCTCGTGGAAGAGCTGCTTGGCCTTTTCGACCTGCGGCGGGTTGCCCGGACGCAGACGCGAGTAGACCTTGAGCATCGCGCGATCGTAATCGCTCTCGACATTGGGGACTTCGTCGAACTGCTCGAGCTTTTCTTCGGCGATGGTGTTGAGGATCAGCGAGTCCGACGGGTTCTGGACCACGCGGACGGTCTTGAGCCCCGAAGCCTTGATGGCCTCGGCGCCTTCTTCGCCGACCTGGCAGCCGACATGGACGAGCTCTTCACCAGTTTCGGTGTCGATGATCGATGCGGCGGCCCAGTCTTCTGGGTGGATGTCCTTGGACTTGATCTCGCTGACTTCGTAGAAGAGCCCGATGATCGCGTCGGTGGAGGCGACGGACTCGTCGAGACAGCGGAGGAAGGTGGTCGCGGTGAGCTTGGTCGACTGGTCGATGCGCATCGCGAGGACATCTTTTTTCGTGACCTCGAGCTCGATCCATGAGCCGCGCTCAGGAATGATGCGTGCGCTGTGCAGCGGGCGGTCACCCTCGTCGGAGGCGATGGAGAAATCTACACCGGGTGAGCGGTGGAGCTGGGAGACGATCACGCGCTCGGCGCCGTTGACGATGTACTCGCCGCCGCCCATGAGCACGGGGAACTCGCCGAGGTAGATGTCTTCTTCGGGGAGGTCGCCATGGGTCTCGCGCTTGAGGCGCAGACGCAGGCGGAAGGGGTGGCCGTAGGTCAGGCGGAGCTCGCGGCACTCGTCTGAGGTATAGCGTGGCTGCTCGAGCGAGTAGCTGACATACTCAAGAGACATGGTCTCGTCGTATGACTCGATGGGGAAGATCTCACGGAGGAGCGCTTCGAGACCCATGTCGGTGTCGCGCTCGTCTGGGTTCTTCGTATTTTGTAGGAATCGCTCGTAGGCGACTTCCTGGACTTGCCAGAGATCGGGGACTTTGGTCGCGTCGCCTCGTTTGGCGAAGTTACGGACATTTTGAACACGCTCTAATTGACGCACTTTGGTCGCTGCCATCCAAGCACCTCGTGATGGTTATGAATCCGTTTCCTTTGCGTTTGTTGGTGTTGTGTGAAGAACACCCGCGTGCAAAGGATTGGATTGCATCGTGAAAATTTTTGGGAAGATAATGTGTATCTCAATCGCTCAAGAAAGTCGCCCGCAATGCCGATACCTGATCTACTCTTTATCTACATACAGGGGCTGTACATAGATTGAATATCCTAGGCTTCGACGCGCAAAGAGACCACCCGGCACCAGATTTGCTCTAGTCGCCAGGGCCGCTCAAACTTGATCATATGGAACTGCTCTGCCCCATCGATCTCCAAAGAAACACGATCACCCAAACTTCAGTTCGTTTCAACCGTTTACCACCGCCTGATCCAGCACTCGCTTTCGCTTGTAACTTTTGATCTGACGGACATTTACGCTCGACTTCATCATCCCAGAACAAGCACCGCACTTGTCCAAGGCCAAATGGTTGCCCTGTGTTTCCACAGAGCAACCATATTTTGTACGACGGCCGCTTTATGCGGCGACCGTTTGGATTCTATTAGGCGAGTTCGATTTCGGCGCCAACATCTTCGAGCTTGGTCTTGATGTCGTCTGCTTCTTCCTTGCTTGCGCCTTCCTTGACCTTGCCGCCGGCTTCTTCTGCCAGCGCCTTGGCTTCCTTGAGGCCCAGGCCGGTGATCTCGCGGATCGCCTTGATGACCTGGATCTTGTTGCCGCCGGCGCTCTTGATGATGACATCAAACGCGGTCTGCTCAGCAGCGCCGCCAGCGTCATCGCCACCGGCTGCAGCCATAACGACACCGCCGCCTGCTGCGGCTTCGATGCCGTAGGTTTCCTTCATGTAATCGCCAAGGTCAACGGCTTCCTTGAGGGTGAGCCCTGAGAGCTCGTCGCCGAGTTTGCTGATCTTTGCGTCAAATGTCTTGGTTGCTTCGTCGGACATGGTCCAACTCCTTCGTTATCAATGCACGGTGTGTGCGTATTCGTTTATCTGAGAGGGGCCGAACGCTCGACTCTTTAACCCGCTCGCTGATGGATCTGGTGAGATTTGTTCTCGTGATCTTCTCGGCTTGCAATCAAGGGCCAGTCAGATAAGTACGGATGTCTCTTGTTTGTACTCTTAGACTTACTCTTAGACTTTGGCGATTGTTTCGCCGTCTTCGAGCTTGGTTTCGATGGCTTTGAGGATCCCAGCGAGGTTGGAGCCGGGGCCCTTGACCGCACCGACAAGCTTTGAACCAGGGCCGAGGATGAGTGCAACATCCTTGGCGATTGCTTCGTCGCGTGTTGGGTACTTGCTGAGTTCTTTGACCCCTGCTTCGCCCTCGAAGAGGACGCCGCCGAGGACGGCCCCCTTGAGTTCGACATCGGGGAACTTCTTGACAATGTCGACGATTTCGCGGGCGACTTCGACCACTGATTCAGCGCCGTAGGCCAGCGCGTTGGCGCCGACGAGGACTTCTGAGAGTGGTGCGAGGCCGGTGTCGCCGAAGGCTTTACCAAAGAGCTTGTTGCGGACAACAGTGACCTTGATTTCCTTCTTGGCGAGACCCGAGCGGATCGCGTTGTTGTCGTTTGATGCGAGTCCACGCATACCGATCACGAGGGCGTCTTCATGATCGCCCAAGAGATCCTGGTACTCACGGATCATCATTTCCTTTACAGGCTTACTCATTCGATGACCCTCCTTATTCGGCAGCCGCGGCTGCGGTTGCGATTTGTACACCAGGGGTCATGGTCCCGCTGATGGTGATGCGTCGGACATATTCGCCCTTGACCGCTGCGGGCCGGGCTTTTTCGATGGTTTCTACAAAGTGGTTGTAGTTCTCGAGCAGGTCGCCTTCGGCGAAGCTCATGCGGCCGATGACGGCGTGGACATTGCCACCCTTGTCGGCACGGAACTCGACTTTACCTGCGGCGAACTCGCCGACGGCCTGGGCGACCTTGGGGGTCACGGTGCCGTTCTTGGGTGATGGCATGAGCCCCTTTGGCCCGAGCACACGCCCGAGCTTGGAGATCACACGCATCATGTCTGGCGAGGCGATGGCGACATCGAAGTCAAACCAGCCGCCGTTGACCTTGGTCATCAGTTCTTCGCCGCCGGCTTCGACGGCGCCTGCTGCGAGACAGTCCTTGACCTGATCCGAGGAACAGAACGCGATGACGCGCTTGGCCTTGCCGATCCCCTTGGGGAGCGAGACCGAGCCGCGGACCATCTGGTCTGCGTGCTTGACATCGACGCCGAGGAGCATGCAGATCTCGACGGCTTGGTCAAACTTGGTTGGGACGAACTTTTTCAGTGCTGAGAAAGCTTCGTTTGCTTCGAGCGGAGCCGAAGGGACGAGCTTTGCATTTTCTTTTGCGCGTTTGCTCATAGCCATCGATTAACCCTCCACCACGACGCCCATCGAACGGGCTGTGCCCGCGATGATCCGTCCAGCTGCTTCGATATCGAGTGTGTTGAGGTCTTCGCCTTTTTCTTCGGCGATCTTCTTGCACTGCTCGAATGTGATTTTTCCGACCTTGTTCGTGTTGGGCTCGCCGGAGCCTTTTTCGATCCCGGCGGCTTCCATGATCAGGACACTCGCGGGCGAGGACTTGATCTCAAACTCGAATGAGCGGTCGTTGTACACGGTGACGACACAGCCAACGACCTTGCCGTTGAGTGCGCCCGTCGCGGCGTTGAACTGTTGGATGAACTGCCCAGGGTTGACACCCTTGGCACCGAGCACAGGACCCAGCGGCGGAGCAGGCGTTGCCTGTCCCCCCGGAGCCATGAGCTTAAAAACTTCGGTGACTTCTCTAGCGGCCATAATATCTCCACCTCCCACATCTGGTCCTCAACCTTTATAGACCCTATAGATAGGGGCTCGTTGGCTTTGGTGATCGTTGTTTCAGGCCTGAAACAACCCATCTGTGGTTCGTACGGTTAATCCCTCCTGATGACACGCGCCAAAAGGTGGGCCTCGACTCTAGACCGTCCGAATCTGGGCGTCCACAGAATGCTTACCAAGATTGACACAATTCCGTTGCCCCACTGCATTTCTGAGAATTCCCGTCTGCCTAGTATCGGCTGATCCGTGTGCAGACCCGGGATCGACTTTGCCCGATGACGAGTAGCTGCCCAGCGGGGAGAATACCCCTGCTTGGATGGGAATTTCGTTGCGTAGGGTGCGTTATCGGACTATTTTGCGGACTGTATGGTCTGCTGGATATGGGCAATCCACAAAAGACATGGAATCTGCCCGGTCTGTAAGGCGATAATTAGCCGACAGCCCAGATTTTCAACCGCCGACCGTCCTGCCCGTGCGTAGTGATTGTGTCGTTTCGATGTATCGAGGAATACTCAATGAACTATCCAACGATCGACCCAGCGACTGCCCCATCGACCGCCCCATCGGCCGCCCTATCGACTCTTGGGCTCCCGAGCCGGGGCTCGATCCTCCGTCGGCTCTCAATGGGCGCGTTGAGCTGCTCTTGCATCCTGGCGCTGGCCCCGGCGTTGATGACCTCGCAGGCTTTGGCCGAGGACGAGGGTGATTCGTTCTGGACCGAGTTTATCCCGAGTACGGATACGCGGCTGATCTTTGTGTCTTCTTCGGAGGGACGGGATTCGAACACGGGGCTGACTGCGGATTCGCCGGTGAAGTCGCTGGAGAAGGGGTACGCGCTGCTGCGTGATGGTTCGCCGGACTGGATGCTGCTCAAGCGTGGGGATACTTGGAACGAGCCGCTGCCAGTTTGGAACAAGAGCGGGCGGTCTGAATCAGAAATCATGATCGTCGGTGCTTACGGCGACGAGACCGTCCGCCCTCAGATCCGCCCAGACAGCATTTCTGGCATTCGGATCTTTGGGAACATCGCTATTGAGCATGTCGCGTTTGTTGGGATGCATATCGAGCCAATGGACCGACAGCCAGACGAAACGCTATCTGCGATTGTCCTGCTCAAAAGTGTAGATAATATTTTGTTTGAAGATCTGTACGTAGGCGACTGGGGCGGCGGATTCAATCTCCAGGCATACAATGGCGCTGTAGGGACAGATGTCCGGGTCAATGGGTGTGTGGTTGTTGATTCATGGTCGGCTACAAGTCATGCTGGCGGTATATATGCACAGAACATCGATGGGCTCACCATCGAGAACTGCGTGCTCGAACACAATGGGTTTAATGAAGAGCAGGGCGCGGATCCGACAATTTACAACCATAACATGTATATCAACAACGGGACGAAAAATGTGATTGTCCGCAATAATATTGTCGCCAATGCGTCATCGCACGGTATTCAGCTCCGCCCGGGCGGAGTGGTTGAAAATAATCTCTTCTTGAACAATCCGATCGCAGTGCTCATCGGTGGCGGTACACACCCAGATGAAGGTGGCGTGACTGGACGCGTTACGAACAACTTGATCATGTATGGACGAGGCATATCCGAGAATCAACCCCGAAGCTGGGGGATCGATATTACCAATATTCGATCCGCTGAGGTCTCCGGGAACATACTCTATTCTGCTCTTCTCTCAGCCAATAGTCTTGGGATAAACATGCGTGATCACCGGAGCGATAGCTTTGGGCTCATGGATCTGCATGTGCACAACAATACAGTGGTGGACTGGCCTGGCGGTTTGACCATCGGCGAGCCGGGATCCCAATCCCATTATGAAAACATCCTCGTTGAGAACAACTCATTGTATCTGAATACCGAAGCAGATAACAAAACGATGATGAATGCATTTGACTCATCCGACAGCTCGCTCACCATACGGGGCAACCACTACACCAACATCGGTTCTGATGATCGAGCGTTCAATGATGCAGGGCGGTACCTAGACTCTGCTGCATGGTCTTCACAAGTTGACAGGCAAGGCGTGTTCAATACGGGCGCCAGCATGCCAGGTGGGCTTGGGATTGATCGGTACATGGCCGACAATGGGATCAGCGGAGGCTTGGACGAGTTCATTGAACTGGCTCGGACGATGTCTCGACAGCACTTCAACCCTGTTATCCAGCCTGCCTCGGTATACGAATGGCATGCAGAGCGTTTGCCTGACTAAGGCCTGCTTAATGTACTGATAAATGAAGACCCGAGAGCAGTGACACATGCCCACGAAACCCAGAGTTTTATTGATCGCTGAGTCAGCGAATCCGGAGTTTACCAGTGTGCCTCTGGTAGGGTGGTCAATGGCCGAGGCACTGCTCCGACATACGGATGCGCATTTGGTCACACAGATTCGTAACGCCGAGGCAATCTCACGCTCGGGACTCCTCACACCAGACCAGTACACCGTAATCGACTCTGAGCCTGTTGCGAAAAAAGTGTACGCTGTGAACAAGGTACTCCGAAAAATCGGTCTCGGCTGGACTGCCACGACCGCATTGGCTTCAGTCTCGTATATCGCATTCGAGCGTCTTGCATGGAAGAAGTTTTCGAGGGCCTTACGCGATGGCGAGTATGATATTGTTCATCGCATTACGCCCTTGAGCCCCACGGTTGCGAGCCCCTACTTCGCCAAAAAATGCGCTGCTCTCGGTATTCCGTTTGTGCTCGGCCCCCTAAACGGCGGTGTTCCTTGGCCCAAAGGCTACGATTCGGTCCGACGCAAAGAAGGCGAATGGCTCTCGTACATCCGTGGAAGCTACAAGCTGATGCCTGGGTATCGAGCGACGCGTCAGTGTGCCTCTGCGATTATCACCGGGTCTTGGGCGACGCGTTCACAGATGCCTAAGCGGGTTGAGCCCAAGTGTGTGTACATCGTTGAGAACGCGATTGATCCGAAGAGGTTTCGTGCACGGGCCGCGAGGGCAGTGTCCAAGCCGATCCGGGCGGCGTTCATCGGTCGGCTTGTGCCGTACAAGGGCGCGGATATCGTGATCGAAGCGGGCGCCGAGTTGATGCGTCGGGGCGAGCTGACCCTTGATGTCTTTGGAGACGGGCCTGAAATGGAGGCTCTGCGGGCCCAGTGTGGATTGCTGGGTGTTTCGCAGTGCGTGCGGCTGCATGGGTGGATCAACCATACCGAGTTGCATGCTCAGCTGGGCGAGTGTGATGTGCTCTCGTTCCCGAGTATCCGAGAGTTTGGCGGCGGGGTGGTGCTCGAAGCGATGGCGATGGGTCTTGTCCCGATCGTGGCGGACTATGCTGGGCCCGGTGAGTTGGTGAGTGACACCACAGGCTTCCGCCTGCCGATTCGCCCACGCGACGGGCTTGTTGAGAGCCTTCACGGGGTGCTCGAATCGATCACGCAGGACCCCGAACAGCTCGTGGCGATGCGTCGGGCGGGGCTTGAGCTTGTTGATCGGCATTTCACATGGGATGCCAAGGCGCAGAAAGTTCTTGATGTGTATCGGTGGGTGCTGGGCGAAACGGAGAATAACCCCGAACTGAACGAAGGTTTTTTATCTTCTCAGCGTGCAACGCCGACAAAGTGAAGGGGTTGCGTCGTCTGCTGAATCCCCTGCTCGATCAACACGCCCTGGGCCCACCCCCGGATGACACCCAACTCACTCGCTACCCTCGTGCTCTTTGCCTGGCCTTTGGCCATGGGGTGTCTCACGCTGTTCGTGCCTGTGCGCCGTATTGTGCTGATCTCGATCGTGGGGGGGAACTTGTTCTTGCCTCAGATGGCTGTGGTGCTTCCTGGTTTTCCCAACTATTCCAAGCCGTTGTCTGCTGGGCTCGGGGCGTTGATTGCAGCGTTGATCCTTGCGGCTCCTCAGCTGTTTAACTGGAAGCCGAAGCTGATTGATCTGTTTATCGTGGCGTTTATCATCTCGCCGGGGACCAGTTCGTTGCTCAATGGTCTTGGCGCTTGGGATGCGACATCGCTGACCATCAACCGTTTTCTGGAATGGGGTGTTGCGTATTGGGTCGGGCGATCGTTGTTCCAAGAGCAGCACGAGATCCGGGATCTGGCGATTGGGTTCGTGGTCGGGGGGATGGCGTATGCACCGTTGTGCATCTGGGAATCGGTGATGAGCCCGCAGCTCAATCAGCAGCTGTATGGATTCTCGACTTCTCCATTTCTTATGAACTACCGCCTTGGCGGATGGCGGCCGGTGGTGTTTATGCAGCACGGGCTTGCGGTCGGCGCGTGGATGGCGGGCTCTACGATCGTGGCTTGGATTCTCTGGCGATCAAAATCGATTCCGCGGATCTTGGGGATCCCGATGAGTTGGATCGCTATCGGGCTTGTGTTGACGACACTCAACCTGCGATCTACTGGGGCGATTCTCCTGCTTGCTCTGCTGATTTGTGCCGGGGAGTTTGTTCAGCTTACTCGTCTGCGGCTGGCACTACTGGTTTTGATCCTGTTGCCGACGGGGTACATCGGGGTGCGGACGATGGGGTGGGAAGGCCAGCAGCTGGTAGAAGGCGCACGCGTTTTCGGCGAGGATCGAGCGGGCTCGCTTGAGATGCGGCTTGTCAATGACACCTTGATCGTGAACCGAGCGATGCAGCGACCGGTGTTTGGCTGGGGGGGCTGGGGGCGTTGGCGGGTCAAGGACCAGTATGGCCGGGACATCACGATCTCCGACAGTTGGTGGGGCATTTTGGTCGGGACCTCTGGTATCTTCGGGCTTGTGGCGGCGTATGGGAGCTTTGTGGCCCCGATGTTTCTTTTGATCCGTCGAAAATCACAGCGGAAGATCTTTGAAGGGGCCAACGGCGCGGCTTGGGCGATCGGCTTTGCGATCCTGCTGTTTGTCTATGACACACTGGCCAACGCGATGCCCAACTCTTCGTTCATGCTCGCGGCGGGCGTTTTGGCATCGTTTGTGATGAGCCGTAATATGCGACCGAAGCGTCCACCTGTCCAACAGGCTGACGACCCCGGGGACGCCCCCCCACCACAACCAGCACGCAAGCGGCCTGTTGATCTTCGTTGACAGTATCACCGGTGCGTGAGCACTGAGATCATGTGATCGCGGATGTCGGGGTCGAGGCCGTATTCGGTGGCGCGGTCGATCATGCGGAGGGCTTGGTCGTCGCGGCCTTCGGTCTGCATGATGACGGCGGTGGTGAGCCAGACGCTGGCCGATGGGTTGCGATGGCCCCAGCCGACGACATCAATGACGGCGTCGCGCTGCAGGCGGGCGGAGTCCTCGAAGAGGCTTGTCGGGACGGGGTCGTAGGCGAGTTGTGGGTCCATCGAGTAGGCGTAGCTGACGAGGGCGATGCCGTCGCCGCGATCGCCTGAGCGGATTTTGGCGATGCCCATCTCGCGCACGGCGGCCCAGTCATCCGGGTAGGCGCTGATGTGGGCCTGGTAGGCATCGAGGGCGAGGGCGGGCTCGCCGATGGACATCTCGAGTCGGGCGACTTCCAGCGCCGAGAGGGGCATGGCGTCGGGGAGGGTTTCGTACTCGATGGGTTGTTGGCTGTAGCTGGGTTGTGATTGGAGCTCGGCGTCGATGCCGTAGACCGGCCCTTGGTATCGTTCCGGGACCGAGTGCCACCACCATGCGTAGGAGCCGACATAATGGCTCGATCCATACCAGCCGTACCAGGGGGATGCGTTCCAGTAGGGTCCGGTCCATCCGAACCAGTAGACGGAGTAGGAGCCGTTGGTGCAGACATAGTCGGTGTAGCCGTCGTTGTTGTAGTCGCCGTAGACGTACCACCACCCGCTGGGGCATGAGTCGCTGGAATAGAAATCGATGTCGATATGGATGTCGATGTCTCGGTCGCGATGTCCGCGTCGGCCGCGATCACCGTGACGATCATGGCCATCATGTCCGTCGTGGCGATCGCCATGAGCGTCGTCGTGATGCGGGTCTGGGTGCTCGCGATATTCGCTGGTGTGCTTTTCTGTTCGGAGATTGAGGGTGAGTTGGTCGTCTACAGAGTTTGAACCTGCCCCTTGTTCGGTTCCTACAGGCTGGGTCTGCGCGCGGGTCTTCTCGATGTAGGCTTGCTTGACGCGGGTGATGTCGAAGCCGGCGGGGGCTTGTTCGTAGAGCACGCCGGTGTCGGATGGTCGTGCACCGGATCGACCGTCGGCTCGTTCGCTTGCTGTTACTACGGTTCGCTTGACGCCCTTGGGCACGGAGCCGTTGGCATCGAGCTTGGTGACGAGCTGCTTGGGCGCGCGGGCTTTGGTGCGGGCGGCGGTGTTCTTGCGAGACTCGACCGCTGGCTTGGCCGGGGTGCTTCGGGGCGCGTTGATGAGCTCGCGGGTGGTCTTTGGGGTGGGCTTGGTTGTGTTTGTTGGGCGGGGGGTGAGGGTTGTCCGGGTGGTTGGACGCTGCGGGGTCACCTTGGTGGATGGGCGCGGGGTTGGTTTGACGGCTGGTTTGGGTGTCGGCTTGGTTGTCGGTTTGGTTGATGGGCGAGCAGCCGGCTTCGTTGATGGGCGCGGTGCGGGCTTGGCGGCTGGCTTTTTGGGCGGACGCGGAGCCGGTTTCGCTGCAGGGCGCGGGGCGGGCTTGGGTTTCGCCTGGGGCTTGGGTTGTGGTTTGGGCTTGGCTTTGGGTTGCGGCTTGGGCTGGGCACGGACGGGCTTGGCGGTTCGCTTGACTGGTTGAGGAGCTGGCTTGGCCTTGGGTTTGGGCTGTGGCTTGGCTTGGGGCTTGGCTTGGAGTTTCTTTTGTGGTTGGGCGAGAGGCTTCTTTTCGGGGGCTTCGATGTTGATGAGGGCCGCGCGGGCGCCGGTGGTTTCTGGGCGGAGTTCGACCGCGGAGATGGCCGAGCCGCTGATGGTGACGAGGGCGAGGGCGGTGCATGCAACGGATCGGATGAGCCGGGACTTGGCGCTGCGAGCTGTATGCTCGGATGTCTCGTACGCGGCGCCCGTGATCTGTGATTGTGGTTGGATGTGTTGCATGTCGTGCTCCTCTGGGTCTTTTCGTATTTTGGAGGCAATGGTTCCATGGAGAGCACAGGGGATGGGTAGGTGGACCCGGTGTTTGGGCATCAAGTCGCCCTGAGCCCCCACAAGGGCATGTTTTCCCGCTATGCTCGTTCCATGAAGATCACCCACCAAACGCACGCGTTGCTGACACTGATTGTTGCTTTTTCCATCATTCCGCTCCTGGGCGGGTGCAATGCCATCCGTGGTGGCGGCGGGTCTGGGGGGTCATCGACGATCGTCTCGGACGCGAACAACAAGGAGTTCAAGGCGTCGTTCGATATCAAGGCGTACACGCACTTCGATGAAAACACGGCCGAGGTGTATCTGACGGACCTGAGCGACGAGCAGCTTGTCGCGTTCTTCGCCCCAGAAAACGACTGGTCCTCGATCTCGGGGACACTGGTGCAGGTGCACCTGTTCCTGGATCCCAAGCCGGGCAAGACACCGATTGAGCACACCGCCGCGACGGCGACGGTCCGCTACGCGATCATCACCGATGGTGAGGTTGGGCTCTACGACGGCGCCGGGTTCATGCTCCCGGGGCAGAAGCCGGGCAAGGGCTCGATCAGCGGCACGATCCGCTCGGCCCCGCTGCGGATCACACGCGCGACATCGGGGTTCAGCGATGTGTTCGACGCGGCGAAGCTCGAGCTTGAGTTTGATGCCAAGCTCAACGATGCGATCGCCGCCGAGCTCCGGGCTCGGCTCGATGCGATGGCGGCCAAGGCCCGGCCGGTGCAATAAACCAAGCCTGCTCAATCAACCTCGGCCCAACTCCGCTTACGGGCAGCCGGCGCCGAAGGCGTCGAGGAATGCGGACACATCGAAGAAGTCGTAGACCCCGTCATCGGTGAGATCGGCGATTGAATCTTGTGCGCCGAATGCATCGAGGAAAGCGGAGACATCAAAGAAGTCGAGGATGCCGTCGTCGGTAATGTCTGCGGGGCAGGCGGCTTGGCAGAGTTCGCGGACGATGCGGAAGCCGTCGATCGCGCCTTCGACCAAGGTGTCCTCACCGCCGTCTTCGACGGTGACGCGGACACGGATGAGTCCGTTATCGTTGACATGATCCCCGAGCACATACTGCTTGGAGCGCCAGCCCTCGGTGTTGGTCAGGCGGTCGAGCTCGATCCATGAGATGCCGCCGTTGTCGGAAACGGAGATGGTCATGGCGTCGGCTTCTTCTTGACCGAACATCCAGACATCGAGTTCGAGGACGGGCTCGTCGATTTCGCTGAGGTTGAAGAAGACCGAGCGGAGCTCGACGCCATCGCCGTCCACATCGTTGGTGTCGCCCGAGCCGGTGACATAGCAGCGCCCAGAGCCGTCGGCGTCGCTGCTGGGCACGATGGTGCCATCGCCGGTGGGCAGCAGGCGAATCCATCGGCCTTCGGAGTTCGAGCCGAGCGTGGAGCGTGTCCAGCCGGTGTCGGTCTCGAAGTTGTCCTCGCTGGCGACGGTGAGCCCGTCGAGTGCGACGGTGGTGAACGGGTTGTCTTCGCCCTGGTCTGGGACGACGGTGAGGTTGCCCTCAACATCACGAACCTCGAAATAGTACGCGACCCCGGAGCCGCACTCGACGGCTGGGAAAGTCGCGGTGAACGCGCCGTCGATGCCGCCCTCTCCTTCGCTCATGGATTGTGCGACGAAGCCATTGCCCGAATCGATGTACATGGTTGGGACGCCGTCGATGGTCTGGCCGTGGAGGTTGTCGATGGTGAGCGTGGCGATGTCGCCGCCGTCGGGCGAGATGTGTGTGGGCTCGAAGAGCAGCGAGGCTTGGATAATCCGGGGGATGCAGATCCCGAGCGGGTTGTTGAGTGCGTTCTGGAGCCCGCTGTTGAAGAGGCTCATGCCGTTGTTGGCCCCGCCGGTGCTCCCGCACCCGGCGTTGGTGTGGATGCCGATGGCGAGGTTGGTGGTGTCGTCGAGGATGACCGAGCCCGAGTTGCCCCCGGTGGTGTCAGTGGTGTAGCGGACGGTGTTGCCCGAGAAGGTGACCAGTGGGCCGACATGGGTTTTCTGCACGCCGTTCCATGTGCGGGACACGGGCGAGGAAGTTGAGCCGTAGCCCGTGATGCGGATCGGACGCCCGTCGGCCGGTGGCGGCGAGGTGGCGAGTGTGTGGCTCTCGCCCTGGGCCTGGAGGGGGGTGAGCCCGGTGTTGGCGTTATCGAAGACGCCGAAGAAGGTCCAGTCGTTGCCGATGAAGATGTTTGATGCGCTCTGGATGGAGTCGGCGTCGACGAAGTATTGGTCCTGAGGCGACGGGCTGCGCAGCGCGCCGCCGCTGCTTGAGAGCGGGACATTGAACTGCATGACATTGCCGTTGCTGGTGCCGCAGTGGGCGGCGGTGAGGAAGCAGCTGCCGTGCTCGCCGATCAGCCAGGCGCTGCACGCCTGAGGCATCAATCGTCCGTCGCGTGGGTCGTTGGAGAGCTGGCGATCGTCGGTGGTGAAACAGATCGAGCGATCGCTGGGCTGTGTGGGCTCCGAGGCTTGGACACCCGAGACCTTGATGCGGTTGATCTGTGCGTTGGCGTTGGGCGAGGCCATGAGTTCGACGCGTACGGCGTTGCCGTTGAAGTAGGCGCTGGTGTTGCCCCACTCGGCGAGTGTCTTTGTATCGAGGTACTGCTCGTAGCCGTCTTCGAGCGAGCTGATGCGGATGTAGCTCTCGCGGACCTGCTCGGTGGACTTGGCGAGGACGACATCCTCGAAGCGCAGGCGGACCCAGCCGGCGTCGTCGATGCGCACGACCTGCGACCAGACGGGGACCTGCACGGGGCGTGCCTGATCGGATTGAATGCTCGGATCGATGCGGATGATGCCCGAGTCGTAGTTCTTGATAAACTCACGGATCGCGGGTTCGATGATCGGAGTGGTGATCTGCGTTGGGTCTGGTTGGACGACCCAGCCATCGAGCGCACTCTTGTCTGCGCCGAGCTGGCTTTGGGCTTGGGCATTGGTCACTGAACAGAGCCCGCCGACGCATGTCAGCACGATAGCAATAGTGTGAACACTCTTCATCATCAGTCCTTACTGGGCGGTCCAAGGGGAACACCCGCTTTTTTCTGTCGTTGTATGGCGTCGCATTGGGCTCGTGGACCAAGATCGACGGGGCGTGGTTGCACGCCCGTATACATGCTGCACATCAAGCACCGGCGGGCTGAGAGTTCAGTGACCGCCGACGATACCTGTGTAAGGTACCCGATCTGGGATGGATTACAAGCCGATTTCGTGCTGTTGGTGGCAGATATGGGGTGAATTAGGCCCAGGGGTTGTCGCCGGCGTACCAGCGATCGAGGGTCTGGGTGACGGCTCCGCGGTAGAGCATGGTGAGCCGATCGGTGCTTAGGGCGTGGCCGTGGAGCTTGGGGGCGCTGAGTTCGTTGTAGTTGTCGGGATCGACCATCATCAGGTCCGGGTCGGCGATGTTGGACTCGCCCCGATAACCCGTCTCGTACATGGTCCGCAGGGCCCAGTAGCGCGAGGCGTAGAGCTCGAAGGCTTCGTGGTCTGAACTCGCGAGCTGATCGCCGAAGCCCGGGTTCTCGGATTCGGTGGCTTGCATGTGGTCGTCGCTGGTGACGATGTCGGACCCGAAGAGGATGCGTCCTTGGTAGCGATCGAGGAAGGCGGTGAACTCGTCGGTGGGTTGCTTGCTGAGTTCGCGGATCATCCATTTGGTGGCGCTGGTGTCGAGGATGAGCTTGGGGTGGCGATCGAGCAGGCCGCTCAAGAATGGGAGGTTTTCTGGCCAGCCGCCCATGTGGGCCGCGAGGCAGGGCATATCAGTCGTCGTGAGCAGGCGTTCGAGCGATTCGTACTGGGCGGCTTTGGAGCCGTAGACCGAGGAGTCCTTGTACATGGTCTGGAACCAGGTGTCCGGATCGGCGCAGTGCACCATCAGCATCATGCCCAGCGATTTGCCCTTCTCGGCGATCTTGAGTTTCCAGTCGCAATCGAACGGGACCATTTCCTCGGGCGAGAGCCCCATCGAGCCCACATAGTCGCGCAGACGCGGCGCGCCCCAGAACTTGAGCATCCGGGCGCCCAGCGTGTGCCATTGATCGAGGTTCTCGAGGAAGCCCTCGGTGTGGGCCCACTGGCGGTCTTGGTGCATGTACTCGGGGATGGCGACGAAGGCGATGCGATCGCCGAGGATGTCTTTGACGGCTGCTGCTTGGGCGAGCTGTGTTTGGGAGTAGACGCGCTCGATGCCATATAAGTCGCAGACCCGCTGGTATACTTGGGCGGCGTGCTGGCCGTTGATGTGGGCGTGGGCGTCGACGATGGGGCAGACGGGTGCTCCGAGGTCTTGGCTGGCGAGCTCATAATCGAGCCCGAGCCGATTGGCGGCGGTCATTTTGATCTCGGGCCGATTGGTTTCGGTATTGCTTGCTTTGGTCAATGCTCTTGCTCCATATCTCATCCGTAGCCGCTCATCCACATGATAGACCCAACCGACCAATCTACCCCAAAGCCTGCGATGAAGATCGCGCTGGCCCACGACTGGTTGGTGGCTCGTCGCGGGGGTGAGCTGGTGCTTGATGCGATCGCGCGGACTCTGCGGGAGGATGAACACTCGATCTCGAAGATTTATGCCATGTTTGACTCGGGGGCGTCAATTACAGCGGTGATTGATGTGTTGCCTAAGGTCGTTTCTCCACTCAACAAACTGCCCCAGTCGCTGCGCCGGTGGCAGTTGTTCCGATATCCGGGGGCGGTGAGGTTTTTAAGCGAGCAGTTGGCCGAAGATTATCGAGCCGAGCCCGTGGATATGCTGATCTCGACGCATTCGGCGGCGATCAAAGCGATCCTTCCGCCCGAGTTGGTGGACAATGCTGGGTCAATCCCCCACTTGTGCTATTGCCACACGCCGGCGCGGTATCTTTGGTCTCAGCAGGGTGCGTATGGATCGGGCGGGCTCAAGGGTCGGCTGCGATCGTTGGGGCTTGGTGTTTGCACGCCGCGTTTGCGCCGGTGGGATCGGGATACGGCCAAAACCGTGACGCAGTTCATCGCCAACTCGTCGCACACCGCGGCCCAGATCAAAGAACACTACGATCGGGATTCGATCGTGATCCATCCGCCGGTGAGGACGGATGTGTTTACGCTGCCAGAGGAGGACAACGCTCCCCAACGCACCGATACCCTGTTGCTGGTCAGTGCGCTCGAGCCCTACAAGCGGGTGGACCTGGCGATCGATGCGGCGGTGCTCGCCGGGCGTGAGCTGCTGATCGTGGGCACCGGGTCGCATGATCATCCGCTCCGCAAGCATGCGATGCGTGCGCGCAAGCGGGCGGGATCGAGCACGCCGATTCGGTTCTTGGGGTATCAGACGGACGAGCAGTTGGTGAGGTTGTACCAATCTGCAGGGGCGTTCTTGTTCCCACAGATCGAGGACTTTGGGATCACGGCTGTCGAGGCCCAGGCGTGCGGGTGCCCCGTGGTCGCGCGCGATGCGGGCGGGTCGCTTGATACGGTGATTGCTGAGAAGAAGAACGCGACCGGTGCGTTTTTCAGCGAGCCAAACGCCGAGGCGATCCGGGATGCGATCGAGCGGGTTCCGAGCGATGGAGATACTGCCCAGCGGTGCCGGGACAATGCGCTGCGGTTTAGCGAAGCGGAGTTCGCAGAGAAGCTGCGAACGCAGATCAGTCGTTGGCGTCGGTCTTGATGCTGCGTGGGATTTTGACGGCCTGGCCATCGCAAGACACCCCGAGCACGAGCCCGACGAAGAGTTCGGTGTCGGATTCGAGATCGATCCGGCGGAGGACCTCGCAATCAAACCAGATCGGGCAGCGTGGCAGCGTGGGCGCGCCGGTGACGAGCTTGGCGGTGGGCATCGCGTCGAACGGATCGTCGTCCTCTTCGGATTGGTGCTCGTTGGGCCAGATGCTAGCTTTGCCGAAGCGTCGCTGGATGAGCTTGTCGTCGGGTTCGATGACGCCGAGGGCGAAGGCGTGGGAATCGCGGATGAGCGGATCGATCGCGTGGCCCTTCTTGGCCGACACGCAGATGAGCATGGGGTCATCGCAGCATCGGCTCACCCATTGGACGAGCATGCCCGAGCGGGTGCCGTCGTGGGCGGCGGTGAGCAGGTAGCTCCCCCCGGGCATCGAGGCGAAGGCTTGCTCAACAACATGGTCCGACGGGTTGGTCATCAGCGGTCGTAGTCCTGGAAGTCTTTGGAGGCTGCACACGCCCATCATGATCGCTAAGACGATCTTGTGGGGCTCTTCGCTCTTGATATCGACGATATTTTTCCCCCACTTGCCCAGCCATCTCAATCTGAACAATAACGGCGCATGGTTTGCGCAGTTGAGTCATAAGTTGTTGCTTTCAAATCATCTATCGACCCGATAGCCACGGTACGGATGATCCACACGCGTTCAACCTATCAACAGCCTGTCCCCAATCTGGCAAAAAATGGGTGCTGCGGGTTGCGTTGTGGGGCAAAGTGGGCGATAATCCCACCAATGAATACCATTGGGGATACAAGCCGTGCCATTTACCGGACAAGCAGAAGCGACGATCGACGCCAAACAGCGTCTGGCCGTACCTGCGAAGTTTCGGAATCGGACCGATCCAGATACGGACGGGACGACTTGGTTCTGCATCCCTTGGCCTCAGACTGGCTCGCTTCGGCTCTACACCGAGAAGATGCACAACGAGCTGTTCACGGCTGGTCGGCGGGACCCGAGCTTGACGCCCGATGCGGATCAGGCGGAGCTCGATGTGATTCTCCACTCCGTCACGGAGCAGGTGGACATCGACGCGAACAATCGGATCCGGTTGCCCAAGTGGCAGGTCGAATCGCTGGGCTTGCCCAAGGAAGTGATCGTGCTGGGCGCGGGCGATCGGCTCGAGATCAGATGCCGGGACGCGTGGCAGAGCGAGTTCAACGACCGACTCTCGAAGATGTCCGATCTCGCTTCCATGCTCGCCAAGAGGAGCCCGAAGTAGAGCAGACGACTGCACAGAACATGTGTTTCTTGTGTATCCCGGGCAGGGATGCACAAGGACGCACCAAGCAAGCCGAGCACGAGACCCACGGCTGGGAATCCGATCGACTGGCATTCGCCCGATGAGCCACCACCCATCGACGCGAGACAACTCGAACTGAGTCCACGCTGGTGAGGGGTGATTATGCCCCCTTGAACCACCAAGGACGGCGGGTCTTCGCAAGGACGCGAATAACCCACGGCTCATGCCCTCGACGGAGGGCACCCAAGCAGCGACCCAGTTCAACCCCCGACCCGGCTGACCCACCACCAGCCGGGTTTTTTATGCGCCAAGGGTGTTTCAGACACACTCATGAAGTGCTCACTCCAACTTATTGCGTTCTAAATACCCCAAATTAACATCGTTGATACGCTGTGGTTCTTGATGCGAGGTGCATCGAGGAAAACGGGACACGGAATTACAAGGAGATTTCACATGCGAATGAATCTGACCACACTGAGCACGCTTGCCCTCTCGACCATCGCCGCCTGCGGGGGCATCGCGGGTGCTGCTGCACCGACGATGGATGTGCTTTCCGCTGATCGTGAGCTGTTTGTCATCGCTTGCGGCTTTGATTACGAGTTTGATGACTGCGATGGCGCTCGGGAATCTTCCCAGGCGACCAGCGGGTTTTACGACAACGAGATCACCGCGGATCTCAATGATTACTACGGGACGGATATCTCGGACGCGGATGGCGCGATCTACTCGAACATCACCGATCAGCGGATCGAGCTTGAGTTCTTCGCGGACGCTTCGGTGGTGAATACCAGCATCTTCTCAGCCGACGCGGGGGTGTACGGCACCGCGGATATCGAGTTCGAGGTGCTCGACGATGTGCGTGTGGTGTTCGAGGCGTACGCCGAGGGGTACTACCAGAGCTACTTCACCGCCGGCGCGAGCCTGCGTGAGGTGGGCGGGCCGATGATCTCGGGCTTCGGGGTCCAGGGTGCGGGCGACGATGACACGGAGTTCGTGGGCTGGCTCTACGCGGGCACCTACAGCGTGTCGGCGGATCTCTCGGCCAGCGCGATGGCGACTGTCCCATCGGCCGGTGAGCTGAGCTTGTCGTTCCGCATCTACGAGATGGCGGACTTTAACACCAACGGCACCGTGGACGCGGCGGACTTCTACGCCTTCTACGGGCAGTACCTGAGTGGCTCGGCCAACGCCGACTTCAACGGCAACGGCGTGACGGACGGCAACGATCTCAACGCGTTCATCACTAGCTGGTACGCCGCCCGCTGATCCGATAAGCCGGACGATGCCCATTACCCTCTCCCGGCTGGTGCGGCACCAGCTGGGTTTTTCATTGGCTCCACCAGCGTCTCGGGCTCAGGATTGTGCTCTGGCTAGGATCGGTTTCTCTGGTGCGTCTACACTCTCTACCCACCACGCAACCCCCTGCTATTGATCGAATAAGACCGCACCCAAAGAGATTGAGCATTGCCATGAGCCAGATCGACCCACACAAAAAACGGCTCACCCGGATCACCTGCGCCGAACATATCACGCCGATGCTTCGGCGGGAGGTCGAGGAGCTCGGGTTCGAGATACAGGAAGAGGATCATGTGGCGGTGCATGTCGGGGCGACGCTCGAGGATTGCCTGCGCCTGAACCTGCACCTGCGGACGGCGCACCATACTTTCTGGTTGCTCACGCGGTTCCGCTGCCCCTCGCTCAATGCGCTCTCCAAGGAGGCCAGCTCGTTCCCGTGGGAGGAGCTGATCCCCAACGATTCGTACTTCACGATCACCTCGAACATCGATCACCACAGCGTGGACAACTCGATGTATCCCAATCTCGTCCTCAAGGACATGATCGTCGATCGGATCAACGCCAAGACCGGCGCCCGCCCGGATACCGGGCCGGACCGTTCGTGCGTGGTGATCCATCTGGTGTGGAAGAACGATCGGGCGTGGATCTATCTCAATACCAATGGCGTGCGGCTGTCGGATCGTGGGTATCGCAAGATGCCTCACGATGCGCCGATGCGTGAGACGCTGGCGGCGGCGGTGCTGATGGGCATGGGGTACGACGGATCGACGCCGTTGGTCAATCCGATGTGCGGCTCAGGGACTTTGGCGATCGAGGCGGCGTTGATCGCGGCCGGGCGTGCGCCCGGGCTGCTGAGATCGGACGCGAGCTGCCTGCACACGATGCTGGACCTCGATGAAGCGTATTTGGAGATGCGGCGCGAGGCGCGCAAGTCCAAGCCGGTGCTCAAGGACCCGATGCCGATCGTGGCGACGGATCACAACCCGCGTGCGATCATCGCGGCCAAGAAGAACGCCCAGACCGCGGGCGTCGAGCATCTGATCGACTTCGAGGCGTGCGACTTTGCTGATACACAGATCCCCGAGCTCAATGAATATGAGAACGGGCATGTGATCCTGAATCCGGAGTACGGCCTGCGCCTGGGTGAACACGACGCGCTGGTGAGCACCTATTCGGACATCGGCGACTTTTTCAAGACGCGCTGCAAGGGGTACACCGGGCATGTGTTCACGGGCAGCCGAAAGCTGTCGCACGAGATCGGGCTCAAGACTTCGGCCCGCCAGGTGTTCTTCAACGCGCAGATCGAGTGCCGACTGCTGAGCTATGAGCTCTATGACGGATCGCGCAAGGCGTCGAAGAATGTCGATCAAGTATCCGATGATCAGGCGAACCCGGAGCCGACGGCTTCGTACGACTCGGATGACTGAATCAAACACATCATCGTCTGACGGCTCCCGTTTTGAAATTCTTGTCGGGCTTCATGTCCACGATAACACCGAGTACGATCTGTACCGCGCGGGGATGACCCCGATGCTCCATGCGATGGGCGGGTTCTTCCGCCAAGATTTGCATGTGAGCGAGCAGCTCAAGGGTGAAGAGGAAGGCAAGATCAACCGGATCTTTGTGATCTCGTTCCCTGACAAAGCGACGAACGATCGTTTCTTTGCCGACGAGGCGTACAAGCAGGTACGCGCGGAGCACTTTGATGCGGCCGTGGAATCTTCGGTGATCCTGGCGGCTTACAGCACCTGATTCACATCCACGCGCAAGTGTTTCGATCTTGCGGGCATGCTTGATTCATGCGCCTACCGTTGGGCATGAGTGACGCTGCCAATATTTTGCCCGGGATGACCGAAGACCCGAAAAACGCCTCGCTGCCCTACAAGATCGCGTGCCTGTGTGACCTGCGCGACAAGGACGGGCGGGTGCTATTGCTCCACCGGATCAAGGCGCCCAACAAGGGGCTGTGCTCGCCGATCGGTGGCAAGCTGGAGATGCACCTTGGCGAATCGCCGGCCCAGTGCGCCCAGCGCGAGATCAAGGAAGAAGCCGGGATTGATGTCGAGCTCGACGACCTGCACTTTGGCGGGCTGATCGCCGAGACGGCCTTCGAGAATCAGACGCACTGGCTGATGTTCTACTACCGCGTGATGGTGCCTGTCGAGGTCATCGATGGGCACATGGACGAGGGTGAGCTGGTGTGGCATCACCTCGATGAGATCGATGGGTTGCCTCAGCCCGAGACGGATCGCAAGATCATCTGGCCGATGATTAACAAGCACGCGGCTTCGGGGCCTGGCGGCACGCCCGGATTCTTTAGTATCCATATTGACTGTCGGGGCGACGAGATCACTTGGACGATCGATCAGGAAACGCCGACGAACTAACGGCTCTCACTCCGAGTACACCTCTTCAATGCACATAAAAAAACGCTCGATCAGACGATCGGGCGTTTTGAGTTGTGCGAGTTGTCCAATACAAAGGGAATCGCTTAGGCCTTGGCGGCTGCGGCTTCGGCCTTCTTGCGGGCGTCGTCGAGCGTGCCGACATACATGAAGGACGATTCTGGGAGATCGTCGCCTTCGCCGTCGCACAGACGCTCGAACGAATCGATGGTCTGCTCGAGGGTCGAGTTGATGCCTGGGAAGCCGGTGAAGACCTCGGCCACATAGAACGGCTGGGAAAGGAAGCGCTCGATACGGCGGGCGCGGTTGACGACCTGCTTGTCGACATCCGAGAGCTCGTCGACACCAAGAATCGCGATGATGTCCTGGAGGTCCTTGTAGCGCTGGAGGATCTTCTGGACGCGCTGGGCGACGGCGTAGTGGCGGTCGCCGATGATGGCCGGGTCCAGGATTCGGGAGGTTGATGAGAGCGGGTCGACCGCGGGGAAGATCCCCTTCTCGGCGATCGAACGCTCGAGGACCACGAACGCATCGAGGTGAGCAAACGCGGTCGCAGGAGCCGGGTCGGTCAGGTCGTCCGCAGGAACATAGATCGCCTGCACGGAGGTGATCGCGCCCTTAGCGGTCGAGGTGATTCGTTCCTGGAGCTGGCCCATTTCGGTTGACAGGGTTGGCTGGTAGCCCACCGCCGATGGCATACGGCCAAGGAGTGCGGACACTTCTGAACCGGCCTGGGTGAAGCGGAAGATGTTGTCGACGAACATCATGGTTTCCTTACCGGATTCATCGCGGAAGTTTTCCGCCATGGTCAGCCCGGAGAGGGCCACGCGGAGGCGTGATCCCGGAGGCTCGTTCATCTGGCCGAAGACCATCGCCACCTTGTCGAGGACATGTGCGGTCTGTCCTTCGGCGTCGGTGTACTCTGCCTCGGCCATTTCGCGCCAGAGGTCGTTGCCTTCGCGTGTTCGTTCGCCCACGCCACAGAATACGGAGTAGCCACCAAACTCACGGGCCACACGAGCGATCATCTCCTGGATGATCACGGTCTTGCCCACACCCGCACCGCCGAAGAGGCCGATCTTACCACCACGCACGAATGGGCAGAGGAGGTCGATCACCTTAATACCGGTGGGGAGGATTTCGGTCTTTGGGTTGAGCTGGGAGAAGGCCGGCGGATCGCGATGGATCGGCGAGCGGCGGACGCCGTCGAGCTCTGGCTTGTTGTCGATCGCGTCGCCGAGCAGGTTGAAGACGCGTCCGAGGACTTCTTCACCGACGGGGACGGTGACGGGGCCACCCGAGTCGACCGAGGTCATCCCGCGGGTCATGCCGTCGGTCGAGCCGAGGGCGACTGCGCGGACGCGGCCGCCGCCGAGGTGCTGCTGGACCTCACCGACGAGCTTGGTTGGCTTGCCATCGTGTTGCCACTCGGTGGTGATCGCGTTATAGATTTCGGGCAGTTCGCCTTCCGGGAACTGTGCGTCGAATGTCGACCCGATGACTTGTGTGATTGATCCTTTGGTCCCAGCTGCCATGTGCAGTGCTCCATTTCGATGATCTGCGATCGCCAGCATGGGCGATGCGCGTCGGTTCATTGATGGACAAATTGCCCGTTTGTTTGGACTGATAGGGTAGGACGATGATTCGCGGTGGGCCAACAATTCTGAGGCAATTGAGCCCGATCATCTTCCGTGCCCTAGCGGGGCTTGGATAGGAAGAATCGATGCCCAGAATCGGATAGCATCCGGGCTATGAACCCGACCCGAACCATCGCCCTGATCGCTCGTTTCCCGCTGGCTTTGCTAGTGTTCCTGCTGCTTGTTGGCATGGCTGGGCCCGCTCTGGGCGCTCAGGATGTGCTCACGACTACCGAACAAAACCAATCCAGCCCGGATTCAAGCGATGGGGGCGAGTCGGAGGGCGAAAAAGCCCAGGGGAGCACCGATGCGCTCTTGCGTTCGCCCCGCAAGACGATGTTCACCTTCCTGATCGCAATCAACGAGTACAACGACGCCGACTCATCCTCGGCCAAGCGCCTGGCGATGGACAAGGCGATCCGCTGTCTGGATCTCGAAGCCAGCTTGCCGATTGAGAGCAAGCGGAACATCGCGTTTGATCTTTATACCGTGCTTGGGCGGATCGGCGAAGTCCGCGAGAGCCACCTGCCCGCGGCTGGTCCTGAGACGGACCAACTCGCCAGCTTTGTCTACTTCCCCCAGAACAAGTGGAACATGCCGCTGCAGCAGGCGTTCGCGCTCAAGCATCCGGGGTACTCGATCTCGCTGTCCAAGGACACAAAGGGGAACTGGATGTTCGATCGGGCGACGCTCGAGCAGATCCAGGACTTCGCCATCGAGACCGAGGACGACGCCATGGTCGCGGGCGTTGCGCTCGAGAAGACACTGATGGGGCGGATCCGCGATGCGGTGCCGGCTCGGCTCAAGGGCACCAAATCGCTCGGGCTCGAATACTGGCAGTGGCTCGGGATCTTGGTCGTCATCTTTGTGGGGCTGATGGTCGACCTGCTGGTCCGGGCGATCCTCCGAAAGGGCTGGCATCGCTTCGAGCTCAAGCGTGGGCGTGAGGTGGAGAAGGAATCGCTCCAGCGGGCGGTGCGTCCGTTCGGGCTGTTAGCCGCTTCGGGCGTGTGGTACCTCGCCCTCGAGCTCGGGCTGCTGCCGATCCCGGCCATGGTCGTGCTGCTGGTGGCGGTGCGGGTGGTCTTTATGGCTTCGCTCGTCTGGGCGGCTTTCCGGGTGACGGACCTGGTCGGTGATTGGCTCTCGATCCAGGCGTCGAAGACCGAGACCAAGTTCGATGATCTGCTCGTCCCCATGGTCAAGCGTACGGCCAAGCTCTTCCTCGGGGCGATCGGGCTGATCTACATCGCCAGTGCGTTTAGTATCGAGATTATGCCGTTGTTGACCGGACTGGGGATCGGCGGCTTGGCGGTGGCTTTCGCGGCCAAGGACACGATCGAGAACTTCTTTGGGTCGATCGCCGTGATTATGGATCGCCCGTTCGAGATCGGGGACTGGATCTATGTCAACGAGGTCGAGGGCACGGTCGAGGACTTGGGCTTCCGCTCGACGCGGATCCGTACCTTCTATAACTCGCTGGTGACGGTGCCCAACGCGACGCTGGTGCGGGCCAAGGTGGATAACTACGGTCGGCGACAGTATCGGCGGTTCACGACCAAGCTCAATGTCACCTACGACACGCACCCGGACAAAATCGAGGCCTTCTGCAGCGGCGTCCGCGAGATCGTCAAGCTCCACCCGTATACCCGCAAGGACTATTACCATGTCTGGCTCAACGGGTTTGGCCCGCACTCGCTCGATATCTTGGTGTACATCTTCTTCGAGTGCCCGGACTGGTCGATCGAGCTGCGCGAGAAGCACCGGTTCATGCTCGATGTCGTCCGCCTGGCGGATCGGCTCGGGGTGGAGTTCGCCTTCCCGACGCAGAAGATCCATATGGTCAAGGACGACCCGGACGCGATGCACTCGCCGATGGATGTGCCCGAGGCCAACTCAGAGCGCCGCTGGGTGCTCGAGGGGCGCAAAGCCGCCCGCGAGCTGACGGCCGATCAGCCCTGGAAGCACGAGCAGCCGGGGGCGGTGTTGTTTGCGGAAGAGTTTGATTCCGAGCATGAGGCTCGGGGGGATAGTGCTGGGTAATCTAATTCATTGTTGTGATCTGCTATGATCATTTGATCGAAGGAGTATCCAAATTATGATTCCGACCTATCGAAACATTGACCAGATCACCGAGGCAGATCTCCAAGCACTGATAGACGATCAAGTGCCCGAGTCAGTGGAGCTAGACTACAAAAAAGAACTCAGCGATAACAAAAAATTTTGCCATTTGATTTCGGCATTTGCCAACACCAATGGTGGGTGTGTCGTAATTGGTATTCCTGAAAATGCTCAAGGTTCAGGAGATGAGCTGCTCGGCATTGAGGATAATCCTGACGAATACATACGGAGCCTGACTCAATCTGCCGCCAACACGATTCGCCCTCGAATTACCATTCATTCGCGAGCAGTCCCATTAAACAATGGCCGCCATATCATCCTAATTGCTACGCCACCAAGTCATAGCTCGCCCCATATGTGGGTTTCAGGCGGTTCCAAACGCATCTACACTCGTATAGCCAGATCAAACGAGCAGATGGATATTGAGCAAATCAGACAAAGCGTCCTGTATAGTCAATCAGGGGAGGAAATTGCCCTAAGTAAGCATTTGGAGCGTCTCGGTCGAACTCGGCTATGCGCCGAGAATGAACACGCGATCACACTCACTTGCCACTTACCTACAGGATTTGGAGAGATCTTTGATGTAGCAGATAAGAATACTCGAGATGCTGTATATCGAACTGCCCCATCTCTTAATCACGGGAAAAGCCCCAGGATTTTCTTTGATGGACTAGACCTTATCAGAGAACAGAATGGCGATGTGCATTCACTATCACGAAACGGTGTCTATCAGATTTCAGAGTATTTGTCACCGCCCCAAAGCAATCCAGAAGCGATCAATGTTTCAGCATTTTGGATGCGTCGTGAAATTTATATGTGGATCGAAAAAATTCAAACTATCTACCCCCTGATTGGATATCAAGGCACTGTATTCGCTTGTCTATCGATATCCGGCTGCCATGGAAAAAACCTAATAGCTGACCACTGGCCCCATTCTTTCTCGAATCTCACAGATATCACTCACAACCTAACAATGCCAGTAATAACCCTCGATACCACCGCTAAAGATTGGCGGCCATATACGAATCTATGGCTTGAACGACTCTGGAATGCCGCCGGGCTCGCAGAGTGTACTGACACTCAAGACATTGTCTCATTTGGAGATTCGGAATCAGCAGACTAAGTCAAGCCCCCGCGTCGCGGGCGAGGGTGGCGGTGATGTTTTTGATGATGGTGTCGGTGTCGACCTGCTCGGCGGAAGCCTCGAAGTTGAGGATGACGCGGTGGCGGAGGGCGGGCAGGGCGATGTGTTGGATGTCTTCGATCGAGACGCTGGCGCGCCCGTCGAGCAAGGCCAGGCATTTGCCGGCGAGCATGAGGGCCTGGGCCGCGCGGGGCGAGGCGCCCAGGCTGACGAACTGGTTGACCATCGGGGTGGCGAAGGTGCCCTCGGACAAGCTGCCCTTGGGATGGGTCGCCAAGACGCAGCGGATGGCGTAGTCCTGGACATGGGGGGCGACGGGGACCTGGCGGACGAGGTGCTGGTGGGCGATCAGGCTCTGGGCATCGAGCACCGGGGTGATCTGGGCTTGGGCCGCGCCGGTGGTGCGGGCGACGATCTCGTTGAGGTCGGCCCGTGAGCCGTAGCCGACCTGGAGTTTGAAGAAGAAGCGGTCGAGCTGGGCTTCGGGGAGTGGGTAGGTGCCCTCTTGCTCGACGGGGTTTTGGGTGGCAAGGACGAAGAAGGGGGACGGGAGCGGGTGGGTGGTGTTGCCGACGGTGACGCTGCGCTCTTGCATGGCTTCGAGCAGGGAGGACTGGGTCTTGGGCGTGGCGCGGTTGATCTCGTCGGCCAGCAAAATCTGCGAGAAGACTGGCCCCGGCGAGAAGCGGAAGCCCCGGCGGAGATTCCCGCGTTCGTCTTCCGTCTCGTCGATGACGGTGGTGCCGGTGATGTCGGCGGGCATGAGGTCCGGGGTGAACTGGACGCGGCCGAACTTGAGATCCACGGCCTGTGCAATGCTCCGCACCAGCAGGGTTTTACCGATCCCGGGGACGCCTTCGAGCAGGGCGTGGCCGCCGACGAAGAGGCAGATGAGGGTTTGCTCGATGGCGTCGTGCTGCCCGACGACCACGCGGGCGACTTGCTCGCGGACGCTGTTGAAATCTTCGCGGAACCGCTGGGCGGCCTTGGCCACTTGATCGGCGGTCATCGGCTGGGGATTGGATTGGGGATCTGGCTGCTTATCCATAAGGGCATGATAGTGGAACGGGCATGAAAAAACCGATCCGGGATAAGGATCGGTTCTCACCATCGATGTTTCGATGAAAGGCCGCAGTGGGATTCGAACCCACGGTTGGCTTTCGCACAACGGATTTGCAATCCGTCCCCTTAGACCACTCGGGCACACGGCCAGCCTTGTCGCGCCCCGCTGGCCGCAGATGGGCCGGGGATGCACCGACAAGCATAGACCCCAGAGGGTCAAGATTCGATTGGATCATCGAGCAATTGGGCGTCGGCGAGGGCGGCGGGTCCAAAAAATGCGCCCATGGGGATTGTCCCCCGGTTTGCACTATACTTGTGCCCATGAATGCCCAGAATGCCCAGCCCCCGCACGCCGTCTCGGTGGTGCTCAACTCGATCAGCCACGATGCCCGCGTGCTCAAAGAGGCTCATGCCTTGGCGGGTGCGGGGTATCGTGTGACGATTGTGGGAATCCGGGACAACAACTGCGCGGAGGCACTGACCGTGTATCCAAGCGGGACGCGGGCCGAGCGGGTGGAGTGCCGGGATCAGCTGGCCCAGACGATCGCGCACTATCGCACGCTCCGCAAGCGTGCTCGTCGCCCGGTGATCATCGGGGGCTGCGTGGTGCTGTTCTTGATCTTGCCCGAGTTGATCGGTCTGGTGACGCGGTTTGTCAATGCGAGCACGCTCAACGAGCGGCTCGCGCTGATGGTACTCGGTGTCATCGTCGGCTTTGGGATTGACGGATGGCTGCGTCGGCGAAAACCCGCAGCCAAGGGCGGCACTGCGAAGACGGGTGATATCTCGCTGCTCGAACGGCTGTCACGGGCGACACGCAACAGCATGCGTCGGCGGGTGTACTGCAACGCGTTGACCGCCAAGGTACAAGAACTCAAGCCCGATGTCCTGCACATGCACGATGTGACGACGCTGCCGATCGGGCTGCTGTACAGAAAACAGGGTGGCAAGGCGAAGCTGGTCTTCGACAGCCACGAGCTCTTCGAGGACATCCCGCATGCGTCCAGGCTCCACCGTCGGCGGGCGCGTCGGCTCCAGGAGCGGATCGCGCCGATGCTCTCTGGGTTTATCACGATCAACGAGAGTATTGCTGACAAGCTTGTTGGGCGGTACCCGAAGATGCCCAAGCCTGTGCTGATTATGAACGCGGCCAGGTGCCCCGATGCACCGGCTGTGGATGATGGGCGATTGCGAGCAGCTGCGGGTGTGGATGCGGGGCAGAAGATCTTGCTGTATCAGGGCGGGTTTGCGGTGCATCGCGGGCTCGATAAGCTCGTCGAATCGGCTCGGCTGCTGCCCGAAGACTGGACGCTGGTGATGATGGGCTGGGGACGGTATGAAGAGGGGCTCAAACGCAAGGCCGATCAGATTGATCCCAAGGGCGAACGGGTGCGGTTTATTGGGCGGGCGCCGCAGGAAGAACTTGTCCACTGGACGGCCGGTGCTGATCTGGGCGTGATCCCGTATGTGAACATCGGGCTCAACCACTGGTTCTGCACGCCCAACAAGCTCTGGGAATACCCGGCGGCTGGCGTGCCGATCTTGGCGAGCCCGTTCCCTGAGCTACGGCGAATCGTCGAAGGCCAAAATGTCGGCGTGCTGCTCGATGATCCGGTGACGCCCGACGGGATCGCCCGTGCGGTGGGCTCGATCAGTGATGAGCAGCTCGCGGAGCTGAAAACGAACTGCCGAGCGTTTATCGAGCGGGATCACTGGGGCGTGTACAGCGATCGTTTGCTCGCGTTGTATGAGCAGATTATTTGAGCCCAGTTCATGACACCGATCGGCTACACTCCATACGCATGAGCAACGATCGCCAGCCGCCAACTCAGCCGATGCCCGATTGGGAAGATGTGCAGAACGCGTGCGCGATGATTCCGGGCGCTGAAGGCATCGAACGAAGGCGCGTTGCCTACGCCCCCTACTTCTTCAGGATGGGCATAGGCGTAGAGATCGATGTAGGGTGCCACTTCAGCCATCCCGAGCGGATCGTGCTCGATGACGACGCGCGGATCAACCGCGACGCGATTATCTATGGCAGCGGTGGCGTGTGGATCGGTCGGCACGCGCGGATCGGGCCGAGAGTTTTTATTCATAGTGCGAATCATGAGATCGAGCCGAGCCCGGACGCTTTCTTTGAGCGTGGGTACAACTTTGATTCGGTGCGGATTGATGACAACTGTTTGCTGTCGGCCAATGTCTCGATCTTGCCTGGGGCGCAGCTCGCGGCCGGGTGCTTTGTGGCGTGCGGGGCAGTGGTGACGAAGGGTGCTTACCCAGATGATTCGCGGATCATGGGCGTACCGGCCAAGGGGAAATCAACCCATGGCTCATCACGGGGGCTCAATGCATCGCCTTCGATCGTGATATTGACACCCGCGAGCGGGCCGTATGGGGCGATGGCCGATTTGTTGGCGGGGTCGCTGGGATTGCCTCAGCTCGGAGTGCTGCGGGTGGGGCAGGTCATGCCCAGCTCGGTGCACACGGTGCTGCTGTCCGGGGCGGATGGATGGACGCCGGAGCTGCCTGAGCATTGTCGGGTGTGGCACATCGAGCGCGGCGAAACGATGCTTGAAGGAGCGATCACGGGAGCGGTCCAATGCCCCAGCAAGCGAACACGCAAGCTTGTACCGACCGCTGATGAGCAGCTTCGTCCGATCGAGAATGTGTGCTCGGCCACGGTGTATTACGCGAGCAAACGCCTGCGCAAACGATGTGGGAACATGACGGATGCAGATCAGCTCGATCTGCACCTTGCGATTGCGATGCTTGAGCGTCAAGACTCGTCTCAGGCACAGCGTGTGCGATCAATGTTTATTGAGATGCTCCCGGAAGCATCAGCCGATTGGCCAGAGCTGGAACAACTCATCATCGAGCTGATGCACGCTTCGGACACTGTCCGCGATGCGGCCAAGAGCGAAGAGCTCCACCCGTTCAGCGACCGCACCGTGCTCGCGTGCTCCGAGCTGATGATTGTCAAAGCGATTCAATCTCCTAAACCGAACGCTGATCGGATTGAAACGCTTGATCGGCTCATCGGATTGGCAACCAAAGCGTCGCAGCTTATCCACTTCGGGCTCGCGTCGTCGGTCCTCGGGCTCGATGAACAGCTCGCGCGGTGCGTTGGCCGATTGCTTAGCGAGCCGATGCTTGATGAGCAGGCGATGTTGGTGCGGAGTGCCGAGGATTCGACCGGGTATTGCTATTCGCCCGCGTTGGCCGCGTTGCTGCTGATCGCGGGATCGGACGACGATGACGATTTGACGCTGCGATTCGAGGAGACGCGAGAAGAGCAACTCGCGTGGCGTGTGCTCGCGGGGTCTGATTCGGAGTGGTCGATCGCTGATGAAACACACAGCGGGCGACTCGTGGATGATGACCGCAGGGTGGTGGCTCGGTCGCTGCTTGAGCAATGGATATTGAGTGTGCGGGTGCCGACGATGGACGGGCATCATTATGAGATCAGCGACGATGACTACCGCCCCATCGCTCAAGAGCTTGAGCAGGTTTGGACGAAGCTATTCCGACGGATGCTCCACGATGCAAATGAGCCGATGGTCAGGGTGCGTCCGTGGCCGAGCGGGTATCGGGCCGCGCTGAGTGTTCGCTACGATATCGATCGCAATACGCACGCCGAGCAGGTGCAGGGAATTATTGAAACGCACAGCCGACTGCTCAACAGCGCGTGCGGGTCGTGGTACCGGATCGACCAGACCCCGTTCGGCGATCGGCTCAGCGAGCTGCTGCCGAGGTTCTTGCAGGAGGTCGGGGTCCATGCACTCAATGCGGACGAATCTATGGAAGGGCAAGGCGTGACGCATCACTCGGCCCCCAACAGCCAGTACTGGCGCGGGCAGCGCACGATCGAGGGTATTGAACAATCGAAGGCCGCCTATGGCGAGATGCTGGCAACACAACTCTCAATCCCGCGTAAAGCATGGCTCGGGGATCTAGAACACGGGCGGGCGACTCGGGTCATGCTTACGCCGTTGCATTTTCCGATCGAGGGCTCGACGAGTGAGCAGGACTTGAGCTACTTTGATCAGCGGGTGGATACATTCCGCGAGCTAATCGCCAAGGGCGGGCACGCGATCGTTGGGTGTCATCCGGATCTGAATCCTGGGCTGCTCGAAGAACTGCTCGAGCGTGAGGATTTCGAGGGTGTGTGGTGTGTGCCCATCGGGCGGGCGGTGGAGCGGTGTACTCAGATAGGCAGCGTGCGCGTGGTGCGAGGTAAATCTGGTGCGACTTCGATAGTGTCCGACCACACGATCGCGGATGTGCAGGTCGAGATCGACTCGCCGGGTGATGGAGTACGGACGCAGTGTCTGCAGCTCAATGCACACATGCCCCGCGTGCTTGAGCTTTGAGAATCAGCCCTTGATGAGTTTGGCGATGATCGCTTCGGCGGCTTGGCCATCGCCGTAGAGGGTGCCGGCAGGGATAGGTTTGCCCAGCATATCGCGTCCGTGCTCAGCGATCGCGTCCGGGTCGGCCCCGACGAGGCGGTTGACGCCCGCGTCGAGCAGTTCGGTCCATTCGGTCTCGTCGCGGAGTGTCAGGCAGGGGACCTGGTTGAAGTAGGCTTCTTTTTGGACGCCGCCGGAGTCGGTGGCGATGAGGGCGGCGTTGGCTTCGAGCATCACCATATCCATGTAGCCGACCGGATCGATCAGAGTCAGCGTGGACTTGGCCCGCTCCATAAGCCCGGAATCATTGAGCTTGTTGCGGGTGCGTGGGTGCAGGGGCAGGATGACGGGGAGGTCTTGGGCGAGTTGGCCCAAGCCGTTGATGATGCCGGCCAATCGGTCCGGATCATCAGTGTTTTCGGCCCGGTGAGCGGTCGCCAGGATGAAGCTCTTGGGGGAGAGCTTGAGTTGATCAATGATGGATTCTTGTTTGGAAGCCAGGTCGCGGTAGAAGATCATCGCGTCCTGCATGACATCGCCGACGCGGGCGATGGTGGCTTCGGCGATGCCCTCGCCGACCAGATTGCTCACGGCTTGGTCGGTGGGCGCGAAGCACAGGGTCGAGGCGTGGTCGGTGAGGATGCGGTTGATCTCTTCGGGCATCTTGCGGTTGTAGGAGCGGAGCCCGGATTCGACATGGGCGACGGGGATGTGGAGCTTGACGGCCGCCAGTGCGCCCGCGAGCGTCGAGTTGGTATCGCCGTAGACCAAGACCCAATCCGGCGGGCTGTCCATATAGACGCCCTCGATGGCTTCGAGCATCCGCCCGGTCATCTGGCCGTGGGTGCCCCCGCCGAGATTGAGATGGTGGTCCGGGCGGGGGATGTCCATCTCGCGGAAGAACACATCGGACATGTTGTCATCGAAGTGCTGCCCGGTGTGGATGATGGTCTCTTGGATCGGGTTCCCAGGATGTGATTCGTTGTGTCGTTTGATCGCGCGGCTGACCACCGCGGCTTTGACAAACTGCGGGCGGGCTCCGACGATGGTCGTGATCTTCACTGGGCTGTCCCCCTGGCGTGCGCGGTGCTCAATACGAACCAAGCATGATACCCGATCATCCGCCCCGCTACTCGATGGGGATCATCCTGTTTTGAGCCCGTTTAGCCGGTAAGAATTTCGGAATGGGCGCCACGGATCAGAGCGTGTTGTGCTACAGTTTGAGGCATGCCACAGGACCAATCCAGCACGAATCCAAGCCCATCCGGGCCGCTCACGGCGGTCTATGCGCACAACTCGACCAGCGATCCCAAGATCGTGCACCAAGCGATCGCACCGATCGTGGGCAAGGGCTTTGATACCGCCCGCTGTCGATATCTTTCGTCCTGGGGGCACTTGCTGACGCCGACGGCGGAGTATCGCCCGTGCGGGCATTATTTGTCCCCGTTGGATGCGTCGTTCAAGCGGGCGATCATCCTGCGGAGCGCGATCCCGCTGCCCGCGTCCGATGCGCTCGGCGCGGTGCTGGGCGCGATGCTCGATCAGATGGGTGAAGGGTCCGAGGTGTGGATCGAATCGCCCAAGGCCTCCAACCCGGCGAACACATGGGTCACCATCGAGCAGCTCGCGTCGTGGTTCCCCTCGTGTCAGGTTGACGACCAGCCGAACAAAGCCAAGCACTGGCTGCGGGTGAGCTGGAGCCCTCAGCTCCAGAGCGATCTCGATGCGCTCGGGAGCATCTATCCCAAGCTCGCGGGTCGGCTCGACGAGTTTGCCGAGATGCTCGAAGACTCCGAGCACCCCTGCGAGGATCCAAAGAAGTCGTTCACCAACTCGATCATCGGCTCGTTTGTGTACTCGATGCACTGGGCCCTGCACACGCACGGGGCGATCAAGAAAATCACGCAGGCGATGGGTCAATCCGGGCCGATGAAGATCCTCGATATCGGCGGCAGCTATGGGTTTCTCACCTGCGAGCTGGCGGCGTGCGGTCATCATGCGACGAATCTGGAGATGATCGAGTACCGGATCGACCAGGTGCTCCCGTGGATGGTCGAGGCTACGGGCGTGCACGGGCGCGTCGATGGGGTTGCTAAGCGGATGGAAGAGCTCGAAGGGATCGAAGAGAGCCTGGACATGATCTGTTTCATGGGCAGCCTGCTGTGCATCGATCGCGACGATGTGTCGGGCGTGCTCGCCCGGGCTTCCAAGCTGCTCAAACCGGGCGGCTTGATTGTGCTGCGTGAGAACATGCTCCTGCCCGAGAACGCGGCCAATGCCGCGAACCACGAAGAACGATTCACGGCCGACGAGCTGCACCGCCATCTGCAGACGATTAACCCGGATGTGTTCTATCTGGATCATCTCGGGCATCAGCGGACGCCTGAAGAAGCGACGAAACTCTGGACGCTCTTCGCGGCTGTCCAGAAACAGCCCAAGCACACACAGTACCAACCAACCGTCACGGTCCCCAACACGAAACAAGAGATGTCATCATGATCGGGCTTTATTTTTCCGCCGTCTCGCAGACTCCCGAGCAGATCAACGGCGCACTCGATGTGTACCAATCGCTCATGGGCAAGGGTTCTACTGGCGCATCGAGCGACTACTTCATCGCCTCCCCGGCTTCGTATGATCCGACGCCCCCGACGGAATCCGGGCAGTCGATCTCGTGCCTGAGCCCGCTGGAGCACGAGTCGATCTCGGGCGCGGTCTTTGTGCCGCCGATTCGCAGCTTCCGTGATAACTACAGCCTGGCGATGATCGCGCTGGTTTATAACGCGGTCGAAGAGGGCGGGCTTGTGCTGTTCCCGTTCGTGAGCGCCAAGGCCGCCAAGGCGACGGGGTATTGGAGCCTGGAGTGGCTGAGAGAAGTCATCGGGCGCGAGTACAAGGTGCTCGAAAAATCAAAGTTTGTCGCGTTCCGTCGCGATGATCCGCTGATCGCCCCCGAGTCGGTGTTTGCGGCGGTGACGCACGATATCGAGGGGCTCGCCAACGCGTTCATGCAGGAGCGTGACCTGGCCAAGGACCCGGAGTATCTGAGCACCTGCAGCTCGTTCCTTGCTGATTCGTCGGCCATCGGATCGAGCGCGATGACCAGTGCCGTGGCGATGATGCCCGATGTGCAGCAGGGGATCGAGCAGTTCCTCAAGTACGCGACCTACAGCGTGACCGGGGCGGCGTACAAGACAGAATCCATCCGGCGGTTCATCGCCCAGTACATGCCCCGCAAGCGTGCCATCAACATGGTCGATATCGGGGGCGGCATGGGCTTTGTGGATATCGAGCTGCTGTTGACCAACTCGCTCGTCAAGCACCTGACCAACTGCGAACCCGTGATCTCGACACTGCCGGTGACCAAGCGATTGGTGAACCGGTTCGATCACATGATCAAGGGGCGGTTCCATGTGTCGGCTCAGGTCGCCCAGGACTTCGCCTTCGACCAGCCGATCGATGTGCTGACTGACTTTGCATCGCTGCTGTATATGCCCAGAGAAGAGCTCGTGGGCACGCTCGATCGGGCGTGGGCCGCGCTGCGTCCGGGCGGGATTTTCATTATCCACGAGAACATCAAACGCGACATCTTCAAGAGCAAGAGCTACTACAAGCAGGTCTTCGAGATCGACGAGCTCGAAGGATACCTCGGCAAGTACGGCACGATTGATCGGTACCGCTCGAGCGACATGGCCCCGATCGCGGCCAACAAAGCCGGCGACCAGACCATCTTCCGAGTCGTCCAAAAATCGGCCAACGCATGATCAGCATCACCCGCCCAACCTTGGATCAGATGCAGGCCCTTGAGCATCGCGAGCAGAGCTTCTATTGGAGCCACTGCGCGGACCTCTACTTCGCCAAGCAGGCCATGCTCGGCGCGTTCACGACGGGCGAGTTGGAAGTCGTGCTGCGGGGCGCACGATCACAGGATGGACCCGATCAGCTCCGGTTGATCGAGGGGCCGATCGATAAGCAGCAGCTCGAAGAGCTTGGGCTGCGTGGGCAGAGCTGGAAGGGCGCGGAGCTGCCGATCTTCAATGCCCAGCGTCAGCCCTACGGCAAGGTCGTCTACGGCACATTCTTCACCAAACGCATCCCCAAGTCCTCGAAGGAAAAAACCGAGCCTCAGTCGTACTCGGACCCCGACCCACGCTGGCGGGCCAAGCCCGTGCGGGTGCAGACCTACGAGTTTGATCCGTCGCGGTGGACGGCGCTGATGTACGCCAAGATCCACAACGAGTGGGTCCCGATCGTGGTCAGCGACGGGCGGACGATCGTGCTTGGGTTCCCGTTCTTCGATCTGCTTGGGTTCAACCACGCGATGCCGGCGATCAGCGATGGGTTCTACAAGGCGGATCGCGTCTCGCCGATGCTCCCGCTTGAGCGCTGGCTCCGTGAGCAGATCATAGGTCTGCTCTCGGCCAACGGGCACACGGCTGAGCCCTCAACGGATTGGCCGCACGACGAGCATGTCGACGGGCGCGGGTGCCTGAGCGTGCGTCATGATTACGACCGGGACATCTCGATGGATCGGCTCAATGACATATTGGGTTTTTATGATCGCACCGGGATCAAGGCGACCTGGTTCTTGATCGAGGGCAAGCCACCGCCGGCTGGGCAGGCGCAGATGATGGTCAACGCCGGGCACGAGATCGCGCTGCACACGATCGCGCCGTCGTTTGACGCGATGAAGAAAGAAGCCGACCGGTTTGTCGAGCGCTACGGGCAGCGCCCGATGGGCTATACCTGCCATGGCGGGATCGGCAGCCGGGGGCATTTGGCGCTCAATCACAACCGCTGGGCGATCGAGCTGGGCATGCACTACGGCGAGTTCATCGGTCGCTGCCGGGGCTTCCCGCACGCCCTGATCGATCCGGGGTGCGATCGCCCGCAGGATCGCGGGCTCCATCTCCCGGAGATCAAGCCCTTGATTCTTCAGGATTGTCATCACAGCCTGGACCTGACGATGAAGCCCGAGGATCACCAGCTTGAGTTCCTCGGCAAGGACATCCCCAAGTGTCTTAGCCGCAATGAGCATGTCATTGTGATGAACCACCCGGATATCCACTGGGAGCAGCTCCAGGAGCTGATCCTGGGGCTCGATCTCACCGGCACCTGGCTGGCCACGCTTGAGCAGGCGGCCAAGTGGACGGCCCAAGAGAAGTATTCCAGCCTGATCACCCTCGGAGAAACCGATGTCGCTGTCGTTTCTTAAACCCGGCAAGAAGCCCATCGACGGCGTGTCACCGGCCGGTCGGGTGATGCCCGGGCTGCGGATCGACACCGCCGATGGGCGCCGAGCGATCAACGGGCTCGCGCTGTCGTACTCCCAGTGCAGCGTGTACTGCCTGAACAAAGAGCCCGAGCTCAACGATCGGATCGAGCTCGATCACACTGACGGGCTCGCGCCCGGGGATCTGGTGCTGATCACCAACGCGATGTACGGCGGGAGCTCGCGGAGTGCCTTCCAGTGCATGGTGACGCTGCACACCGTCGAGGATCATGAGGTTAGCTTTTCGCCACCGCTGCCCAAGCACATCATGCGGTTTACCAAGAGCTTGTTTGTGCTCAAGCGGGCACCCTCGCAGACGATCGCCGCGGGACCGTGCACGGTGATCGAAGAGCGTTCGGATGCTGCAATCATCGAAGCCGAGTTCGCAAACGACGACCTCTCATGCACATTGACGCTGACGCTGCGCAACGACTCGCCGAGGATCGATGTGCAGGCAACAAGCGTGTTCAAGCGAGATGTGCAGCTGTTTAACCTGTCGCTGGTGTTCGATTCCGCGTTGCCCCTGAGCAGCGCGTTTCTCAAGAACCGAGTGGTGCGCGATCTCAAGGACGAGCCGCTCAAGCGGGACTTGTGGCTGTGGAAAGAAGGGTGCGCCGCGATCAAGGGTGCGACCAAGGGCTCGGCGGGCTGGAGCGTGCTCCATAATCCCGAGATCGCGTCGTGCGAGATCGTCACCCGCGGCGTCGGGTTCCCGTTCAAGACCATCGAGCCGCGCCGAGAGCCGAGCTTTGTGATCAACCTCGAGCACTACAACGCCCAGCACTTTCGGCTGCACAAAGAGTTCATCATCAACACTTGGAGCACTTTTGATGAACACTCGCTGCCGAGCTTCAAGTCGGGCGAGCGGGCGGAGCACCGATTCTCGATGCATGTGGGCGACGAGCTCGGAGCCCAGCCCAGGCTGATGCTCGCGCCGGGCGGCCACCGGGCGGTCAATGTCTGGACCGAGCACGCGGACAAAACAACGATCGAATCACACCGGGCGTCGTACTTCGGTCACGAGACCATCACCTCGGCGGACGACGCGATTGGCGGGTTCGTCAAGCACGGGCATGTCGTCACCAAGAGCGTCTTCTGCGAGAACCCATTGGGCTATCAGATCGCGTTGATGCGTGACGGCCAGGTCATCCGAACGGGCTCAACACTGGCGATGGAGGAGAGCCCCGAGTTTGTCGAGCTGCTCGATCAGCTTCACGATCGCGGGCACGAGATCTGCGTCCACGCGATCCGCCCAGATTCCGAAAAGGGCGGCAAGCCCGACGGCTTGCCCGAGAAGATCGACGCGGTCTATGAACGCTACAAGGGCCACACATGGATCGATCACGCGCTTGAGAAAGTCGAGTTCTGCGCCGGGTTCCGAGGTCTTCTTCCAGAGGATGAATGGTCGATGCTCGACGCGTGGAAGAAGAACGACATCCGCTACTTCTGGACCTGGTCGTCTGCTGATTTTATGCCCAAGGGCAAAGACATGATCGACCTGCTGCACAACGACGGCGACGGCGCGATGCCCACGCCGCTGTACTGGCGACATCCGATGCTCCCCGAGGGCTGTGTCGTGTGGGGGGCCAACGAGTGCCACCTGGACTATTTTTCGGATCAGGTGATCGACCAGCTCGTGCTCGATCGCGGGGTCTCGGTCCAGCAGCACTACTACCCGTTTATCACCTGCGAGCTCCACTCGTTCGGGTTTATTGATCGCGATGAGAACGGGCACTACACCACCACCGAGCAGTTCGATGCGATGCTCGCGCACATGAGCGGCCTGCGCGATCAGGGCGAGCTGTGCCTGACCACTGTTGGCAAGATACTCGACTACTGGATCGCGCTCGAGGGCATCACGCACACGCTGTTGCCCGATGGACGCTTCGAGCTGGTCAACACGAGCGATGAGCCGGTGAATGGATTGAGCTTTGTCGTAAGTGCCGGGTCTGTGCGCACAAACGATGTTCTGATCCAGCAACGCACCATCGATCGGGGCGATGTGCTCGTCTGGTTCGATATGCCAGCGCGTGGGCGTATGATCTTCGAGACGACGCCGATCGCTTAAGTCACATTGAAGGAACTATCTATGAGCCAAGCCGCCAATGCTATTGAGAAGAAGCCCGTCCGCCCCAGCGATGTCGATTGGCTGCTCGACGAGGAGAACGGGTTCGTGCTCTTCTTCCGCCCACGCTGCGGCAGCACCACCCTCACCCGCTGGTTCTTCGAGAACATGGGCGTGGTGTTCAGCGGGTTCTCGATCTCGGCGTACCGCGTCGAGTGGCTCGAATCGCGGATGGAGCACCTGCAGCAGGTCCTCGATGAGCGCTACGACGAGCTGCACAAGTTTGTCGTCATCCGCGATCCGATCGAGCGGGCGGTGAGCAGCTACCTGCATGTGGTCAACAACAAGACCGACGCGCAGTGGAGCGTGGTCAAGCCGCTGGTTGATCCGGGGCTCGAGAAGCACGATCTGACCTTCCGCCAGTGGGTCGAGTACCTGAGCAAGATCGATCTCGACACCGCGCACATCATCTGGCGTCGCCAGTCGGCCCTCTCGTGCTGGGAGCGCGGGGTCAACGATGTGGTCTCGCTTGATGCGATGAACGAGTACCTGGGCAAGATGAACGATCGGTTTGATCTGCCGACCAAGCCGACCTTTAACTCGGTGACGGTGCCTCAATCAGAAAAGACCACGCCGCGGGGGTTGTTTAAGAACAAGTTCTTTGGCGATACGCCGTTCAGCGAGCTGCTCAAGTACAAGGGCAAAGCCTACTTCGAGCGGTTCCCGGATTACTCGTTCTTCTATGACCGTAAGCTCCGCGCGACGATCAACGAGATCTACAAGGACGACATCGCGCTCTTTGATGAGCACTGCAAGCCGGCTGATTGATGAAGCCGATCACGCCTGCCCGGCTTCGTCTTTGTTTGAATAGATCTGCTCGTAGAGCCCCACCACTTCTTCGGTGGGGCCGTCGGCGATGATCTTGCCGGCTTGCACTAATATAGCACGGTTGCAGTGCTGGCGGATAAAGCTCAGGCTGTGGCTGACGATCACCTGGCACGATGCCTGCTCGAGCATCTCGCGGAGTGTCCGCTCGGACTTCTGCTTGAACTGCAGATCGCCGACGCTAAAAACCTCATCGATGAGCAAAATATCGGGGCGCATCACCAGCACGATCGCGAAGCTCACCCGGCTGATCATCCCCGAAGAATAGTACTTCATGGGGACTTCAATATGCTCTCCGATGTCGGCGTACTCGATGACCTCTTCGAGCTTGGAGTCGATCTCCTCGCGCGACATGCCCAGCGTGAGCGCGTTGAGCACGATGTTGTCGCGTCCGCTCATCTGGTTTTTGAAACCTGTCCCCAGGCTCAGCAGCGTCGAGACGCGCCCGTTGAGCTCGACCGAGCCCTCGTCGGGCTCGTAGATGCCCGCGATCGTGCGCAAGAGCGTGGACTTGCCCGAGCCATTGGGCCCGATGACCCCCACGACATCGCCCGTGTTGATCTGGACGCTGACATTCTGGAGCGCGTGCGAGTAGCCCGGCTTGTGCCCCCGGCTCATGCGTTTGTAGAGCTCGGCGAGCTTCTGCTTGACCGAATAACAGCGATCGAAGCTGTGCTTGAAGCTGATGCGGACATTGTCGACGATGATCTTGGCTTCCTGCTCAGCGATGGGAGCGGCCGGGTTTGCTTGCTGGTTGTGCTGTTCGTTGTTGATTGGCTTGGCTCCTTTCTTTGCTGATCAGGTTTGTGTGGTTTGGAGTGCGTCGATGATGCTAGATCGACTTGGTGATCTTCGCTCGGCAGCGCTCATACACCTGATGCGCGAACAGGAACAACCCGAGCGAACTGCAGGCCGCGAGCCCGAGCTGCCACATCGCGATGGGATCACTGCCGAGCAGCGACCATTTGATCATCGCGAAGTTGACCGCGAACGGGTTGAGCATGATCAAATCGATCAGCGGCACGGGCCCGATGTTAGCGGTGAGGAAATCGACGCCGTAGATGACCGGGCAGAGGTACATCATCATCAGGATGAACAACCCGGCGGCTTTCTCCAGATCGCGGAAGAACACCGACAGGGTCGCCACTATCAACCCCAGCGACCAGGTGTTGAGCAGCAGCATCCCGATCCAGACCGGATACAGCGCCAGACGCCAGCTCAGCTCCGGGCCCCACATCAGCAGGATCACGGCCATAATCCCCATCTTGATGACCAGATGCTGGAGCTGCTCGCGGAAGAGCACGCCCACAAAGACCACCGGGGGCACGGGCGATTGCTTGAGTAGGCTGTCGTTGCTGGTGATGGCGGTGGTCGAGTTGGACACGCACAGGTTGAGGAAGCTCCAGTGCAGGATGCCCACCGAGATGGTGACGAAGACCAACTTGGGTCGGGTGCCCCCGCCGCCGAAGATGTAGTTGACGACCACGAAGTACACCGCGATCTGGACCACCGGCGGGATCAGATGCCACAGACGCCCGAGCAGGGTGTTGATGACCTTGGTCCGCAGGTTGCCCGAGACGATAAACGAGATCAGCGATCGGCGGTTCCAGATCTGGGACCAATGACTCATTGGCGCGCGAAGCATGCCCAGTCGCTGGCCGCTGGCGAAGACGCTGCGGTGCGGGTTGATCAGCTCGTCGAACACGGGCTGGCTCGATTGTGAACTCGGGTTTGTACTCATGCCTTGACCCCATCGGCGGCCCGCCCGACGAGCCCGAAGGATCGGCAGAAGATCGGCGAGGTGATCGCGACGCGGACGCCATCAGAAAGGCGGTTGTGCAGTCGCCCGTTGGGGTGGTAGCTGATGCGCTCGAGCCCGGCTTGACGCGCGAGCTTGCGGAGCCCGGGATAGGAGGTGTAGTCGATGTCTGAGAGATCACGCCGCCCGAGCCTGGTGGTGATGCGTTTGGCCATGCTTCTGGGAATCCAGTGCACGATGGGCAGGCGGGTGAAGGGCTCGCGGGGGTTGACTGGGTTGGGCACAAAGATCATCAGCGTGCCCCCGGGCTTGAGCATGGCCGAGAGTCGGCGGATGACATCGAGTTTTTGCTCGCGCCCGACTACATACTGCAGGGTGTTGTTGAGCAGAATCACATCGTAGGGCCCGGCGTCCTCATCGAGCGTGTCGCATAGATAGTCAAACTGGTTGAACCGCACGCCTTTGGCAAGCTCGGGCTCTGCATCGGCGAAGGATCGCCCGAGGGCGAGGAAGCCCTCGGAGCGGTCGTAGGCATCGATCTTGGCGCCGGTGACGCAGTGCATCAGCAGGGGCATGAAGCCGTAGCCGCAGCCGAAGTCGCCGATGGTGTGGTGTGATTGAATGCCCAAGAGCTCGACGATCTCGTTGACGCGATCGATCATGGCGCTGGTGTTGACCTGGATCGTCGCTTCGATCGCCTGCTCGCTGGCGTTGGTCTTGGTCATCGCATCGCGGATGAGCCGATCCACCGCGGCGGAGTAGTCCGCCCATCGGGCGCTGGATTGGAAGAGCCCCTCATGACTCGCGACTTGATCCTGCACCGTGAAGCGTTCTCCGTTGATGATCGCTCATGCGTATGGGCGGCCGCGTTGCTAAACACAGCCTCAGACGGTACACTCAGTTGGCAGAGTTTTCAACACCGCACCGGGTTTGAGCCCCCATTCATGGCTTCGATCAACAGGGATCATGGAATGATCCCCGGGCGGAACTGCGGAACGGACACCAGTTGATGCGCGCACCACGAAACACCATCTCGCCGATCTTGCTTGTGCTGGTTGCCAACTCGGCGATCGCATTTGGTCAGCCAGATTCTGACACCGATCCCCAGCCCGGCTCGCCGGCGCAGGTCGAGGACGCGTTGTCGATCCTCCCGCGTGTGGGCACGAATCAAGAACCGGTCATGCCCACGACGCCCGAGGTCTCGGTGCCCAAGCAGCCCGGGCTCACCGAAGGGCAGGACTGGCTCAAGGTGCTCCACGAGACCCTCGATGAAGCAACGGAGCCGACCAAACTGGCCGAGGGGGCGTTCGTGCTCAAGCGGCTCGGCCAGTTGTACGAGGGCCCGAGCGATCTGCTGATCTTTGTGCCCGACAAAGCGACACGCTCGATTGCGGAATCGCCCGTGCTGCTGATGCCCTGCCAAGCCCTCGAGCAGCTTGAGTCTGAATGGACCGGGCAGCAGGTCGAGGTCTCTGGAGAGATCTTTACCTATCACGGGCGGAATCAGCTGCTGATCTCGTCGTACCGGATCGGAACCTTCATCCACGACTCGGCCAAGCCCCAGCCGGACGATACTGCTGAGCCTAAACAAGCACCAGAGCAAGATCCCGAACGCGAACCCTCGACAAACGAGCCGACCGGGCTCGAAGCGGACCCGGCCGTGCGTGATCTGCTCAACGAGCTCAACTTCGATGCCGAGCCTACAGACGCCAACCCGAGTCAGGCGAATCGCCAGGCCATGCACGACCAGCTCACCCCACGCCACCAGCTGGGCGGGCGTCAGCAGGTGACCACGACCTCAGCGGGGCTCAAGGAGGGCACGCTGATCATGCGTCGCCCGGCGCGGATGATCCGCAATAGCTCCGGGGCGTGGACGATCGTCTTTGATAACGACGATCCTGAGCACACCGATTCGATCGAGCTGATCGTCGAGCCGTGCCGAATGCTGATGCGGATGGAGTCGATCGCGATGCAATCGGGCGACGCGGGTCGCCTGCTTGTTTCGGGTCGCGTGTATGCCTACAAGGGTGCCAACTACATCCTGCCGACGCTGATCCAGCGCGTGCGGGCGCAAGAAATCAACAGCTTGCAGTAGCGGCTGGTTGATCCCGTTTGACGAAACAATCTGTTTTAGACCGTCGTGACGGTGCCCTGCACCGGGCGGTCTTCGATCGCCATGGCCACGGTCGGCGCGGTGTTGACGCGTTCGCCCTCCATCGGGCAATAGCGCGAGCCGTAGAGCGGGACCTTGCGGTTGAGGGTCGATCTGCCGAAGGACTTGGCGAGCAAGAAGCGTGCGATCATGATGACGACGAGCATCGCGATGTTGGCGGTGAACATCGGGAGCAGGGCGGTCTGTCCGAGGTAGACCATCGTCGAGGTGACGACGAGCATCAGCATCCCCGCGGGGATCATCGCCTGCCATCCGAGCATCATGACCTGGTCGTAGCGCAGGCGAGGCACCGTCCAGCGGACGACGATCGCGAGGCACACAAGCAGGACGACCTTGAGGGCGAAGACGCTGATCTTGGCGACCACGGCCAGCAGGCCCATGGCTTCAGGACTCGTAATCCCGATGCCCGGGATGTGGTACCCGCCCATGAACAGGAGCGCGAAGAACGCACACGCCGTCACGAGGTGGGCATACTCGGCCATAAAGAAGAGCGCGAATCGCATCGAGGAGTACTCAGTATGGAACCCGCCGACGAGTTCCTGCTCGGCCTCGGCGTTGTCGAACGGGGCGCGGTTGGCCTCGGCGAGCCCGCAGATGTAGAAGAGCAACGCGGGCAATGGCAGGCTGAACATCAGCCAGCCGTACTTGGCCTGGTATTCGATGATCTCGTTGGGCGCGAATGACCCGGCGATGAGCAAAGCACAAAGGAGCGCCAGCCCGAGGGGGATCTCGTAGCTGATCATCTGAGCAGTCGCGCGGAGCCCGCCGAGCATGGAGTACTTGTTGTTCGACGACCAGCCGCCGAGGGTCACGCCGTAGACACCCAGCGAGGCAACCGCGAGCAGGTAGATGATCCCGACATGCACATTGGCGCCCGAGACCACGACGGTCTGGGCCTGGATATGCCCGAAGACGAAGTCGAAGGCCCCGCCGAGGACTGGCATATCGAAGAGGAACTGGAAGAACGCCATATCAGCCGCCGCTGGGATCGCCAGCGAGCCGCCCCAAGGCATAATCACAAACCCGATCAACGCCGGAACCACGGCCAGGGCCGGGGCGAGGGTGAAGAGCACGCGATCGACATTCTTGGGTGTGAAATCTTCCTTGACGAAGAACTTGATCCCGTCAGCCAAGGGCTGCCCGAGGGCGAGCATACCCTTGAGGAAGCTCAAAAATGGCAGTCCGAAGTCGAAGCCGACGCGGTTTGGGCCGATGCGGTCCTGGATGTACGAGCAGATCTTGCGTTCGAGGTAGACCCCGTACGCGACGAGCCCCAAGATCGCGTGGACCCCAATGGCGAGCACGAGCCCGGAGATGATGAACTGCCAGTCGATCAGATCGTGGATGTACTCGCTCATAGTGCCCCTATCGTAGCAGCCAAGCCCCGTGGTTGCCTCAAACGGGGCATGGGAAGGGACGCAGACGCACAAAATCTTCGGCTGTTTCCATCCCGCGACTCGAACATCAATCGCCGGGCTGTATCAAGGTTCGATCCCGCTCACCAGGCGGATGCTGCGCCGAGCACTTCGCCCAGAATATCGCGATGATTGGCGCATCGGGGGCACTTGTGCTGCCCGCCCAGCTTGCCCTTGGCGTCGAGCCAGCGGTGGAATGTGCCCATGGGCATGGGGGTGAGGGTCGGGAAGTCCATGCCCAGCCCGTCGCTGCGTTTGGTGGTGTAGTCTACATTCTCGGCTTTGACGGTCTCGTCGAAGACGGCCGCGAACTGGTGGAGCTGGTCGGCGGTGGGCTTGGACTCGAACTCGACCGCGACTTCGAGCCCGGCGCGGTTGGTGGTCGAGGGGTAGACCGGGGCAGCGGTGAACTCGCCGATGGTGAGCCCACTGGCGGCCACGGCGGCGGCGATGCCGTGCTCGATGTGCTCGCCGATGAGGTTCTCCCCGAAGGCGTTGATAAAGTGGCGATGACGCCCCACGATCCGCAGGCGGGCGGGGCCATCGCCCAAGCGCATGGTGCCGTCGGGCTGGATGCCGTCGGGGATGGAATCAAACTTGACGACATCGCCGATCACATAGCGCCAGAGCCCGGCGTTGGTGGTCATCACGACGACATACTTCTGGTCCTTCTGCACCTGCCAGCAGGTGAAGACATCGGGGTCCTCATCGTCGATCTGATCCAGAGGGACGAACTCGTAGAAGATGCCGTTGTCGGTGAGCAGGCGCATCGACGGGTCGTTGTCCTGATCCTGCATCGCGATGAAGCCCTCGGACGCGGGGTAGAGCTCTTGCCTACAGGGGAAGTCGATGTTGGCGTCGCCCGAGTAGGCAGTGCACATGCGGGCGACGAATGGCTCGTAGTTGACGCCGCCATGGACGAAAGCTTCGAGGTTGGGCCAGACATCGCGGGCGCACTTGGCGTTGATCCCGCGTTCGTTGGCCAGCTCGATCACGCGGTCGATCAGCACGAGCGCCCATGAGGGCATGCCGGAGATGAAGCGGATGTCTTGGTCGATCGCCAGCTGGGCCATGGCTTCGATCTTGCTTGGCCAGTGGTCGAGCAATGCGATCTCCGGGCCCGGCGAGTAGATCGTCGACAAGGGCCACTTGATCAAGGGCGTCACCAAGCCCGAGAGATCGCCCGTCGCCACGCCGTGCTCGTTGTAATCGAGGTCGGTCGAGCCGCCCAAAAACAAACATCGCCCGCCCATGATGCGCTCGGGGTGGGAGCCGCGGTTGATCATGTGGGCGAAGATGTCGAGCGAGGCGAGGTAGTTGGACCGCATCATCGACTCGGTGACGGGGATGTACTTATCGCCGGCCGTGGTGCCCGAGGTCTGGGCGAAGTGCATGACCTTGCCGGGCCAAAGGACATCGCTGATGCCGCGCTCGCGCATGTCGATGATGTCGTCCTGGAAAGCGTACCAGTCGGTCACCGGGAGCTGGCTGCGGAAGGAGTTGAGCCGATCCATTGGATCTTGTTGGGTGAGCACGCTGGTGAAGTTCCCGCGTTGGCCGATGCGGGTGTGCTTGCAGGTCTCGATGAGCTTGCTCAGCTCTTTGAGCTGGATGGACTGGGTGTTCTTCTGCCAATAGTCGAAGTCGGCGAGCTTGCGTCGTCGGGCTTCGACGCGTGCGTGCAGGGCGACCCCGACCAGGCTCGTCCACGAATGGGGGCCGTTGGGGGTGGGGGCGTTGGTGCGTTGTTTTTTGCTGTGCTCGGCGGTGATCATCGCAGGGGTCTCTTTGCGCGGTACTGACTACAGAGAACCACTTAGCCGAACTGGCCGTCGGCTGTCAACTCATCGAAGAACCCGTGCATGGCGTCGCCGAAGTCTTCGGGGGACTCGATCATCGGGGCGTGCCCGCATTTGTCGAGCCAGACCAAGTTCGCGTTGGGCATCAGCTCCTGGAAGCCCTGCCCCGCGCTCGGCGGGGTCACGACATCTTCCTTGCCCCAGATCAGCAGGGTCCGCTGCTGGATATCGGCCAAGTCGTCGGTCATGTTGTCGCGCCTGGCGCTCTTGGAGAGCTTGACCATCGCGCGGGCGCCGCCGCGTTCGTTGAGCAGCTCGTAGGCGCGGTCGACATCGTTGGGGTCCATCTTCGATTTGTCGAAGAAGAGCTCCCCGATTTTCTCAACGAGCCAATCTCGCGATGGACGCACGGGGGCCCCGCGGACAACGGTGCGCTCGATGAGCCCGCTGGAGCCCGCAAGCACGAGAGCGTGGACGAGTTCGGGGCGTTCGTGGGTGACGCGCAGGGCGACATGGCCGCCGAAGGAGTTGCCGACGAGTATCGCGGGGCCGTCGATCTCACGATCGAGGAACTGCATGGTCATCGCGGAGACCGCCGAGAGCGAGCAATCGACGCCGCGGAGCCCGAGCAGGGGCACTTCGAGGGTGATGCACTTGGCGCGGGTGGCGATGCGATCGACGACCTTGCCCCAGTGCTCATTGAGCCCGACGAGCCCGTGGAGGAAGACGACGGGGATGCCCTGGCCGCATTCGACGACATCCGCCGGGATCTGCTTGCCGCTGAGCCCGGTGAGGTTCACTGTGCGCTTGGTGCGCTTGAGCGCTGATGTGTGTGCGTCGATAGAAGTCAAAACACCCGTCTCCCCTGTGCAGGCCCGGAACGACTCCCAGAACCTGCTCATTATGAATGTTTCAATGGTAGTACACACTATCCAGCGAAACACACCTACGAGTGGGTTATTCCTTTTCCTGATGGGTCTGTTTCAGGCTCAGAACGGATAAAATTAGAACAAGGGAGTCTCTAAATCGCCAGAACGCGCGGTATTGAGCGGCCTTGACAATCGCTCACTCTTCGATCACGCGCCCGTCAGTCTTCGACGATGCGCCAATCAGTCCTCGACGATGCGTCCATCGTGAAGCCGAATCACACGATCGCTCCGCTCGGCGATCCGCTCGTCGTGGGTCACCATCACCAGGGTCAGCCCGGTATCTTGGCGGAGTTCGTAGATCGAGTCGAGGATCGAGCCGCCGGTCTTGGCGTCGAGATTGCCCGTGGGTTCGTCGGCCAGCAGCAGGCTCGGCTCGTTGATCAATGCACGCGCGATCGCGACGCGCTGGCGTTCGCCGCCGGAGAGCTCGGTCGGGCGGTGCTTGAGCCGATGCGATAGCCCGAAACGGTCGAGAAGCATGGTTGCGCGGTCGATGATCGATTTACGATTCATGTGGTACCCGATGCGCCCGTGCTTGATCATCGCACCCACGGCCACATTCTGGATCACGCTTAGCTCAGGCAGCAGGTGGTAGAACTGGAACACAAACCCGACATCGTTGGCGCGGTAGTGATCGAGCTGGCGGGCGCCCATTTTCGTGAGCTCGCGTCCTTCAAACTTCACCGATGGCGGCGGCGATTTTTTATCCGGGCGATCGAGCCCACCGAGCAGATGCAAGAAGGTGCTCTTGCCGCTGCCCGAGGCCCCCAAGATCGTCACCCATTCGCCTTTTTGTACATCCAGATCCACGCCATGGAGCACAGGGACTGCTAGGCGACCGAGCTTGTAGGTCTTGTGGATCGCGCGGGCCGAGAGGATCGCGTTGGGATCCGCCTTCCATTGCTTCTTGTTTTTCTGTGGGTTGGGCTGGGTGTGCGTTTGGGTTTCCATTATTCGAACCTCAACGCTTTGACGGGATCGAGCAGCGCGCTGTGCAGCGCGGGGATCAACGCCCCCACGATGCAGGTCATCACCCCGATCACGAAGATAATCACGGCCTTGACCGGATCCACATCACTCGGGATCTCGATAAAGTAGTACTGACGCGGGTCCCAGATCACGATGTTGAGGTGTTCGCCCATCCAATCATGGATCTGGTTGATATTGCTCACCACCAGATAGCCCAGCGTGGTCCCCGCAACCGCGCCCACAAGCCCGATCGACGCGCCGTAGCGCACCCAGAGCCACGCGATGCCCATGGTCGAAGCGCCCAAGGCCCGCAGCACCCCGATGTCTTTGGTTTTCTCGGTGGCCATCGACCAGAAGATCGCCAGCACCAAGAACACCGTCGTCATTGATACGATCCCGAAGATAAAGAGCACCATCAGGGTTTCCTTCTCGACGGCGCTGATCATGGTGCGGTTGAGGTCTTCCCAGGTTTTGATCTGGCGTTCCATCTGGAAGCCGGTGGGCACCTGCCCGGCGTGCTCGTCGGCGAAGTCGTTGTAGATCATCCGTACGCGGGCCTGCAGATCATCAAGCGTGATGCCGTCGGCTCCGCGGACGAGCACGGTTGTGACGCGGGCGGGGTCGATGCCGACGATTTCTTTCATCTTGGGCACGAACTGGCCGGTCACGGGGTCAAACTCGGTCGCGAATGGATCGTCGTTATCTTTCACCAGTTCGACCTTGGATGCCTCGTTGAGCCGGAGCATCTTCTGGAGGATCTCCAGAGGCACGAAGATCGTGCCGTTGTCCACCTCATAGAGCCCGGACTGGAACTCGTTAGCGATCGGGATGGTGCGTGTCACCGGGTCGATGGGACGCCCGGAGGAATCGAGCGCCAAGATCGTGAGCCCGATCGAGCCATCGACGGGCATAAAGGATTCAATGGTCTCGACGCTGCCATTGGGCAATGCGCGACTGACATTGTGCGGGAAGTACCCCCCCCAGTTGGTGCGCTCGTTAATCCCCGTCACCTCGATGCCCAGCACGCCGGCGGGCTCGATCGCCCCGGTTTTGGGATTCGGGCGGGTCATCGAGCGTCCATTGCCCAGGATTCGGTTAAAGCTGTTCTTATAATCAGGAACCAGGCGGATGTCATCGCCTTCGTGATCCTTGACGGTGGGCTTGTCGATCGGCTTCCACCATAAGGTGTCCGCGAAGCCGGTCACATTGGAGTAGCTCTTGGCATCGACGCCCTTGATCGAGATGAGCTCGATGCGATCGTCGGGGAGCTGGGCGAGCCCAAAGGTCTCAATGGTCGGGGTGGCGGCGGTGATGTCTTGGTCCGCTTCGAGCATCACGATGAGCTCGTCATAATGCGCGAATCCGACATTGGGCCAGACGATCACGACATCGCCTACGAGCGTGCGCCCGGAGTTGACGAGGTTCTTGAGGAACCCCCCCATCACCGACCAGGTGATCAGGATCGTCGCCACCGACAGCATCACCGCGACCATCGCCAGCAGCGGCATGACCTTGCGGGTCAGGTACTTTTTCGTCAGTAATGCTTGGTACACGGGGGGAGTCTAGCCCTTCTGCTGGGTGCGAACAGGTTTAGATCGGCTCAATCGGTGCCCGCTCGCCAGCATCGGCCATGACGAGATAAACCAAGCTCGGTCGGCTCAGCGCCAAGTGTTGTTGTCCCGATCGGTGTCGGGCAGGATCGAATCCGGATCGAGCGTGATCTGCTTGATCGTGCGTCCGCCCGTGTCGAGCCCGGCCCGCCAGCGATCGGTCTGGAACCAGATCTCGACGGGCAGATCAACCACCTCGCTCGAGCCGTCCTTGTACTCGACCCGCATGCGAATCGGCATGACCATGTCGCCGAGGTTATCGAGCACGACGATCGCGCTGTCTTCGAGGTTCTTGACCCCGACGATCGCCTGGTCGAGGGTAGTGGGCTTGAGGAACCAGCCTCGCCAGAACCAGCCGAGCTCCATCCCGCTGCCGTCCTCCATCGAACGGAAGAAATCTTCAGGCTGGGGATGTTTGAAGGCCCACTTGCTCATAAAGCCGGCGAAGGCGGTGTCGAAGCGATTCGGGCCGAGGATGAACTCGCGGAGCAGGTACAAGCCGTGGGCGGGCTTGCGGTACATCAACCGACCCGTCCAGCGGGGCCAGACCTGATCGGCGTAGGTCATGATCGACTGCTGGTGCTCGGCCATCGCCAGGCTCATGGTCTGACTCATCGCTCGGCTGATGTCCGTATCGCGCTTGTACCATGCGGCCTTGGAGTAGAGATTGATAAAGGTGTTGATGCCCTCGTCTTGCCATTTGAATCGGCGTTCGTCGTTGTTGATGACCATCGGGAACCAGTTGTGCCCGATCTCGTGGTCGGTGACATTGAACATGCCGTCGGGGTTGGTTCGGCTGCCGCAGAAGATGATGCCGGGGTACTCCATCCCGCCCTCGGGGCCGTTGATGTTGGACATCACCGGGTAGGGGTACGGGAAGAGGAAATCGGAGTAGAACTCGATCGAGTGCTTGATGGCCCGCGATGAGCCGCCCTTTTCGTGGATGTTGTACCACGCGGTGGCTTCCGAGGGGTAGAACGACTGGCAGAGCACGGTGGTGTCCATGCCGTTGGCGTCGATGATCTGGGCCCGGCAGGCATCCCAGATGAACGCGTCCGAGGCGGCCCAGGCGAAGGTGCGGGCGTTGTCGATGTGGAACTTCCAGGTGAACTCATCTTGGTTGCCCGGGCGGATGTCGGGCTGCCCGACCTGCATCGGGTCCACGATCCAGACCGGCTCGTCGGATTGCATGGCTTGGGCGAGTTGATCGCGCTGGGCTGAGGTGAGCACATCGTTTGGATTGGTCAATGCGCCCGAGCCGGCGACGAGGTATTCGCGGGGCACGGTGATGGCGACATCGAAGGTGCCAAAGTCGGTGTAGAACTCGCCCGAGCCCAGATAGGGCATGGTGTTCCAGCCGTGGATGTCGTCGTACTTGCAGATTTGTGGGATCCACTGGGCGATCTCGAAGATGGTGCCCTGCTCGACCTCTTCCGAGCCCATCCGGCGCAGGTGCGGCGGGACATCAAAGGCGTACTCCATCTCGAACACGAACTGCGTCCCCGGGGCGATCGGCGCGGGGAGATCAATGCGTCCGAGCGTGTCGTAGACCTTCATGTCGAGGCTTTGACCGCCGGCGACGCCCCCGGTTCCGATAGACCCGGTACGGATCGAGGAGAAGCTGTATCCGCCGTCGAAGTCGTCTTCGAGCATCTTCATGACGCTGCCCGGCGAGCGGGATTTGGACCCGAGCGAGTCGGTGCGGAAGAGGTTCTGTTCCAGATTCATCCAGAGATAATCAAGTGTGTGCGGCGAGTTGTTGTGGTACACGACCTGCACCGACGCTTCGATCCGCCCGAGTTCTGGATCAAGGCGGGCGCTGATGGTGTAGTCGCTTTGCTGCTGCCAGTACGCCGGGCCCGGTGCGCCCGATGCGAGGCGGACCTCGGTCGGGGTTGGCCAGTCGATCGGGCGGAAGATGCTGCTGTCGGCTTGGTCGCCGGTGTTTGCTCGGCGGAAGGCCTCGTCGACCGCACCCACGGAGAGCGAATCGCCCATGCCGGGGCGCGAAGTGCGGACTTCCCCGCCGGCACAACCTACAGCCATGTTCATGATGAGCGTGATAAGCAACAACACCGGCACCACACCTACGCGACTCAGAACTGCACACCTCATCGACCATCTCCTCGGCTTTGACTGGATTGATTCGTACCAGAGGGTAGCCGGGAAGGTTGCGTGGTGCGCAGCAGCTATGAACGAACCCAGACGATGATCACAGCTTGCGGTCGAGCAGGCGATACTGCACGGCTTCGCCGATGTGCTCGGCGCGGACGGTCTCGCAATCCGCGATATCCGCGATCGTCAGCGCGATTCGGCGGATTTTGTCGTACGCACGGGCGCTGAGCCCAAGCTGGGTCATCGCCTGCTCTAAAAGAACGCGAGCCGCGTCTTCGAGCACCATGATCGTGTCGAGCTCGCGCCCCTTGAGGCGAGCATTGGGGGTATCTCCCTGGCGCTTGCGGGATCGGATGCGGGCGTTGATGACCATCTCGCGCATGGTCGCGGTGTCGGTGCCGGTGGCTTTTTTGCTCAGTTCGACCCACGGGACTGCGGGCGCTTCGACATGCAGGTCGATCCGGTCGAGCATTGGGCCAGAGAGCCTCGCCAGATACCGCTCCATCTCGCGCAAGCCGACCTCGCCGGGCGATACATCGCCCTTGGGCGTGGGGTTCATGGCGGCGACGAGCATAAAGGAAGCAGGGAAGCGGACCGTCCCGTGCGATCGGGCGATGGTGACGACATGATCCTCCATCGGCTGGCGCATGGTCTCGAGCACATTGCGGGAGAACTCGGGGAACTCATCCAAGAACAGGATCCCGTGGTGGGCCAGCGAGATCTCGCCGGCTTGCGGGATCGCGCCCCCGCCCACGATCGCGGGCGCACTGGCCGTATGATGCGGCGTGCGCACCGGACGCGATGAGACCAAGCCCCGCGCAGCATCCAAAAGCCCACGCGACGAATACACCCGCGTCACCTCGATCGCTTCCTGAGGCGTCAACGGCGGCATGATCCCGGGCAAAGCCTTGGCCATCATGGTTTTGCCGGTGCCCGCGGGACCGAGCATGACGATGTTGTGTTGCCCAGCTGCAGCAATGACCAAGGCACGCTTGACCGATTCCTGCCCCTTGATCTCGGCGAAGTCGATCGGTGCCGAGGATTGGGAGAGCATCGCATCGACATCCGTCGTGGGGTACGGCTCGAGATCAAGCGACCCGTTCATGAGCCCGACCACCTGCGAAAGGCTCGACACGCCGAACACCCGGATTCCCTCCAACACGGATGCCTCGGCGGCGTTCTCGGCGGGCACCACCACCGCGTCGAGCCCCAGCTCCTTGGCGAGCGTCACCATCGCGATCACCCCACGGATCGGACGGATCCGCCCGTCGAGGGCCAACTCCCCAGCAATCAACGCCCGGCGGGGATCAAGCCCGACGGATTCGTCCTCAAAGGAGAGCCCACCACAAGCATCCCCTTCTAGATCGAGCCCGCTATTACTCCCTGCTCCGACCAACGCCTGAGCTGGCTGACGAACTGGTTGTCTGATGGGCTGAATCACACCATTCCCTACCAGCACCCCCACCGCGATTGGCAGGTCGTACATCGGGCCTTCTTTGCGTACATCCGCCGGGGCGAGGTTGATGAGTGTGCGCCCGGCGGGCATCGGATAGCCGCTGTTGCCCATGGCGGATCGGACACGCTCGATCGACTCGCGGACCGCCGCATCCGGGAGCCCCACCACCACTTCCTTTTGCAGCTGGGTCTCGTCGAGATCAATTTCGATCTCCACGACCTGTGCGTCGATGCCTTGCAACAAGAAACTGCGAATCTTGGGTACCATACACCGAAAATAACAACACCCAAACAACTTGTCAAGCGGTTTGTTCGGGAATTGGACTGTTTTCTAAAAATCGTTCTAAACGACTGCAATCACCGCTTTTAGGCAGCGGATACCTTAAGTAAGGACCCGTTCATCGTCGGGATATAGCGAGCGATCTGTTCGAGCACCGCTTTGCGGGCGTGGCTGACGCGGGCGCTGTCCATGCTGGCGATCATCGCGTCGATGGTCGCGGGCTCGACATCGGTGGGATCGTCGAGGGCGTAGATCCCCGGGTGGGCGGTCCGCTCCAACCCCTCGGCATCATAACTGAGCTGCTCGTGGAGCTTCTCTCCCGGGCGGGCGCCGGTGAGGATCACGGGGACCGATTTGGGCGAAATACCCAGGTTGTTTGGGGCACCGATGGGTTGGCCGATGATGGCGTCGTAGCCGCAGGCTTTGATGAATCGGCGGGCGAGCCCGAAGATGTTGATCGGCTCGCCCATGTCAAGGACGAAGACCTCGCCGGAAGATTGTGAATCATGAATAGCGCCTGACATAGCCCCCGCTTGGAGCACCAAGGTCGCGGCTTCGGGGATGGTCATAAAATATCTGGTCATGCGCTCGTCAGTGACGGTCACCGGACGCCCGGCGGCGATCTGATCCGCCCAGATCGGCAGGACGGAACAGGCGGACCCGAGCACATTGCCGAAGCGGACCATGCTCAGTTTGGTGCCCGACACGATCGCCTGCTGCTTGCGGGCCAGCGACTGGACATACATCTCGGCGAGGCGTTTGGTTGCGCCCATCACATTGACGGGGTTGACCGCTTTGTCCGACGAGATGAGCACGAAACGCTCGACGCCCGTGGCGATGCTCGCGTCGGCGATGGACTTGGTGCCAAAGAGATTGTTGGTGACGGCGTGGGACGGGTGGTCTTCCATCAGCGGCACATGCTTGTGGGCCGCGGCGTGGACCACGACCTGCGGGGCGTAGCGCTGCAGCAGGCTCAGCGTGCGCGGGGCATCGACCACATCGTGGAGCACCGCGACGCGGTTGAGCTTCGGGAAGCTCTCTTTGAGCTGGCGATCGACCTCGAAGAGCGCATTCTCGGAGCGTTCCATCAGCACGATGGTGCTCGGCGAGAAGGTCGCGATCTGGCGGACGAGCTCGGAACCGATCGAGCCGCCGGCCCCGGTGACGAGGACGGTTTTGCCGGTCAGGGTCTCGGCGACGAGGTCGCGATCGATGGTGTGGGCCTGGCGTCCAACAAGCTTGGCGAGGTCGATCCGCGGTGCACCAACGGCCACGGTCGGCGATGCGGTGACCTGCGGGGCGCAGCTGAGCAGCTCATCCATAGGCGGCACAAAGCGTTCGACCACGCCGGCGCGGTGCAGCGAGATGCTGATCTCGCGCCACATCGAGCGGTGCGAAGCGGGCAGGGTGACGATCGCGCTGGCGATCTCGTGGGCGGCGCACAAGGCGATCAGGTCGTCGGCGGATCCGAGCACGGGGAGCCCTTCGATGGTTGTCTGTTCGGCTTCATCTATAAGGGCCACACCAATAAGCTCCGGCGGGTTCTCGACGAGGGCGAGTTGGCGGATGACCAGCGAGCAGGCTTGGGCGGTGCCGACGATGATCGAACGATTCTGGACGGGGGTGGACATGGACTCCCTATCGGCTCGATCTAACGAAAACATGCCCATTTTCGCTCGCCGGGGGCAATCTATGCGCCCGAATCCGGGTATCCTCTGCCCGTATGCTCACCCGATTGACCGCTCAGCTTGAATCCATCGACGAAGGATCGATCCCCACCCTGACGGTGGCGGTGTCGCCGACGGTTGCGATTGAGGTGCTGATCCCGGCGTATCTGGCGAGCGAGCTTGAGCCTCAGATCGGGACGACGATCACGCTCTATACGCATCTGTACCTCGAATCGCAGGGGCAGGGCACGAGCTTTCTGCCCCGGGTGATCGGGTTCGCAAGCGTCGCGGATCGCTCGTTCTTCGAGATTTTCACGACCGTCAAGGGCGTTGGCTCCAAGAAGGCTCTCCGCGCGATGATCGAGCCCCCGGCGTCGATCGCGGCGTCGATCATCGCCAGGAACGCCAGCGCCCTTGTCAAGCTCCCCGAGATCGGCAAGCGGACCGCCGAGACGATCATCGCCCAGCTCAGCGGCAAGGTCGAACGATTCGCAGGCGATGCGATCATGGGACAGGCACCGGCACAGGCCGGCAGTTTCATCGAGCATCCGACCCTGCCCGCAGCCGCGATCGAAGCCATCGCGGCCCTGGTCGCTCTGGGCGAGCAGCGAGCAAACGCTGAGCAAAAGGTCCAGCTCGCCCTCACGCGGACCCCTCAGGACGCCGATGTCGATACCATTGTGGGCGCGGTCTTCGCGGGGGCTTAACCCCCACAATCCGCCACAATTCGTTCATCCACCATACGATTTCCATTCTTGATAACGGCAAAGGACCTGCATGCGATACTCAATGATCATGGCCGGCGGCTCGGGGACGCGTTTGTGGCCCATGTCGCGCGATGGGCAGCCCAAGCAGCTCATCAAGTTCATCCATCAGGGCAGCCGGACGGTCTCTTTGCTCGAGATCGCGGCCCAGCGTGCGTCCAAGCTGGTGCCGAGCGATAAGCAGTATATCTGCACGGGCGAGCGGTACCGGGCGCAGATCCGTGAGGGCTTGCCGAGCTTTGATGATGCCCACATTCTTGGTGAGCCTCAGCCAAGGGACACCGTCAACGCGGTCGCTTTCGCGGCGGCGGTGTTTGCCAAGGAAGACCCCGACGCGATCTTCTCGGTGCTCACCGCGGATCAGCTGATCGAGCCCGACGATGTGTTCAACGCGGCGATGGAACTCGGATACAAGTTGGTCGAAGAAGATCCGTCGCGGTTGGTGACCTTTGGTATCAAACCCGATCACCCGGCGACGGGCTATGGCTACATCGAGCATGGCGAGACGCTGCCTGAGACCGACGGGCAGGCCTTCAAGGTGGCTCGGTTTGTCGAGAAGCCGCCGCTGGAAAATGCCGAGGCCTATGTCCAGTCCGGTCGTTACGACTGGAACGCGGGGATGTTTGTCTTCCACGCGGGGACCTTCCTCAAGCTTTATGAACGCTTCATGCCCGAGAACGCCGAGCTGATCGCGCACATGGCCAAGGCTTGGGGCACGGAAAAGCAGCAAGCAGTGCTCGATGAGATCTATCCGCAGCTCACCAAGACCTCGGTGGACTACGGCATCATGGAACCCGCAGCCAACGAGTCCGATGTCTCGATCATCGGGGTCAAGATGGATATCTCATGGCTCGATGTCGGGTCGTGGCCGGCGTATGGCGAGACACTCGACGCGGATGAGAACGGGAACAAAGCCGCGGGGCTCAACATTGCGAGCTTTGATTCGTCCAACAACATCGTTATCGGCGAATCCAACGAAGACCACACCATCGCTCTGGTCGGTTGCGACGATCTGATCGTGATCCGCACCGAGCGCGCGACGCTGGTGATCCCCAAAGATCGCGCCCAGGACATCAAGAAACTGCACGACGAGCTGCCTGATGGGCTCAAGTAAGCGAACCGTATTTAGTCGTCAGCGTTGACCAGTTCGAGGACGGCTTGGGCGATCAGGCGGTCGTTTTTGTGCTGAAAGTGCCCGTCGCTGACAAAGCTCTGGGGATCGGTCGAATCGAACAGATCGACTGTTGAGATCACCGCGACGCCTTGCTCGGCGAGCTGGTCTCTGAGCCATATGTCGAGATGCCCGGGCTCGTTGCGGGCGTGGAGCAGGAGCACGACCAAGCGTTGGCCATCGGCTTGGCATTGTTCATGCATCGTCGTCAAGATCTTGGGGACCGCGGCCATCACCGGGTGATCGGTTTTGTAGCCGGCTTTGGGCGTATATACCTGCTTGTTCGCCTGACCGATTTTTCGTGAGGCCCACGCTCGTCGGACAAGGCGGATCATGGCCGATTGGTCGGTGATGGATCGCTCAAAGCCGAAGCTGTCCCAGTACGCGTCGTGCTCTTGAATCGCTGCGAGTTGTGTGTCCCATGCTTCGCCCTGGGCGCGATACGCCTGGACGAACTGGTCGCGCTCCATAATCGGGGGGGCGGTCTCGACGAGCTGACCATCTTCAAGCGTGAACTTCGGGTAGGCAAACGGTGCGGGGCTCTCGGGGGTGTAGCCCAGCCCGGTCATGCCCTGCATGTAGGGGATCGACGAGGAGAGCACTCCCACGATCACCGTGTCCGCCTGCGATCGCCACGGGTCGGCTTGGATGAGGGCCATCGAGTGTGACAAGGGCGCACCGGGGCCCGCGCGGGTCAGGATGCCCAGTGATGGGTCGAGTTGTTCGAGCTCGCGGGCGATGTTGTTGGTGAACGACATGCCGAAGAACATCAGCTTCTGATCCGCGGCGTTCCACGCGTCCGTCGCGGGGTAGAGCTCCGTAGGCACCCAACCCGCCTTGACGATGTTGGTCGGCTCTTGGTCGGCGCGCCCGACTGTGCGATCGAGCTTGGCTTCGATGCTGTAGCCATAGCTAAAGAAGCGTTCGAGCGAGCCCGATGGATCGCGATCGTTTGGCCCCATCGAAAACTTCGCGGCCACCACCAGCTCGAAGCCCGCCATGACCACAAGAATCCCCGCACCGAACCACAGCGCACTGCGAACGCGTGAACGCTTCGAGAGCGGCTGATCAGAACCAGTCTGAGAACTGGACTCAGAACTGGAAGTAGATGAATGTGCTTGCATCATTGTTGAGTCCCATCAGGAGCAGAATTATGAGCACACCCACGAGGAGCCCACGCACGAACGGGTGCCACGAACGATAAAAAGTATCTCTGGAATTGGCGTAGGTCATCGCTTCCCACGGGATCAGGAAGCACAGCCCCAGCAGCGTCGCCAACGGCGGACGCGGGAACGAGACATCCGCCCAGCCCGCACCCCACCCGGAGGGCGTGAAGAGGAGACTGGTGAAGTCGACAATCTGTGTGAACGAGTCCGCCCGGAAGAGCAGCCAGCCGTAGCAAGTGAGCTGGAAGAACAAAGCGGTGCCAACAAGGTAGAACAGCATGGATCGACCACGCCCAAAGAGCGATGCTGATTCATCTGAAGGTTCTTGCTTGGGCTTAGTGAACACACGGAACATACACAGCAACGCACCCTGATAGATCCCCCAGAGCACGAAGTTCCACGCGGCCCCGTGCCAGAGCCCGCCGAGCACCATGGTGATCATCAGGTTGCGATACAGGCTCACGGTCGAGCCGCGGTTGCCACCGAGGGGGACATACAAATAATCCCGCAGCCAGGTCGAGAGCGAGATGTGCCAGCGGCGCCAGAAATCGCTCGGATTCCGTGCAAAGTATGGTCCACAAAAATTATCCATCAGGTCGATCCCGAAGAGCTTGGCCGTGCCCCGGGCGATGTCGGTGTACGCGGAGAAATCACACAGGATCTGGAACGCGAAGGCGTAGGTCGCCAGCGTGACATCCAGCCCCGAGACATCCGAACCCGTGCCGTAGATGGCGTCGACCTTGGCGCTGAGCCCATCGGCGATGACGATTTTCTTCATCAGCCCCAGCAGGATCAGGAATGCCCCACGCGAGCAGCCCTCGAAGGTGATCACGCGTTGCTTGCTCAATATGGGCAGCAGGTGGCTCGCCCGCTCGATCGGGCCGGCGACAAGCTGGGGGAAGAAGGCGACGAAGAGGGCGAAGTCGATGAGTTTATCTGTTGGCTGGAGCTTTCGGCGGTAGATATCGATCGTATAGCTCAGGGTCTGGAAGGTGTAGAACGAGATCCCCACGGGGAGCACGATCTGCAGCGCGGGGCGGTGGGCCTCGAGCCCCATCCCATCGAGCAGCGCCACGGCACTGTCCACGAAGAACCCGAAGTACTTAAAGAACCCGAGCATCGACATATTGGCGATGACCGAGACCGCCAGCAAGTGCTTGCGTCGTTTGGGATCCTCGACGCGGACGAGCGATCGGCCCACCCAGAAGTCGATGAAGGTCGAGATCACGATCAGCGAGAGGAATCGCCAGTCCCACATGCCGTAGAAGTAGTAGCTGGCGATCAGCAGGAGTATGTTCTGTCCGCGGAGCTTGAGCAGGCGGTAGGCAACCCAGACGATGAGCAGAAACACGAAGTATTCGATGGATGCAAAGTTCATGGGCTTTGGGGTGCAGAGAGCTGCTTCGTCTGGCTATTCGTCTGGATAACTGACATGATTGGGTTTGTGTCTGGGTGTATCGACCCGCTGGGGGGTTCACTTCTACAAATGTTTTCCCCGTGTCCGCTTACTACCATAGCCCATGCGTGTTTTTTCGATCGATCTTGGTGACCAACGCACTGGGCTGGCCCTGGGCGATCGAATCACGAACATCGCTTCGCCGATCGGGTTGATAGAAGTCCCGATCGACCGGAATGATGGGCAGGCCCTGCTTGACGAGATTCTTCGTCAGCTGTTGGCCAATGTGGGCGGTGTGTCTTCGGGTGCACCTACGGGCCCGGGGAGCCAATCGGATACGGAGCTGTTGATTGGGATGCCGCTGAATATGGACGATTCTGAGGGGCCGAGGGCGAAGCTGGTCCGGGTGTTCGCTCAGCGATTGGCCAATGAATCTGGGCGGGCGGTGGTCCTGATCGACGAACGCAGGACCTCGATCGCGGCTGATGCCCGGATGGCCCAGACGGGGCTGACGCATAAGCAGAAGAAGAAACGCCGAGACGCGATCGCGGCGGCCACGATCGCTCAATCGTACCTGAATGACCCGGATATGGCGATCGACACGATCTGGCCGATGGAATCAGCGTAAACACTGCCGGGTCCGCAACATCGCGGGGGCTCAGGCGTTAAGAAAGAGTAGATGATGCCACTCCTAATCCAATATGCGCTCCAAGCCGTGCTCGCCTCGTCCATCTCTATCGGAGCGCCCGCTACGATCGAGCCCAACGCCGCTCCTGAAACACCGATTGAGCAAGCCGAGCCTACGGCAAACGATTCGAAGTACGCCGATGCCCGGGCCCTGCTCGATGCGCTCTCGGCGAACGATCAAACCACCAACTCGCTGACGGGCACGGTCCGCTTTACGACGATCAATGCTTTGGAGAACGATCGACAGACCCGCACGGGCGATCTCTTGATCGCCCGTAAACCCGACGGCAGCGGGCGGAACTACGCGGTGAAGTTTAAAACGCTCGAGATCGACGATCGGCGGGAGAACATCGCCGAGCACTATATCTTTGATGGGCGTTGGCTCGTCGAGCGCCTGCCCGAGGACAAGCAGTTCAACAAGCGTGAGCTGGTGCCCAAGGGCAAGACGCTCGATCCGATGGAGCTGATGCGCGATGCCCCGTTCTGGGTCTCGGTGGGGAGCGATCAGGACCGCCTGCTCGCATCCTACAACGCGGAGTTGCTTGAGCCGAGCGTCGGTTTGACTGACAATGAGGACTTCCCCGAGTTGGCATCGCTGGCTGAGAAGCCGTACATCAAGAGCGCGATCCAGCTTGAGCTCGAACCCAAGCCGGGAAGCAAGTTTGAAGATGACTGGGAGAAGGTCCGGATCTGGTTCGATGCCGAGACGCTCGAACCCGTGCTGTATATCAAGGCCGAGTGGACGGGCGATCTGCAGATCGTCGAGCTCTTTGGGGTCAAGACCAACACCGAGATCGCCCAAGCCGTGTTCGACACCACCTCGCCGGGCGAACGCTCGGGCTGGAATATCCAGGTGTCCAACTGGAGAGGGCAAGAATGAACCCGCGTGTGCTTGCGAGGCTGGCCCATGCGCTGGCGATTGGTGTGCTGATAGTTGGGACGCAATCAGTTGCTGCTCAGCCTGAGCAGCCAGATCAACCTGCCCGGCCTGACCTGCACGACCACACGCACCAAGCCGCCGATCGTTTGGGTGCACCCGACGAACTCGGGGTGACTTCTCAGGCGCTCAAAGATCAACTCAACGCCTCGTTTCTCAGCGACAGCGAGCGGGCCTTACTGCGGGTCGATCACGGGGTGTGGACGCCCGAGGACCTTGAAAACCCGGTGTATCTGGCGAAGGCCGCGCTGGCGGTGGGTCTGTATGACCATCCGAGCCTGCTTGATGCGGACGCCGACGCGATCGATCGGGCAGACGCTGCGTTGATGCGTGGAGAGCCGGCCCTTGCGCTCGAACTCATTCCGGTTGCCAACTCACCGCTGAGTATCAAAGAGCTTTGGCTCCGCGCACATGCCCAGCAAATGCTCGGGCAGACCCGACGGGCGATCGGCACGCTCGAAGCCATCGAAGAACAGATGGGCGCGACCACCATCGACGATGCGGACACCATCGCGACGGGGGTCGAGGGGTTGATCTTGCTGACGCAGCTGCGCGGGCCTCAGGGTGATGCGAAGGAAGAATACCAGACGCTGGCCAAGCTGCTGGCCAACGCCCGCGACAACCTCGATCGGCTCAGCTGGCGGGTGCGATTCGTAGAAGCCAAGCTGCTCTACGCGCACAACAACTACAAAGATGCCCACGCGGCGGCTGTCGAGACGCTGCGCCTGCATCCACGCAATGCCCAAGCCGCGGCCATCATCGGAAACATGGCGGTGGACTCGTTCGACTTTGATACCGCCGACGAGATCGCCCGCAAGCTCGATCTGATCGCGGCGAGCAGCATGCACTCGGTCGCCGAGAGAGTGCAGGCCCAAGAAGATTTCGATCCGACGCAGGACTTCCCGCCCACGCTGCATTCCTCAATCATTCGCGCCCGGGTGTCGCTGCGTCGCAAGGACCCGCAGGGCGCGGAGTACGCGCTCGATCCGATCCTGGCGTCAATGCCCGATCAGCGCGATGCGCTCGAACTCAACGCCGCGGCCGCCGCGGCGGGGTTCCGGATGCGCTCGGTCAATCATCTGCTCGATCAGTACGACGAGCTTTCGCCGGGCTCGCCCGACGCGATGATGCGGGTGGCCGACACGCTCGGAGAGTTTCGCCAGTATGAACTTGCGGAGTCGATGTATAACCAGGTCATCGAGCGCGCGCCGTTCTACGCCCATCCCCGCCTTCGGCTCGGGCTGCTGCTGGTGCAGGCGGGCAAGGACACCCTCGCGCGCACCACGCTCGAAGAAGCGTTGGCGCTCGACCCGTTCGATCTGCGCGCCCAGAACTCGCTGACGCTCGTCACCGAACTGGGCTCGTACGCGACGATCGAGAGTGAACACTTTATCGTCCGCTACAAGCCCGACACAACCGATTCGATCCTCGCCCACGAGATGCCCGCGGTGCTCGAACGCATCCATGAGCGGGTGTGCTCCGATCTGCCCGGCGGCGTGGACTATGAGCCGAAGACCAAGACGATCATCGAGCTGATGCCCAATCACGAGTGGTTCGCGGTGCGGATCGGTGGGATGCCGTCTATTCATACGATGGCCGCGTCGACCGGGCCGGTGATCGCGATCGAAGCGCCCAAGGACGGGCAGAAATCGTCCGTCGGGCACTACGACTGGGAGCGGGTGCTCCAGCACGAGTACACCCACACCGTCAACCTCGCCCGGACGCGCAACCGCGTGATCCACTGGATGACCGAGGCCAACGCCGTCTTCAACGAGGACGCGCCGCGCTCCTCGCAGACCTGGGCCCTGCTGCTCAATGCGTACGAGAATGATGAACTGTTTGATCTCGTCGAGATCAACACCGCGTTTGTGCGCCCCAAGAAGCCCAGCGATCGTGGGTTGGCGTATGCACAGGGCGCGTGGATGTTCGAGTACATCGTCGAGCGGTTCGGCAAGGAGGCATCGCTGGAAATCTACGACGCGTCAGCCGCGGGTCGATCATCGCGCGACGCGTTTGCCCAGGTGCTCGGCGCTGAGCCTCGGGCGTTCTTGCAAGAGTTTAAAGCGTGGGCCCACGACCAGCTGCTCGATCGTGGCTTGATCTTGGCTGATGGCGTGCCCGATCTTTCGGAGCTCTTCGACACGAGCGACGAGCAACCAAACAAAGCAAATATGCCCACCGTCGATGAGCTGACGGACCTGCTCGAGCAATACCCCGACCACCCGCAGCTCGTCACGCTTCGGCTCGGGTTCGCGTTGCTCGGAGCCGACACACGCCTCTCGCCCGAGCTCGTCGCCATGCTCGAGCACGCGTGCGATGTTCGCCCAACGGACGAATCCCCCCACCAGCGTCTCGCCAAGCACTACCTTGCCGGCGAGACGCACGAAGAACGCGCCAAGGCCATCCCGTACCTTGAGTACCTTGATGTGCGCGAGACCTACTCGCCGGCCTTCGCCGCGGAGCTTGCGTTGCTCTATGCACGCTCGGACGACCCGCTCGATCAGCACCGTGCGATGGACAAGGCTTTGCGGGCGGTGTCGATCGCCCCCTACGACGCCGACCAGCGCGAGCGGGCGGCGCGTGTGGCGTTGCTGACAAAGAACAATGCCGAAGCGGTGCACCAGCTCGAAGCGTTGATCCAGCTCGAACCCGATCGAACAATCCACCAGCGTCGGCTCGACGCATTGATCGCGCAGTTGGGCGATTGAACTTCAATGGTGTTGAAGAGCGTTGAGCGTATCAGGACGCGATGAGCATCTCGTTGGTTTCTGGCTTGCTCGGGCTTTGGGCATCCTCGGATTCGATCGTCGAACCTTGTTCGAGCTCTTTCATCCACACGCTATACCGAGCATGCAAGTCTTCGGCGATTTCGGCGTTGCCCATGCCCGAATCCGAATAGTCGATCGGCTTCATCACCTTCACGCGGGTGTTGGATCGTGTCCAGAGTGAGTCCCAGGCGCTGGGGGCCTGCGTCGGGGTGCCCTCGATGAGTACGGGGAGCACGCGGGCGCCGGATCGTTTGACCAAGACACCGACGCCGGGGGCGAAGCGGAGGAGCTGGCCGGCGGGGCGTTCGATTTTGCCCTCGGGGAAGATGCCGATGACGCCGCCATCGTCGAGGTGGGCGCGTGCCCTCCGGAGCCCGGTCCGCCCGTGGCGATTGCGGGCGATGAAGATCACGCCCGCCCAGTTCCAGAACCAGCCCATCCCACGCAGACGCATGTCGTCGGCCATCAGCCAGCTGATCTTTGTCGGCACCGACAGGCTCACAAGGATCGGGTCGACGCCGGCGGTGTGGTTGCACACCACGATCATGGGCCCGCCCAGATCATCGAATGCCCCGTCCTCGGCTTCCACCGTCAGATCGTGCATGCCCCGAGCATAACCGAACCCTAACATATAGAGGAAGCCGTTGATCGGTGTGAGCGCGGGCTTCCACAGCTTCCCGTAGGCTTGGCCGCCGAGAAAACACCCGATTCCGACCAGAATCAGCACCAAAATGATCCAAAGTGTGAGCACCATCGTGTTTATGTTAGCATTTGCAAATCTCGGGTTCCACCGGTTTGTCCATTTCCAGATCAATTGTCATGATTCTCGTGCGCTCCACCCGCCTGCCGATCGAAACACACCCATACACTTCCCGTATGCAGGACCTCTGGCAATCCAACCGACAAACCGCGGTCGACTCGATCGCCCCGCTCGCGGCTCGGGTCCGACCCGAATCCCTTGAACAAGTTGTCGGCCAGACGCACCTGATCGCACCGGGAAAACTGCTCCGGCGGATGGTCGATGCCGATGCCCTCACCTCGGTGATCCTCCACGGCCCACCGGGGACCGGAAAAACCACCCTTGCTCATGTCATCGCCAAGGCGACTTCTCGCCGATTTGTGCGCGAGAACGCCGCGTCGGTCGGGGTCAAACGCATCCGCGAGATCATTGACGACGCGTACCGCGTATTAGGCGATTCCGGGAAACGCACCATTCTGTTCCTCGACGAGATCCACCGGTTCTCCAAGTCGCAGCAGGATGTGCTGCTCGCCGATGTTGAGCGGGGGCTGATCACGCTCATTGGGGCGACCACCGAGAATCCGTTGTTCGCGGTCAACGCCGCGCTGATCTCGCGCTCGACGCTCTTTCGGCTCGAATCGCTCAGCGAGGACGAAACCGTCGAGCTCATCGAACGCACCATCGTCCACCCGGACGCATTCCCCGATCTGACCATCACCATCGACGACGACGCGAAACAAGTCTGGGCGATCAAGTCCGAGGGCGATGCCCGACGGGCGCTAACGGCGCTCGAAGTAGCCGTGCTTTCGTCGATGGGGGCAAACAAGAACTCGGGCAACGGCACGATCCACATCGACAAGCAGACCGCAGAAGATTCGATCCAGCACAAGCTGGCGACCTACGGCGACGACGGGCACTACGACGCGGCGTCGGCGATGATCAAGTCTGTTCGCGGGTCTGATCCGGACGCGGCCCTGTATTGGATCGCCCGGATGCTCGACGCGGGCGAAGACCCGCGGTTTATCTGTCGGCGGCTGGCGATCCTGGCGAGCGAGGACATCGGCAACGCTGACCCACGGGCCGTGGTCATCGCGCAGTCATGCTGGGACCTGGTCGAACGCATCGGCATGCCCGAAGCCCGGATCACCATCGCCCAGTGCGCGACTTACTTGGCGTGCTGCCCCAAATCAAACGCGGCGTACCGCGCCATCGACGCGGCCCTCGACGATGTCCGCAAGAACCGTGTGCTGCCCGTGCCGATGTACCTGCGCGACAAGAACACCTCGCCGCAATCTACAAGCGATGGTTCGGGCAAACGCGTTCGCCTGCTCGGGGGCGAGAAGTACGAATACTCGCACAATAGCGACGATCAGCTCTCGGGCCAGGACTACCTCGGCGTGGACAAACGCTACTACGAGCCCAAGGACATTGGGGCCGAGCGGGTGCTCAAGGGGTATCTCGACGAGGCCCGCGCCCGCCAGGAAGAACGCAAAGACCGACCCAATGATTAATCGGTGAGGCGTTTGAGGCGTTTGAAGGGCTCAGATTCCATCAAGGATTCGTCCACGCTCTGCGGCCCATATTCAACCGCCTTGCGACCCTCCTCATGGACAATATTGGGATCGGCCCCGGCATCGAGCAGGATACTGATGAACTCCGGATTCTTGGCCATCACCACGGCCATCATCAGCGGCGTGCCACCCAGGAAATACTGGCCGTTGATATCGATCCCTCGATTGATCAGTGCCTCAAGAATCTGAGTCTCTGTCCGATTGTCGAACAGGCAGACCAAGGCATGGTCCTGTTTGTCATTGATCGAGTCAAGCTTCGCGCCCGCCTCGATCAAGAACACGCTCATTTCTGGTTTTCTGTTGTACTCGAGCGCGGACATCAACGGCGTGTACTCCAGTTCTCCGCGCTGATCGATCTTGGCACCAGCATCAAGAAGTGTCTTGGCAATCATCGGATTCGGATTTAATGCCGCGGCATAGGAAAGCAGTGGACTCCCTGCTGAATCCAGCACATCCATATCGAGCCCAGAGTCGATCAAAATTTCCAATACCTCGACGCTCGGGTTGTGAGCCGCAGCGATCTGCAGCAGCGTGAGTCCTCGAGAGTCGAGTGCCTGTATATCTGCACCCGCATCGAGAAGAATACGGATTGTTTCTGCAGATTCGCTCGACTTCGCGGCTTGCATCACAACCGAAGCACCATCAGGCCTCACAAAGTGTACATCCGCACCACCATCAACCAATTGCTTGGTCACTTGCGGATCAGCATTCCGTTCTACTGCGAGCATCAATGCACTCAACCCCAACGGCGGCATGACATTCACCTCTGCACCAGCTTGTATAATCATGTTGACAAATTCAGCGCTATTTGTGTCCTTTAGTATCGCATACATCAGTGGTGAAAGCCCCGTTTGATCTTGATGATCAATGTCTAAACCAGCTTTGATGAGCGAATCTAGTATTACACTGCTCTCACTTTGTCCTACAGCAAAGAACAATGCAGTCCGTCCTTCTTTATCTGTTGAATGTAATGGGACTCCCGATTGAATTAATAGTTCAACTACACGCGGATCGGTAGTGTACCGCGCAGCTGTTATCAATGGAGTCCAATCGTTGTAGTACAACGACCGCAAGTTTCCGCCCGCAGCAATAAGAACTCGAAGAACTTCTATCTCGTTGTTTGACGAAATCGCCGCATGAATCGGCGTGAGCCCGTCATCTGCCACAGCGTTCAGATCTGCCCCAGAATCAATCAAAAACTGGATGAGGTCCGGATTTGGATCGAAGCCGGCTGCGAGCATGAGCGGAGTAAACCCTGCGAGCGATACAGAGTTGACATCCGCCCCAAGCTCAACGAGCACACGGATAACTGATTGCGATGGATTAAACTTCGCAGCCGCCATGAGTGGATTGACACCCTCTGTGGAATCGGTGGCCTCAATATCTGCCCCAGCATGAACTAACACACGACACACATCCGGATCGGGATGAATAGCTGCTGCAAGAAGCAACGGCGTTGCGTCATCGGAATTACGAGCGTTGACATCAGCCCCGACATCGATCAATCCTTGAATCACACCGAGCTCGGCCTGGGCGACGATGGCTTCGATGAGTTGATCTTCGATGCTCGGGGGTACTGCTGATACGACCTCCGGCGATTGCTCTGGATCGACTTGCCCCACACCCGGAGCCGCAAGGAAGACCAAGGACATCACACATGCGGCTTTGAGCATCATCTCTCTTCTCCATGACTCGGTTGCGAATCTGACTGGCACGCAGCTCGATGGCTGCATAAAAAATCCCCAGCGGATGATAGTGCACCGCTGGGGATATATGGAAGTGAGGTTATATCTTTGATTCATCGCTGAATCAAAGCGTGTTCATGCTTACGGGCAGCCCGCACCGAACAGATCGAGGAAGATCGAGATATCGAAGAAGTCGAAAATCTCGTTGTCGTCCATGTCGGCGATGGGGTCCGAGTCTCCAAATCCATCGAGGAAATCGGAGACATCGAAGAAGTCGAGCACGCCGTCGCCGGTGAGGTCGGCCAAGCAAGGCTCGGCGCCTGATTCGTGGGAGATCAGGGAATCACCCAGGCTCGTCTCTGAGAGCGATGGGCCCGCGACGGTCGCGATGAGCCCGGCCCCGCCGCCACGCTCGAAGAACTCGATCCGGATCTGGTGCCAGCCCGCGCTCAGCGGCTTGGTGCCCGTCCGGCGGACCATGCCGTGGAGCCCGTCGTTGTTGATGATCAGTTCATCGCCGATGTAGAGCTTGGAGCCGTCGTCGGAGTTGATCGAGAAGGTGTGCACGCCGCTGGTCTCGGCGAAGACATAGCCCGTGAAGACCGCGGCCACATCTTCTGAGCGGCCCGAGTTCATGAAGTTGCCGTTGGTGGATGCGTAGTCGACATCCATCGAGACATCCTCGGCGTACGGAGTCAGCGTATCAAAGTTGGGCAAGTTGCTCAGCTGATTCACGCTGTAGTAATCCACATGCATGCCGGCGATCGGGCTCGAGCGGACATCTGGTGTGCGGAGCGCTTCGACATCAATCGAGACGACCGCGGTCTGTGCGCCCGAGACGCCGGAGATGGTGTACTCGAAGGTGTCCACGCCGTCGTAGCCGTCGGCTGGGGTGTAGCGGAGGATATCGCGTCCGCCCGGGCCCTGGCCTGTGAGCACTTCGACGCTGCCGCCGTTGTCTGATGCGCTATCCACACCGGCGAGCAAGAACGCTTCGCAGGACTGGCTCTCGTCGTTGCCCAGCACATCGAGCATGATTGATTCGTTCATCAGTGTGCTCGCGAAGTCGGGCACCGCGGTGACGCCGTCGCCGATCAGGTCACACCCGATATCATCGAGGAACCCGAGGATGGTGTCTTTGACGCGTGGGTGGAAGTCGAGCACGATGTTGCTCAGCCCGCCCGAGCAGCCGTGGCAGTAGGACATGATGGTGCCGCCGAATGGATCGGAGCAATCACCGTTGCCGCACCCGTCGATCGCGGGCGAGTAGCTGTGGGTGTGCCCGGTGCCGAAGTTGTGTCCGAGTTCATGGCTGGCGACGATCAGGTCCCAGTTGCCATGGCTGTGATCAACCAGCGGGTAGGGGAACGAGCCGACCATGTGGGCCGATACGCCGTAGCCGTACTCGGTGTTGCACAGTGCGCTGACATACGCGACACCGCCGTACTCTGGGTCGGTGCGTCCGGTGAAGTAGTGCACCGTCGAACGCTGGATGTGGTTCATGTTGGCGTTCCACTCGTTGAACACCAGGTTGAGCGGATCGCCCGCGGCTACCGAATACGGATCGGAGTTGTCGCCCCAGACCCGCAGGAACGGGATCGACAGGCGGACATTGAGCTCGCGTTCGTAGATCTCGGAAATCGCGCCCATGAGCGAGACGAGGTAGGCGGCCGACGCGTCGGTGTTGCCATCGAAGAGGCGGTCGGTGAACTCCCAGTCCGTCTCGATCGCGATCGCGGCGATGCGGCAGGTCGTGTCGCCTCGGCTCGCGCTCGGGCCATACTCAACCGGTGGGCCGTTGGGCTCGAGGGCCAGCATGCCGGCGTCGTAGCCGCACAACGCGGGCGCGTTGGCGGGGTCGATCACATCATCCATGCGCACGCTCTGGAGTGCTTCTTTGAGTTCTTTTTCCTGAGCGTACGGGCCGGTGGAGACGGAGATGAGATCGCCGTTGATCTCGACATAGCCGTTGGTGCCGAAGGGCGAGACGGCGAGGTATGCGGTTGAATCCGGGATGCCCGCGACGATGCCCGAGAGCATGATCACATCGGGGCGCTCGAGCTGCTGCTGCCCGTCCTTGGTGCCGACAACAAGCTGGGCGTCCGGCGCGAGCACATTGATGCGCTCGAGTTGGAGATCGACATAGCCCTCGGAGATCAGCAGCTCGTTGACCCGCACATAATGCCCCTGATGGAGCGACTTGAGCATGCTGTACTCGAGCTGGGTGCCCGCGAGCTGCATGACTTCGGTGGGCTGGGCTTCGAACACGGGCTGATCGAGCGTCACGCCCTGCAGTCCGGATTGGTCGAGCGATTGAACTGATTTGATCGACTGGGTTTGCCCCTGGGCAACCCCCGCGATCAGACACACAAGCGAGGCGCTGCACGCCTTGAGACTCCACATAACTATTCCTCCACAAGAGTACTCGGCTTTTGCCGATCCTCTGTTCTTTCAAACTGGTTGTTCCAACCTGTTTATGTATCCGGCTCACACGATCGAGCCGGGCTCATGGGTGGGGCTTGCGTACAGATTGAGTGTTCTCGAGAGAACGCTCGACCCCGGTGCGCTTTCGCGCTGCGGACCAGAGAGACAGGCCCGCATGACCCCGCCGACGGGCTTTGATGTAGTCAAAAACAGGCTACACCCGAAGCGGGGATCCACAGACTATCCGAAGGAACGCCGCATCGGGTGCAGAAAATGTGAAACTTTGAGCCAATTTACAAACCAAAGACCGAACACAAGCACCGGTTGAGTGTTTGCTTACAGGCAGCCGCTGCCGAACGCGTCGAGGAAGGCGGAGACATCAAAGAAATCGAAGACCCCGTCATCGGTGAAGTCCGAGGCATCATTTTGTGAGCCGAACCCATCAAGGAACGCGCTGACATCGAAGAAATCAAGGATGCCGTCGCTGGTCAGGTCCGCGGGGCAATGGTCGGCGCAGGTGCCGTGCATAGTGCAGAAGAGGCGCACCTCCACGATCGGCGAGGTCGCGAACCCATCGGTTGCCCCCGGATCGCTCACCCGCCACTGCATGTATCGGCTCTGCCCGTCGAGCCCGACGATGTCGGGGATCGGGTAGGCCATGGTCCCATAGCCTTCGCCCGCGCCAACTCCTTCGAGGGTGATCGGGCCGAGCAGCTCGTCCTGTGCCAATACCCCGTCGGCTGGCGGGTCGTTGGACACCACCACCCACGCCTGAGCCCCACCCAGCGCCGAGTCGATCCCGAGTTTAAAATCATCATTCCCCAAGTTTGGCGGCGACAACGCGATCATGCTCGGCATCGCACCCCCGCTCCCGGCCACGCCATCGCTCACCGTCAGTGGGTTCTGCGCTGATTGCTCGCTGTGGAGCATCGGGCGATCGAACGGAAACTCCTCATTGGCCACGCGCTGATCGGTCAGCCCGTTGACAATAAAGTTGACGACATCGCCCTGCACATTGGGCGGGAACGCGATGGGCACATTGAGCAGGGGGTCGCGGTTCTGGGCGAACGAGACCTGCCCGTTGCGCCGGGCGTAGAAATCAAACACCTCGTTGATGTTGGAGAGCTGACCGTTGTGCATGAATCGATCGCGGAGCCCGACATTGCGCAGCGATGGCACCTTGAATCGCCCGCGGTCCGCGGCAATGTTGGTTACCTCAAATCGCCCAGCATCCTCGGCGATCGGGCGCAGCCCGATGTTGCGGAACCCGTTGCCGGTGAACTCGCTGCCGATATGGCAAGCCGAGCAGCGCGAGCCGTTGAACGCGTTGAGCCCGTTCTGCTGGCGATTCGTCAGGGCCTGCTGATCACCGGCGACGAACGCATCGAACGGAGTCTGATCCGGGACCAAAGTCCGTTCATAGGTCGCGATCGCCATCCCGATGCGGGACGCGGTGATCTGTTCGTCGCCAAAGGCGAGGGCGAAGAGCTCGGGGTAGCTGCTCCCGGTGAGCACGAAGCCGAGCATGTCGCTGGTCAGGTCAGACGCCAGAGCCATCGGGCGGGCGTGGGTGAGCTTCTCGATCACCTGTTCCCAGCTGCGATCCGAATGCGCCATCTCGACACTCGACAGAATCGGTTCGACGGCTTGGCTTTCGAGCGCCCCGCCCGATTGGATCACAACTTGCCCTGTCTGCGGATCGACAAACTGATCAGTCGCGCGTCCGTCCCAGAAGAGATCGGGCGCGAACATGGACATGACCGAAGGCTGGGCCATGCGCCCCGTGGTCTGCGGCATCAATCCATACGCCGGGGACTTCACGAATCGATCGTCCTCATCGAAGAGCGACACACCAAACGACCCGAGCACATCGTCGTCGTTTCCAAAGAGCCCGTCGAGCCCTGGATTATGACCGGCTTGTGGGTCGCTGCCCCCGCTGGAGTTAATGTGGCATGTGCCGCACGACATGGTGTTGTCGCTCGAAAGTTGTTCGTCCCAGAAGAGCATCTTGCCGAGGGTGCTTTTTTCGATGCTGAACGGGTTCTCGGGCGGGAACTGCACCGGCGGGAGGGCTTGGGCGCTGGCGATTGAGCCCAGAGACCCGAGCAGAGCCATCGCACCCGCGTAGATCAGCGGATTTGATGGTGCGAATTGAAAGCGATCGCGCCCTGGGCGCCCGGTTCCTGTATTCAGATGCATGTGAGACCCTTCTTCTGTATCTGTAGTCATGCGTGCGGCAACACCCGGCCAGCGGGCATCTTGCACCGGGGCTCAACGCCTGATTGAGGGGTGTATTGCAACGCTGAGCATTTTTCTTCTATGCAGGGGTTTCGATGCCGACACAGCTCTGCCGGGGCGATCAACTCTATCATCCTCTTATGCATCCCCCACGCAGCAAATCCGAGCTCCGCGCCCAGCTCAAGAACAGGCTCGATGGGGTCAGCGAGCAAGAGCGGACCGATGCGAGTACCCAGCTCTGCCAACGGCTTATCGGAACTTCGTACTACCAAGAAGCCGAGACCATCCTGGCGTACGCATCGATGGCCAGCGAGCTCTCGCTCGATCCGCTCATTGAGCATGCGATCAGCGATGGAAAAACAGTGTGCGTGCCCCGCATTGATTGGGATCACAAAGCTATGGAGCCGGCCCAGATCCGGAATCTGGACGCGGACCTGCGGATGGGCCGATACGGAGTCCGGGCCCCCGTGGGCGGGTGCCCGCTGGTGGAAAAATCAACACTGGACCTGATCCTGATCCCCGGGCTTGGCTTCGATTCGGGCCTGCGCCGTCTTGGACGGGGTGCGGGCTTTTATGATCGCATGATCGACGCGCTGGGGATGCCCCGCCCGTTGATGGTGGGCGTATGCTTCGGGTGTCAGGTGATCGAGCGGGTGCCGACGGAGGCGCACGATTGGTTGATGGACCGGGTGTTTGCGGAGACTGGCGAAGTTCGCCGCCCATCGTGAACTGACCTGACAGATCCCGCCAGAACCTGATACGACCAGAAACACGATCAGTACCGAGCAAGGACATCCGATGAGCTTACCGAGTCAATCATCCCGCAACGCCACCCGCTCTTCTCAGGTCCACTACCGCCGATCGAGCGCCGGGCCAGTCCGCAAGGTCGTGACCGCCCTGATCGTCATCGGGCTCCTCGCCCTCGTGTGGTACACGCTGATCCGCCCCGCAGCATCAGAACTCGTCGCTGAGGCAGACCAGAACACCGACCAGCCAATCGACCAGACCATCAACCAGCCAGAAACTGCTCAGGGCAACACCCCGATCGAGCAGCAGCCCATCGTGATCAACAACTCGCCGGCCCGTCCGCTTCCGGGCGCGGACGGGAACACCGACCCACGGGGCGATGTCGAGCGGGCGATCCGCGACCATACCCCAGCCAACACCGACACCGGCTC